>Ga0097691_1000841_pt1 | contig 24610 bp, 28 predicted proteins | sample NGESurdeep072012_8_FD_72858 | JGI IMG/M metagenome (GOLD analysis project Ga0097691, IMG submission 72858) | Arctic peat soil microbial communities from Barrow, Alaska - NGEE Surface sample 210-1 deep-072012 | ecosystem: Environmental > Terrestrial > Soil > Wetlands > Peat ... | reverse complement strand
GATGGCGCGATCGAAGAGGGTGGGCTGTCGGCCTTTGGCCTTGTAATGGAAGAGTTTCACAATGCTGTTGTCGATAGACGAGTGGCAATAGGCGCTAACCCGCCCGATCTGCTTCGTATGCGCGCCCGATAAGTTGAGGCAAATCATCTCGCAAGCCGAATGCGCCATGACCGACTCAGCTCAGGCGTCAACGTTGCAAACTGATAGTTCTAAAGGTTCGCTTGGATCTTAACTGACCTGAAGCAGCGTCCACGCCAAGTCCGTTTAGCTCTCAATCGCAGACGAGCCAGGACTGCGCCGTCGCCGGATATCAAAGATCTATCAAACGCGACGAGCGCCATTGCTGGGGTTTAAGGGCAAACTTTGAAAAAATATCAATTTTTGAAGATCGTCGTTTTTATCAAAGGATCGATCGTCGTTCACCTCTGCATCAGGTTCGCGACCTGCGCCGCTGACCACGCGCCGCCTCTCGCTGTCGGCACGCCTCGGGCAGCGAGCGCGGAGGCGATATCGCGAAGGCTCGTCGCGCCGCTCGCTCTGATCTGCTCGACGATCGGCCGCACGTTGGCTGCGAACTTGTCTGCGGCCTTGCGGTTCGCCGCGTGGCCCAGCAGCCGCGCCTCGGCCAGTTTCGGACCGCCCAGTTTTTTCCCCCTCGCCTTCGCCGCCTGCATCGCGGCCTTGGTGCGCTCGGAGATCGCGCGCGCCTCCTGCTCGGCGACGGCGGCGTAGACGTGCAGCATAAACGGCGTTGCGTTCGGCATGTCGCACGCCACGAACTCAACTTTCCGCTCCATCAGGCCGGAAATGAACGCGACGTTGCGGGCGAGCCGATCGAGGCGCGCGATCACCAAGCTGGCCTTCAGCTTTTTGCAGGTGGCGATCGCCTTCGCGAGTTCGGGACGATCGCTGCGTTTGCCGCTCTCCTGCTCGACGAACTCCGCGACGAGCTGCCACTTGCCGCCGTCGAGATACTCAAGCACGGCCTGGCGCTGTGCCGCGATCCCGAGGCCGCGCAGACCCTGTTTGTCGGTCGAGACCCGCAGGTAGGAAACGAACTTGCCGGCGTGTTTCACCATGGCGATACCCCCTCTGATGCATGGCTCGGTGCGACCTTTTGTTTCCGAAAAAGGCGCAGCCGCTTCGCTTTTCAAATATAATAGGCACCATTTATGTTTTTACAACGGCAGAGGGTTTTGGCCTTTTCAAAAACACCAGCAAAAACCAACGGTTAGAACGGCCCGTTGAAGGCCCTAGGGAGACTCAGGGGAGGCCCAAATAGTAATCGCCCAGCGCCCCGCTTCTAGGGCGTTTCCGGGGGTCTGGCAGCGTCCTGGCTATGGCTATTTCTACTAATTTAGCGAAGTTTTCAGCCCTTCAGCCGACGCCACCACGATCGGCGCAGGACCTCGCGCAGGGAAGGCGCGGACGGGAGCCTGGGCGCCGGGCCCTCGGCGGGTGACCGCGACAAGACCGACGGCCCGCAAGGCACGGTCTCTTGGCGCGGCGGGCATCTCGCTAGTTTTGTCGGGGTGTGGCGCACTTCGATATGGATGCGGCCGCCAAATCCGTCCATGTGGGGCGCGTCCGGTGAAGGCAGCCGGGACCAGCGACTTGACCCGCCGCGTGCACTTGAGCGGCGTCCCGACGGCGGCGGCGGGGGTCTGATGGCATCCACAGCAAATTATGGCCGAGCGCTTGACGATGGTGCCGGTTCTGGTACTTTGGCGACGCATCGTGTCGGTTGGCGTCAAATAGCACGCGCTGCTCAGATGTTTCACTCCAAGGCTTGGAAGGAAACATTTGCCATGCCCCGCCGCCCACGAGACCAGCTATTCAACAGAAACGACTTCAACCGCCTCATCGATTCGGCAAGGAAGCTGGCTCCTTTGCACAAGCTGCACGGGCGGCATCTGACAAGGGCACACTCTCGACATCGATCTCCGCCGAAACGCTTGAAGCTCGGCAGAGTTTAGCGAGATCACCGACAAGGCCATCGGAGACATCCATCGCCGCGGTTGCATGCGCGCGAAGTGCGTCGGCAATCGCGCTACGCGGCTGGGGAATTAGATAGCGCGCTTTCAAATAATCTTGATGGCCGCTATTGAGGTCCCATCGTTTGGCGATTGTGGGATCCCGTCGCACGAGAAGGCCAAGCGCGGCGTCACCAATCGTCCCCGTCACAACGACGCGATCCCCCGGCTTGGCACCGCTACGCCGGATCATTTTTCCATGGAAAACTGCGCCGAGGGCTGTAATTGAGATCGTGATTGGGCCGGGGGTTCTGTCAGTGTCGCCGCCGAGTAGGGGACAATCGAAATAATCTGCATCTTCGCCAAGGCCACGCGCAAATGACTCGAGCCACGCTGGACCAATCTCCTGCGGCCAACGCAATTGCAAGCAGAAATCCAAGTGGGCGGGCTCCTTTGGCCGCCAGATCCGAGAGGTTCACACGCAATGCTTTTTTTGCGACTGCGTCCGCCGGATCGTCTGGAAAAAAATGCACACCGCCGATAAGGCCGTCGGTCTTGAGCACGATATCACAGCCCGCCGGCGGCACCAGCGCAGCGGCATCATCAACAAGCCCAAAGGCTCCCGGATGCTTTGCCAGCGGGCGGAAGTAGCGCGCGATCAGGCGCTCTTCGCCGGATAAATCTGCAGGCACTTTGGTCATCGTGACCTATCTCCTTCGACACCGCCGTTTTTCGTGGTCGGCCAAGTATCGCTGAATCTTGGTGATAGTGGATCAGGCGGCAGCTTGAGCTTGCGGCCTCGCGGCCTCAACATTGTCGATAGATTTTGAAGTTTGGCCGGCAGCTGCGGGACCGATCTTGAGATAGATCAAGGCGGGATTTCTATTCCGGCAAAGATTTATCTGATACTAAAAAGATTTATCTGATACTAAGTCTCATTGATCAGAACCCGTGTGCAGATCTGGATCGCAGTCTCGGTCTACGTACTGGTCGTCGTCGTCAAGAAGCGGCTCCAGCTTTCCACCAGCCTCTATGAAATCCTACAGATCCTGAGCCTGTGTGTACCGAAAACTTTATCCGTGTTGATGACGCCCCGGAATCACCTAAGCTGGCGGAATGATCGGGCTCCTGTGTTTCGTCGTGGCCGTCTTGGCCTCGGCTGACCTCGACCATATGCTCCCCTGTTTGCGGTGGTCTATTTTTCGAGAAACAACCTATCGGTAGAACGGTCGAGACGCATCTCCGAACCATGTGAAGCGTTCAAATGCCCCATGAGCTCTCCTGAAAGCTTGTAAATATTAACTCCTTTGAGCTCGTACAGCTTATGACCCTTGAGACCATAAATAGCTCCGCCGGTCACAACTCCGACGTGGACACCCTTGCTGTTGAATAGTTTTCCATCCACAATCGGTCTTCTGTTAAGCATCGCGAGGACTCCGCAAAAGCTGCGCCTGTCGGTCCGCGATAGCGAGACAAATCGCGATTTTCACCCCTGTGCCTGTCGTAAATCAAATCCGGGCATATTGGTCATGCAATCCACCCAAGATCGGACGGCAAAGAATGTGTCCAGCTTCATTCGCCAGCGACTACCGACCAATTCGATTTATAAGTACACGGCCTGGATCAAGGGCCTATTCGCCGGATTGAAGGGAGCCTAAATGCAGCGACATCGCCCTGTAGTATTGGTGATACTTGACGGATGGGGTTGGCGAGAGGAAGTCGCCGACAACGCGATACGCCAAGCCGATGCTCTAACGTTTGACCATCTTTGGAAGACATGCCCCCACGCCCTCTTGCGTGCGTCAGGCGCGGATGTCGGATTGCCTGAAGGACAGATGGGCAATTCCGAGGTCGGACACCTCAATATCGGCGCGGGCCGGGTGGTGAAGGGAAATTTGCTTGGCATCGCCGAAGCGATTGCCGACAACCGGATTCTGACCGCGCCCGCGCTGTCAGCATTGATTAAGCGCCTTCAGCAGAGCGGTGGCACCTGTAACCTGCTGGGGCTGGCCTCATTCGGAGGCGTGCATTCACATCAGGATCATGCCGCCGCTATCGCCAACATGCTTGCCAAGACAGGCGTGCCCACGGCTATCCACGCTTTTACCGATGGGCGTGATACGCCCCCGCAATCAGCAGCCGAGGAAATTGGTCGTCTCGCCGCAGCACTGCCGACATCTGTACCGATCGCCACGATTTGCGGACGTTATTACGCGATGGATCGCGACCGTCGCTGGGATCGCGTCGCCAAGGCCTATGCCGCAATCGCGGAAGCGGAAGGGCCGCGCTTCGATACCGCTCAAGCCGCGATTGCCGAGTCCTATGCGCGCAACGTCTCCGATGAATTCGTGGTGCCGTCCATCATTGGCGGCTACCGCGGCATGAAGGACGGCGATGGCGTGCTGTGCTTCAACTTTCGCGCCGACCGAGTGCGAGAAATTCTTACGGCGCTCCTCGATCCGGATTTTTCCGCATTTCCTCGCCGGCGCGCGATTGATATTGCGGCTGCCGCCGGAATGACGGAGTATAGCCAACAGCTCAACGCACTGATGCAGGCAATCTTCCCATCACAAGCATTGCCCAATGTACTGGGCCAAGTCGTATCGGCGGCCGGCCGTACGCAATTACGGATGGCAGAGACCGAGAAATATCCGCATGTAACCTATTTTCTCAATGGCGGCAGGGAAGACCAATATCCAGGCGAGGACCGAATCATGGTCCCCTCCCCCAAGGTCGCAACATATGATCTGCAGCCGGAGATGTCCGCTCCCGAACTGACCGACAAGGCCGTAGATGCAATTGGCTCCGGTCGATACGACTTGATCGTCCTGAACTATGCCAATCCCGACATGGTCGGCCACACCGGCAATTTGGCCGCTGCCATCAAGGCCGTCGAGACAGTTGACGCAGGTTTGGGCCGGCTCGCAAAGGCAACCGTTGAGGCCGCTGGTTGCCTGCTTGTCACCGCCGACCACGGCAATTGCGAAATGATGCGTGATCCTGAAACCGGCGGCCCCCACACCTCTCACACGACGAACCCGGTGCCGCTGTTGTTGATGGGTCGCGCCGGCGCTTCGCTTAACGATGGCCGGCTGGCGGATATCGGCCCCACGGTGCTCGCCTTGATGGGGCTCGCAAAACCTGCCGAGATGACCGGCGTCTCATTGTTGCGGTGATGGCCTTTCAGAATAGGATCAAATCAGCCGACACCTGCAACCGTCAGAAGCTCGCCCGCGAATGGGAGCCTAGTAGCAGGCCCTAGCCGAGCGAGTTTAGGCTGGCCCACTTCCGAGTTTGGCACCAAACGGGACTTCCAGCGATGTCCGCTGTCTGGTCGCTAACAGGGGGAAAGCGGACGTCGCGCGAATAGCTACTGACCCAACTCGGACATGCAGCGAACCCATGTCTGCTATCGCCCACTCCATCCCGGAGTTTGTCTGCGCAGTGTCGGTTGACCCACATCAATGCGCTCAACGATTAAGCTATTTTACTTGTAAGAGTTTTTCCGCGGCTTCGTCTGACGGGAGCAAAACATGCATTCAATATTGGTCAGAGCATTTGCAGTCGCAGCAATCTCAGTCGGCGTAATACCGATGGCGCATGCGCAAAAAAGCGATATTGCAGCGCAAAATGTCGATAGGGGAAAATATGAATACGAGGCGCACTGCGCTGTCTGCCATGGCTTGAGTGGCGCAGGGGATGGATCTTTTGCGCAGCTATTCAAGTCAGGAATCTTGATGCCAGACCTTACTGCGCTTGCTAAAAAGAATAACGGAGTGTTTCCGTTCATGCGTGTATATGAAACCATTGATGGCACACAGAACGTGGAGGCGCATGGGACGCAGCGGATGCCCATTTGGGGTCCTCGATATAAGGTTGAGGTAGGAAGGAGCTTCTACGACGACTTTCGCGCAGATCCCGAAGTCTTTGTGCGCGCTCGTATCCTCGCATTGACCGAGTACGTTTATCGCCTGCAAACCAAGTAATCTTTGTCAAGATGTGTTGATGTGCTCGAAGCATAGGAAGCCATTTAATTGAGTGGAGAGAATTGATGGAAAACGCAACGTTCCGAAAGTGGCTAATCGAACAGGGGTGTCGCTTCGATACGCAACACGAAGAACGCGGAGAAGGTCACGGAACTGTGACGATCCACCATGAGGGGCGGACTGCTGAACTGCCTCTAGTCGGTTCGCGCCACGATCTCGACCCGCATTCAGTTCGCCAAGTGTGCGAAGCACTCGACCTCAAGTGGTCCGATCTTCCCGGACCGAAGAGCCGCATCTGAGGTGTCCGAGAGCCACCCCGTCTGTTCCGATTTCTCTCGCGACCGCATTGACGCCGCTCTCAGGAAGTCCGCGAGTTGAAGCCAAACACGCAAAATAGGTGCGCGTAGAGGCGGAATTCGAAAGGCCGGAACGGCAATGTGCGAAAACCGATCAAGTGACCGAAAGTGCGAAACGCTGCGGCCATCGCTGCCTGATCGTTTTAGCTTCCGGTCCAACCAACGCCCCGGGCAATGACCCGGGGCTTTTTGTTGGCGAGAACCGCGCCCACGAATTGTTGTTGAGGACAATCTGAATTTGGTCACAGGGCATGATGTCGCCTATTGGCAGATAGTGTTGCAAAACTCCCAAAAGGCTGTGCGATCAATTTCCCGCAAATACACCAAACGAGCCGCATCGCCGACCGACGCAGCCTCCAGGTCATTACCAAGGTCGCCCGTGAGTTCGTCGCTAGATAATGTAGTCTTTCAAATGACTATTCGATCGCCGCGCGTACGGCCCGGAAAATGATAACGTACAGAATCTTTCGCACTTTCGGGATTGCCGGCTTCCTCTAAACTGAGGAAGGATCGAAGCAATGAGTGAAGACGATGGATTGAAGGCGATGGGCCAGGTCATCCAGATTGATGAAGCCCGGATACGAGATCATCTCGGCGAGATGGTCCGGGGCACGGTTGAAGAGACCCTCAACGCACTGCTGGATGCCGAAGCCGATCGGCTTTGCGGCGCAGGACGTTACGAACGCAGCCAAGGCCGGCAGGATACCCGGGCCGGCAGCTACGAACGCTCGCTCCACACTGTGGCGGGTGAAGTAAACCTCAAGGTTCCGAAGCTGCGGCGCCAGACCTTCGAGACGGCCATTATCGAGCGCTACCGCCGGCGGGAGAGCTCGGTCGAGGAAGCGCTGATCGAGATGTATCTGGCGGGGATTTCGGTCCGCCGGGTCGAGGACATCACCGAGGCGCTGTGGGGCACCCGTGTCAGCCCGAGCACGGTGTCGAACCTGAACAAGAAGATCTACGCCAAGATCGAAGCCTGGCGGAATCGGCGGATCGAGGGCGAGCACCCATATCTCTACCTCGACGGGATTGTCATGAAGCGCAGCTGGGCCGGCGAGGTCCGCAACGTTTCGCTGCTGGTGGCCTCGGCCGTCAATTCGGAAGGATTTCGCGAGATCCTGGGGATCTGCGAGGGCGCCAAGGAGGACAAATCCGGTTGGTCGGCGTTTCTGCGCCATCTGGTCGACCGCGGCCTCAAGGGCGTGCAGCTGGTTATTTCCGACGCCTGCAGGGGCCTTGTCGAGAGCGTCGCGGATTTCCTGCCGGAGGCGCGCTACCAACGCTGCATGGTGCATTTTTACCGCAACGTCTTCAGCCACGTCCCTTCAACCAGGGTTCGCGAGGTGAGCCACATGCTCAAGGCCATCCATGCCCAGGAGAGCCGCGAGGCCGCCGACAAGAAGGCGCAGGCGATCGTCGAAGACCTGCGGGCCAGCAGGATGGGCAAGGCAGCCGACCTCGTCGAGCAGGCCGTCCACGAGACACTGACCTACTATGGCTTTCCAGATATTCACTGGCAGAAGATCAGAACCAACAATCCGCTGGAGCGGATCATGAAAGAGATCAGGCGCAGAACCCGCGTGGTCGGTGCCTTCCCAGACGGTCAGTCCTGTCTCAACCTGGCGGCAGCGCGACTACGGCACATCGCCGGAACAACGTGGTCGGCCAAATGCTACATGAACATGCGGCCACTCTATCAGCAGCAACTATCTGAAGCCGAAGCCGTCGCATGATGAATGTGCGAAAGATTCTGGACACTACCGCACTTTTCGGACATGGCGCGACATCCGGCGTAAGTCCGCAATACCGACCAAAGCTGACGTCCGCCAGCGCTGCAGGTTCATGGCTCACGCCTCGGTCAGACGTCTTGCTCCCGGGATGACGAAGCCCGCCGCTGCGCCCGTAGCCACACCCCGAATGCGATCACTACCGCGCCGGCCAATCCGAACCAGGTGATGGCGTATTGCAGGTGGTCGTCCTTGAGATGGACGTCGAGCGGGCCAGGCTTCGGGATGCCGTTCGCGGGCACCGGCTGTTCCAGATCGATATAGAACGGCGCGACTAGCTTGCCGACCTCGCCCCAGCCGAGCGCGCGGGCCATGGCGAGATGATCCCGGGTGAACCACAGCCGTTTGGCGAGATTTTCAGATGGCGTGAGCGTGCCGGCGGCTTCGGGGAAACGGATGTAGCCGGTCAACGTCACCGGTTCGTTGGTGATCAGCCGCGTCACCGCGCGATCCTGCTGGCTGCGATCCTGCATCGTATTCTGCACGAAGCCCGCATTGATCACGACGGTCTCGCCGCCCGGCAGCCGCGCCGGCAGGAACGCCCAGGTGCCGGGGCCGGAAATATCCTCGCGCACGGCCGAACCGGAACTGTAGACCATGGCATCCGGACGAGGCTCGTAGGTCGCCGCAAAACTGACGCGGCGGAATTCGTCCCTGGCAGGCGTGAGCGCGCTCCACTGCGCGGGTGACGGCAGCGCTCCGGGTGCTGCCGCAAGCTGCTCGGTCAAGGCCGCTATCAGAGCGTGCTTCTCGACCCGGCGCTGCAACTGCCAAACGCCAAGGCCTGTGAACAGCACCACCATCAGAAACGTGAAAACGCTGAAGCCGGCGATGTTCCGCCGCCGTCCCGACACCGCGATCATTTCGGATCGCGATCGAGCAGCTGGCCAGGTGCTGCCTTGTGATGGAACTGCAGCGCGATCAGAAGCGACTTCATCGCCCGCAGCGGCAGCAGCGTGGTCGCGAGAATCAGCGGCAGCCAGAGCACCGCGTGAAGCCAGAACGGCGGCTGGTATTTTACTTCCACGATCAGGGCGCAGCCGACAACGATGGCGCCGGCGATCATGATGATGAAAATCGCAGGCCCGTCGCCGGCGTCGATGAAGGCATAGTCGAGCCCGCAGGCTTCACAGTTCGGCCGCAGGTTAAGGAATCCCGAATACAGTTTGCCCTTGCCGCAGCGCGGACATTTGCAGGCGAGGCCGCGCATCGCGCTCTCGGCCACCGTGGGTAATTTCTGGTCCTGCATGAGATGGTCTTTCGCGCTTCGTCCAGCAAAAAGGGCGGCCCTGCGGCCGCCCCCTTGTAGCACAGTCGATCGGGATCAATGCGCGCCGTGCGCCATGGTTTCGGCGCCGTGGCCCCAGACATAGATGCAGATGAAAAGGAACAACCACACCACGTCGACGAAATGCCAGTACCAGGCGGCGAATTCGAAGCCGAGATGCTGGGTCGGGCTGAAATGCCCGGCATAGGCGCGGATCAGGCAGACGGTCAGGAAGATGGTGCCGATCAGCACGTGGAAACCGTGAAAGCCGGTCGCCATGAAGAAGGTCGCGCCGTAGATATTGCCGGCGAAGCTGAACGCCGCATGGCTGTATTCATAGGCCTGCACGCAGGTGAAGGACACGCCGAGCGCAATCGTCAGCATCAAACCGTATTTCAGACCCTGGCGATCGTTCCCCAGCAGCGCGTGATGGGCCCAGGTCACCGTGGTGCCCGAGGTCAGCAGCAACAGCGTGTTCAAAAGCGGCAGATGCCAGGGATCGAAGGTCTCGATGCCCTTGGGCGGCCACACGCCGCCGAACAGCGCCTCGCGGGTGGCGTGAACCGGATCGCCGGGAAACAGTGACGAATTGAAGAACGCCCAGAACCAGGCGACGAAGAACATCACTTCGGAGGCGATGAACAGGATCATGCCGTAACGATGGCTGATCTGCACCACGCGGGTATGATCGCCCTTGTACTGCGCCTCGCGGATCACATCGGCCCACCAGCTCGCCATGGTGTAGAGCACGCCGATGGTGCCGATGCCGAATATGATCGGCGCCGCCGCGAACAAATGGTGCATCCAGGCGATCGCGCCGACGGCCATGATGAAGGCCGAGACGGCGCCGACGATCGGCCACGGGCTGGGATCGACGAGGTGGTAGTCGTGGTGCTTGACTTGCGCCGTAGCCATTGCGGTCTCTCCGTTAGCGGTGCCGTGCTATTCGGCACGTCTTGGTCTCAAAAATCAAATCCCGGGATCTCGATCATCCCGGCGATCAGAGGTTTCCCCTGGGTTTGTCCGGCTCGCTCGCCGCCAGCGGCTTCGGTGCCGGCTCGCGCACGGGGTAGAAGGTGTAGGACAGGGTGATGGTGTTGAGGCCGTCATTATCGCTGTCAGCGACCAGCGCGGGATCGACGTAGAACACCACCGGCATCTCGCGTTTTTCGCCTGCTGCCATGGTCTGTTCGGTGAAGCAGAAGCAGTTGATCTTCTGGAAATACGCCCCGACCGTCAGCGGCGCCACATTATAGGCCGCCTGGCCGGTCGTGGTCCGCGCCGATTGATTGGTCACGGTATAGAACACGGTGACGACTTGCCCAATCTTGACCTCGATTTCGGTCTGCTCCGGCTCGAACTTCCACGGCAGTCCGCCCGCGACATTGGAATCGAAGCGCACCGCGATCTTCCGCACCAGCGGCGCCGAGGTCGGAGCCGAGGTCGCAACCTGGGTCGTGCCATTGAAGCCGGTGGCGCGGCAGAACCAGTTGTAGAACGGCACGGCCGCATAGGACGCCCCGACCATCAGCACCACGACCAGGCCGCAGATCGCAGCCACCACCGCATCGCGACCAAGGCCGCGGCGCGTGGCCGCTCTGTCGCTTCTGGCCGGCTGTTGCGGCATCGTCGGCTTGCTCTCCATATCGATCATATTGGCCGCACTAGCACGGCCGGCCCCTTGACGATGGTGACCGCGAAAAACAGCACGACCAGGATGCCGAGCGCCAGCGCGATGGCGATCGAACGCTCGCGGCGGCTTTTCTTCTGCGCCTCGGTGAGGACGATCCCATTTGGTTCCTGCTTGTCGGCCATTGCCCCGCCATGCGCCCCCTACCAGATCGACGGCGCGACGGCATGGGCGACAACCTCGATCAGCAAAGTTGCGAACAGCGCAAACAGATAGAAGATCGAGAACGCAAACAGCTTCCGCGTCGCGCGCAACGCTTCGCCGCCCTCGCGACGACGGTAGACGTTGACCGCGAGCGCCAGCATGCCGGCGCCGAGAACAAGCGAGGTCACGCCATAGACCGCGTCGAAATAGCCGAGCGGCCACGGCGCGAAGGCGACCGCGACCAGCACCACGGTATAAAGCAGGATCTGCAGCCGCGTCGCATCGGGGCCGGCGACGACGGGCAGCATCGGCACCCCGGCGCGCGCGTAGTCGTCGCTGCGAAACAGCGCCAGCGCCCAGAAATGCGGCGGGGTCCAGAAGAAGATGATCAGGAACAGCAGCAGCGGCTCCATCGACAGCGAACCGGTCGCCGCCGCCCACGCCACCACCGGCGGCAGCGCGCCTGCGGCGCCGCCGATCACGATGTTCTGCGCGGTCCAGCGCTTCAGCGCCATCGTGTAGATTACGACGTAGAAAAAGATCGTGAAGGCGAGCAGCGCGCCGGCGAACCAGTTGACCAGGATGCCGAGCGTCATCACCGAGAAGAACGCCAGCGTTATTCCGAATGCCAGCGCTTCCGGCCGGGTGACGCGTCCACGCGGGATCGGCCGGTTGGCGGTGCGCGACATCTTTGCGTCGATATCGCTCTCGTACCACATGTTCAGCGCGCCCGAGGCGCCGGCGCCGACCGCGATGCAAAGGATCGAGGTGAATGCCAGCACCGGATGGACGTGACCCGGCGCGATCACGAGGCCGACCAGCGCGGTAAAGATCACCAGCGACATCACCCGCGGCTTCAACAGCGCAATGTAATCGGCAACATCGGCCTCCGAAATCCGGGGCGACAGCTCGATGGCGTTTTGATCGACAACCGACAAGACAGGTCTCGCTTCCTTAACAAGCGCGGCGCAGTCAGCGCGCCGCGCTTTCGTATTACTGCACGCGCGGCAGCACTTCGAACTGATGGAACGGCGGCGGCGACGGCAGCGTCCATTCCAGCGTGGTGGCGCCCACACCCCACGGATTGTCGGCGGCCTGCTCCTTGCGCACGAACGCGTGGATCACGCCGTAGATGAAGATCAGGACGCCAAACCCTGAAATATAGGAGCCGATCGAGGACACCAGATTCCAGCCGGCGAACGCGTCGGGGTAATCGACGTAACGGCGCGGCATGCCGGAGAGACCGAGGAAATGCTGCGGGAAGAACGCCATATTGACGCCGACAAACGTGACCCAGAAGTGCAGCTTGCCGATGGTTTCCGAATACATGTAGCCGGACATTTTCGGGAACCAGTAATACCAGCCGGCGAAGATCGCGAACACCGCGCCGAGCGACAGCACGTAGTGGAAGTGCGCGACGACGTAATAGGTGTCCTGCAGCACGCGGTCGACGCCGGCATTGGCGAGCACGACGCCGGTGACGCCGCCGACCGTAAACAGGAAGATGAACCCGATCGCCCACAGCATCGGCGTCCTGAATTCGATCGAACCGCCCCACATCGTGGCGATCCACGAGAAGATCTTCACGCCGGTCGGCACCGCGATCACCATGGTTGCGGCGACGAAGTAGGCCTGCGTCGCTGAGGACATGCCGACCGTATACATGTGGTGTGCCCACACCACGAAGCCGATGAAGCCGATCGCCACCATCGCATAGGCCATGCCGAGATAACCGAACACCGGCTTCTTCGAGAAGGTCGAGACGATCTGGCTGATCATGCCGAAGCCCGGAATGATCAGGATATAGACTTCGGGATGGCCGAAGAACCAGAACAGATGCTGGAACAGCACCGGGTCGCCGCCGCCTTCAGCCGAGAAGAAGGTGGTGCCGAAATTGCGGTCCGTCAGCAGCATGGTGATCGCGCCGGCGAGCACCGGCAGCGACAGCAGCAGCAGGAACACCGTCACCAGGATCGACCACACGAACAGCGGCATCTTGTGCAGGGTCATGCCCGGCGCGCGCATGTTGAAGATCGTGGTGATGAAATTGATGGCGCCCAGAATCGACGAGGCGCCGGCCAGGTGAATCGACAGAATGGCGAAATCGACCGCCGGTCCCGGATGGCCCGAGGTCGACAGCGGCGCGTACAGCGTCCAGCCCGCGCCGACGCCGTTGGCGCCAGGTTCGCCCTCGACGAAGGTGGAGATCAGCAGCAGCGCGAATGAAGCCGGCAGCAGCCAGAACGAGATATTGTTCATGCGCGGGAACGCCATGTCGGGCGCGCCGATCATCAGCGGCACGAACCAGTTGCCGAAGCCGCCGATCATCGCCGGCATCACCATGAAGAAGATCATGATCAGGCCGTGCGAGGTCACGAACACGTTGTAGGTGTGGGTCTCGTGGAAAATCTGCACGCCGGGATACATCAATTCCGCGCGGATCGCGATCGACATCGCCGCGCCGATGACGCCGGCGATGACGGCGAACACCAGGTACATCGTGCCGATGTCCTTGTGGTTGGTCGAATAGACGAACCGCCGCCAGCCGGTCGGATGATCGTGCGCGTGATCGTCATGCGCGTGTTGTTGGCCGTGATCGGTATGAGCCGGTGTCGCTGCGGTCGTTGCCATTTTCAAATCCTGCCTTGCAGTCCTTTTCGGACCTTGCGGTCCCGTCGCCCTTGTCCCGTCGATGTGCGCGTGAGCTTTTTGGCTTACTGCGCCGCCGCGCCCGCCGAGGCGAACGAGTTCGCCGGCGCGGCCGCGAATTTTTTCTTCGCGCTCTCAACCCAGGCCGCGAATTCCTGATCGTTCACCACCCGCACCGCGATCGGCATGAAGGCGTGATCCTTGCCGCACAGTTCGGAGCACTGGCCGTAGAACATGCCGAGCTTGGTGGCCTTGAACCAGGTTTCGTTGAGACGGCCGGGGATGGCGTCGATCTTGATGCCGAACGCCGGCACCGCGAAGGAATGGATGACGTCGGCGCCGGTGGTCTGAACCCGGATTACCTTGTTGACCGGCACGACCATCTCATTATCGACGCCGAGCAGCCGGGGCTGCTTGTCCTGGGCCATCAGCGAATCGAATTCGAACTTGCCGTTGTCGGGATAGGCATAGCTCCAGTACCACTGCTTGCCGGTCGCCTTGATCGTCAGATCGGCCTTGGGAAGGTCGAGCTCCTGAAACAGCAGGCGGAACGACGGCACAGCGATACCGACCAGGATCAGCACCGGAATGAGGGTCCAGGCCACTTCGATCAGGGTATTGTGCGTGGTCCTGGAGGGGACCGGGTTGGATTTGGCGTTGAACTTAACAACGACGATGACCAGTAGGGCCAGAACGAACAGCGTGATGACGGTGATCAGCACCGACAGGAAATTGTGAAACGAGGTGATGTTATCCATCACCGGCGAGGCCGATTCCTGCAGTTTGTATTCCCACGGCGCGGGCTGCCCCAATTCGGCGAATGCCGCCCCGCCGGCCACCAGCGCAACGCCGGCAACCGCTAATCCCAGCAACCGCCGGCCCGTTTGGCCCTTCGACATCTTCATGCCGTTCGCGCTCCCTTGATAAAGCCCCAAAGCATTCCGCCGGACGGCGAGAAATGCTGCACGATCCGCCCCCTGACAAACGGCCTTCGGATGTACCTTGGAGGTACCAGGGCCGGATCGTTAGAACGCGTCGAAATCCAGCCTCTCAAACCATAATTCTTGATCTATCGCAATGCAGTCGTAGGGCGCTTCGCGCAGCGCTGCCGGCTGATCCGCCGATGTCACATTTTCCCGTGAAATCAGGCAATAGCGTCACTTTCGCAGCCCTGCGGCGCTTGACAGGCGGATTACCCGATGTAGGCACAGACGGGGTGCTCCACAGGAACCTGATTCGCGACTTACGGAGCCGCCCATCCCGGCGCCAGATCGCCTTCAAGGCGCCGTCATTGCCGTATCAGTCCACTTATTCGGACCGACACAGCCCAAGGGAATATCAAGGGATCGAACCCGGATGGGGCCTTCGAAACATCAGGCGAGAAGCGCCGCAAGTCGCGGCCATCGATTTGCCGTCAGTTTGAGCCGCTTTTGGGCCGGCAGCCTCGCCGCGGCGTTCTTTGTCGGCCTGACCGTGGCTGCGAGCGCGCAAGGCGCGGTGCGGTCGGTCCATGGCGACTGGCAGATCCGCTGCGACACGCCGCCGGGCGCGCAGGCCGAGCAATGCGCCCTGATCCAGAGCGTGGTAGCGGAAGACCGCTCCAATGCCGGCCTCACCGTCATCGTGCTCAAGACCGCCGACCAGAAGAGCAAGCTGATGCGGGTGGTGGCGCCGCTCGGCGTGCTGCTGCCGTCGGGCCTCGGGCTCAAACTCGATAATGTCGACGTCGGCCGCGCCGGTTTTGTCAGATGCCTGCCCAATGGCTGCGTGGCGGAGGTGGTGATGGACGACAAGCTGCTGGGCCAGCTGCGCACCGCCAAGACCGCGACTTTTATCATCTTCGAGACCCCCGAAGAGGGCATCGGCTTTCCGCTCAGCCTCAATGGCCTCGGCGAGGGGTATGACAAGTTGCCGTGAGGGGTTGCCGCTTCGCTACGATGAACCCTGGGCAGACCCTCCCCTTTTCTCGCGATCATGACTATCTTCAAATCATAGTCGTCCCGGCCAGGCGCTGTTCGCGCGCGAGCCGGGGCCAACCGCCATAGGTTACCGTGTTGTAAGACGGCCTTTCCGCGGGTCTTTGCTTAAGACACCAAAGCCTGTGACTATGGGGCCCCGCGTTCGCGGGGACGGCAAGAACATCTGCGCTACACTGGAGCCTTCATGACCAATCCCCCCATAACCTCCCTGCTCGACCGCGCCAGCCTCGACCGCGACCAGGTGCGCCATGAAGTGGCGCGCGGGCTCGAGGGCGCCGACGACGGCGAGTTGTTTCTGGAGTACGCCCAGACCGAAGCGCTGATGTTCGACAATGGCCGGCTCAAGCAGGCCACCTACGACACCTCGCAGGGTTTTGGGCTGCGCGCGGTGAAGGACGATGCGGTCGGCTACGCGCATTCGTCCGATGTGTCGCTGCCGGCGCTGATCCGCGCCGCCGACGCGGTGCATGCGGTGCGCGGCGGCTACAGCGGGAATTTCGCGGCAGCACCCGCGCATAGCAATGTGCGGCTCTATGGCGACGACAATCCGCTGGATGCGCCGGGCTTCGAGGGCAAGGTCAAGCTGCTCGCCGAAATCGACGCTTACGTTCGGGATAAAGATCCGCGGGTGCGTCAGGTGACGGTCAGCCTGGGTGCGACCTGGCAGGTGGTGGAAATCCTGCGCCCGGACGGCGAGAGCTATCGCGACATCCGTCCCCTGGTGCGCGTCAATATTTCAGTGGTGGCCGGCCAGGGCGATCGTCAGGAAAGCGGCAGCAAGGGTTACGGCGGCCGCGAGGGCTATGCGCGCTTCATCGAGACCAAGGCGTGGCGCGAGGCCGCCGATGGCGCGATCCGCGAGGCCATGGTCAATCTCGAATCGGTGCCGGCGCCCGCCGGCGAAATGGATGTGGTGCTGGGGGCCGGCTGGCCCGGCGTGATGCTGCACGAAGCCGTCGGCCACGGGCTGGAAGGCGACTTCAACCGCAAGCAAACCTCCGCTTTCGCCGGCCTGATGGGCCAGCAGGTCGCGGCCAAGGGCGTCACCGTGGTCGATGACGGCACCATGGCGTCGCGGCGCGGCTCGCTGTCGATCGACGACGAGGGCACCCCGACCAACCGCACCGTGCTGATCGAGGACGGCATCCTGGTCGGCTACATGCAGGACCGCCAGAACGCCCGGCTGATGAACATGAAGCCGACCGGCAACGGCCGCCGCCAGGGCTATGCCCACGTGCCGATGCCGCGCATGACCAACACCTACATGCTGGCGGGCCAGCGCGACCCCGCGGAAATTCTGGCCTCGGTCAAAAACGGCGTCTACGCCGCGAATTTCGGCGGCGGCCAGGTCGACATCACCTCGGGCAAATACGTGTTCCAGTGCACCGAGGCTTACAAGATCGAAAACGGCAAGATCGGCGCGCCGCTGAAGGGCGCGATGCTGATCGGCAACGGGCCGACCGACCTGCACCGCATCACCATGGTCGGCAACGATCTCGCGCTGGATACCGGCATCGGCACCTGCGGCAAGCACGGCCAGGGCGTGCCGGTCGGCGTCGGCCAGCCGACGCTGCGGATGGAGCGCATAACTGTCGGAGGGACCGGCTGATGAGCATCGACGACGAAGCGATAGTCTCGAAGGCGCATGGCTGGCGCGCCCAATTGTTCCAGCTCGCGGCGATCGTGCTGGCCGTTTTCATCGCCAAGGGCGCGCTCGCCGAGCCGTTCTACGTGCCGTCGGGATCCATGGAGCCGACGCTCCTGATCGGCGATGCGCTGCTGGCATCGAAATATCCTTACGGCTACGGCGCCGCCTCGCTGCCGATACAAATCACCTTGCCGGAGACCGGGCGTGTGTTCGGCGGGACGCCGAAGCGCGGCGATGTCGTGGTGTTCCGCTGGCCGGGCGACCGGTCGCAGGCCTGGGTCAAGCGCGTGGTCGGCCTGCCCGGCGATCGCATCCAGATGCGGCAGGGCCAGCTTTTCATCAACGACCATGCCGCGTCGCTGAAGCCCGATGGCATGGGCGAAGCCGAAGACGACAACGGCGGAGTCGAACCGGCCTATTGCTACATCGAGACTTTGCCGGGCGGCGTTGCGCACGCGATTTTCAAGATTCACGACAATGGCCGGCTCGACAATACGCCTGAAGTAACCGTGCCGCCGGGCGACCTGTTCGTGATGGGCGACAACCGCGACAACTCCGCCGACAGCCGCGTCCCGGTCCGCCAAGGCGGCGTCGGGATGTTGCCGATGGACAACCTGGTCGGCCGCGCCGACGCCGTCGTCGGATCGTGGGACCTCGGAATGCGCAGCCAGCCGGTATGGACCTGGCTGTCCGGTTTCCGCGTCGCGCGGTTCTTCACCGCGGTGCATTGAACTCGGGCCGTGACCTTCGACGACGTCCGGAAGATTTCGCTGGCGTGGCCGGAGGTCGAGGACGGCACCTCCTACGGCACTCTGGCGCTCAAGGTACGCAGGAAATTGCTGGTGCGGCTGAAGGAAGACGGCGACAGCATGGTGATGCCGGGCGTTCCGCCCGATGAGCGCGACATGCTGGTGGAGAGCCAGCCCAAGGTGTTTTACTTCACCGATCACTACAAGGATTATCCGATGGTGCTGATCCGGCTGTCGAAGGCGAAGCGCGCCACCGTCGAGCCGCTGCTGCGCCGGCAATGGCGGAACGCTGGCTTCAAAAGCGGCGATCAGGCAATTCGATAGCAGCCAAAAGCAATGAATGCATTGCACGCCCATGGATGCAGACGAGTTTCTCGCTACAGCGCTTCGCAATCCGGTCAATGAAATCATTGCCGACGAATTATTCCACCTTGCGCTGCCGGATGCGTGGATCGTCTCCGGATGCCTGGTGCAGACCGCATGGAATGTGCTGACGAAGCGCGCGGTCGATTATGGCATCAACGACTACGATATCTTCTATTTCGATCCCGACACCTCGTGGCAGGCCGAGGATGCCGTGATCCGAAAATTGCAGGGCCGGCTGGCAAACCTCGGCGTCAGTGCGCAATCAGGCGCGCGTCCATCTCTGGTATCCCCAGAAGCATGGGCTGCCTTACCCGGCGCTGCGATCCTCGACTGAAGGCATCGACCGCTTCCTGACCAAGAATACCCAGGTTGGAATCCAGCGCATGCAGAGCGGACATGAAGTCTATGCGCATGATGGATTTGACGATATCGCCAACTTGATCGTCCGGCCCAATCCCGGCCCAAATTTCTCCGCAGCAAACTACGAGGCGAAGGCAAGGCGCTGGAAGATGCTGTGGCCGGAACTCACGGTGCTGAGCGCCGACGTATGACGCTGCGGGGACGGCGCGAAGAGCGCCTTTGCCCACCCTACGAAGAACCGCTACCGCACCACGCCCGAGATGAACCCGGCCTTGCGCCGCGGCGGCTTGATTTCTTTTTTCAAATAGCAATGCGCGTCTTTTCCGACATATCCCGGCCGCGCATAGGTCCAGGCCCGGCATTTGTTGTCGTCGGTGCAGGCCGCCTTGCAGGCTTCGTCGCCCTCGCCGCTCTTGAGTCCGAAATTGCGGTAGTCGCCGCCGAACCGGTCGATCGAGGTTTCGATCGCGCCGTTGCGCGGCTCCACCACGCCGGCGCCGCGCACGCCCGAGACGCAGCAATTGTCCTGGATGCGCGCGGGCACGTTGCTCTTCAGCCAGCAGACCGCGCCGCCGGCGATATCGGTCGGATAGTTGAAGCTCCACGCGCGGCACCGCCGGTCGCGTTCGCACACCAATGCACAATCCGCCGGGTCACCCGATGGCACCGGCGAACTCTGATAATCGCCACCCGGACGATCGAAATTGGCCTGAGCTTGCGCCGGTCGCGTGGCTGTGACGGCCGCCAAAAAAGCGAGCGTCACCAAACACGCCCTGAGCAGGCGGCCTCTCCACATACGCTGTCGCTTTCGACTGATTGGACGCCCCTGCAGTCCGCAGGATGCCATTTGATCGCCATCAACCTGTACGGCGGATGAACGGCGCAAAAGCCCGTCAAAGCGCTGATCTAGAACGCGTATTCCTCATAGGCCGGTTCTACCGAGCCGTGCCAGGGGCCATGGAATTTCTCCAGCATCTCCTCGGCGGGGCTGTGCCCGGAGTCGATAATACGCTCCAGCGGCTCGAGATGCCGGCTCTCGTCACGGCCGAGGTGATCGACGCGGCCGCGCCGCCGCAGCCCCGAATGCGACAGCGTCAGGCATTCCCTGGCGATTTCGAACAGATAGCGGTCCCTGATCCTCGCCTTGAAGCCGAAGCGCGGCACGTCGTCGCGCAATGCCTGACGCTCCCCGGCATTCCAGTGCTTCACCATATCCCATGCGGCATTCAGGCTGGTGTCGTCGTAGAGCAATCCGACCCAGAACGCCGGCAGTGCCGGCAGCCGGTCCCACGGCACGCCGTCGGCGCCGCGCATTTCCAGGTAGTGCTTCAACCGCACCTCGGGGAAAATCGTCGAAAGATGGTTGGCCCAATCCGACAGCGTCGGACGCTCGCCGGGAAATGCGGAATTCCGGCCGTCAAAGAAATCGCGGAACGACGATCCCGCGACGTCGATATAGGTATCGCCGCGCTTGACGAAATACATCGGCACATCCAGCGCATAATCGACCCAGCGCTCGAACCCCATGCCGTCCTCGAACGCCCATGGAATCATTCCGGCGCGCGCATTGTCGGTATCGCGCCAGATCTCGGAGCGGAACGACAGGAAGCCGTTGGGCTTGCCTTCGGTGAACGGCGAATTGGCGAACAGCGCGGTGGCGACCGGCTGCAGCGCAACCGACACCCGCAGCTTCTTGACCATGTCGGCTTCCGACGAGAAGTCGAGATTGGTCTGCACGGTGCAGGTCCGGTACATCATGTCGAGGCCGTATTGGCCGACCTTCGGCATGTAGTTGGTCATGATCTTGTAGCGGCCCTTGGGCATCATCGGAATCTGCGCCCGAGACCATGACGGCGTCATGCCGAGCCCGAGAAAGCCGATGCCGAGCGGGGCCGCGATCTCGCGCACCTGCGCCAGATGCGCCATCAGTTCGGATTGGGTTTGATGCACGGTCTCGACCGGCGCGCCCGACAGTTCGAATTGTCCGCCGGGCTCCAGCGAAATCGCGCCGCCGCCGGTGACGTCATATAGTCCGATGATGTTGCCGCGTTCCATGATCGGCTCCCAGCCGAGCAGGAGCTTCATGCCTTCCAGCAGCGCGCCGATGCCGCGCGCGCCTTCGTAGGCGACGGGATGATGGCCCTGAAGCGTGAACGGCGTTTTTTCGTGTTCGGTGCCGATCCGGAATTCGGAAGCCGGCTTCACGCCCGCCGCCAGCCACCCGACCAACTCGTCGCGCGATTGCAGCGGCGTCATATCGATCTGGTCACGCGCCATACAAATTCCGGATAAAAGGCGCTTCGATCGAACGCGCGCGGTGTCGGGAGCGTCCGCGGACCGACCGGTCCGGGGATGCTGGAGGCGGAAACAATATCATCGTGCGGGCGCGCCGTCTCTTGCGGCGGGCACTTGCGCCTCATCGCACGAGCAGCCCAGCCGGTCGAGCAGACTGCAGAGCCTCACGGCATCCGGATCGGATAATTTCGAGCCGACATGCTTTTCGATCGCGGCGGAATACGCGCTCCACATCTTCTTCTGCAGCTCGCGCCCGGCCTCGGTGATCTCGACGAACTGACCGCGCTTGTCGATCTTGCACTCGCGGCGCGCCGCCAGTCCCTCGTCGACCAGCCGGTCGATCAGCCGCGAGGTCGAGTATTGCGGGATCAGCATCTGCTTTTCCAGCTCCACCGGGCGCATTTCGCCTGATGGCGCCCGCGACAGCTCGAGCAACGCATCATACCAGGCCAGCGGCGGGAAACCGGCCTTCTTCAAATCCTGCTCGACGGCGTCGAGCACCCGGCTCTGGATCCGCACTAGGCGGATCCAGGCGGCGGTCGCCTCGGTCGATGGTTTACGTTTCATGGCAGCGCCCATAGTTTCATCCGCAACTCTAGCCCAATAAATGCAGCTGCATCAATCTTGACTATTTCATGCAGATGCATTTAGTCATCTATTAGCGTTTCAAGCGAAGCATGCCCTCGGACTTGATCCGGGGGTGGATACCGGTTCGCGTGAAGAAAACGCGTCAAAATAGAGATTCAGAGCCTGGTCGGTTCTGATCCGATCGGCACCGACCAGGCTCCGGCCGCACATAGCCAATAATCCGAGGGAAGGAAAATTCCGATGAAACTGTATTATTCGCCCGGCGCCTGTTCGCTGTCTCCCCACATCGCACTGCTGGAAGCAGGTCTGCCCTACGATCTGGTCAAGGTCGACCTCAAAGCCAAGAAGCTCGAGAACGGCGACGACTACCTGAAGGTCAATCCAAAGGGTCAGGTGCCGGCGCTCGCCCTCGATAGCGGCGAACTGGTGACCGAAGGCCCGGTCATCGTGCAGATGATCGCCGACAAGGCTTCGGCCAGGAACCTCGCGCCGGCCCGCGACAGCGCCGAGCGCTACAAATTGCTGGAGTGGCTCAACTTCATCGGCACCGAATTGCACAAGAACTTCGGCCCGATGTTCAGCCCGGTGCTGGCCGACGACGCCAAGGCCTTCTTCAAGGATCGGGTGATGGGCAAGTTCAGATATGTCGATGGCGCGCTGGCCGGCCACGACTACCTGATGGGCAAGCAGTTCACGGTCGCCGACGGCTACCTGTTCACGATGCTGTCCTGGGCCGACCGGATGAAGTTCGATCTCTCCGCGATGCCGAACCTGTTGGCTTACAAGGCCCGCGTCGCCGCGCGCCCCAAGGTCCAGGAAGCCTTGACCAAGGAAGGCCTGATGAAGGCGGCGTGAGTTTTTGCGGATAACGATAAAGCAAAGGGCCGGACGATGATCCGGTTCTCGGCTCCTCGGTAGGACCCCGGAGAACCCCGGATAAATTAAAGAAAACGCTGCCCCACAGCGGTTTCTTGCTTTTCTTTTCCCCGTTTAACAACGATAATCCCCGGAGGATTTTTCACCAAGACGGGGGTTCAGCCGGATGGCATTGAACGTAAAGAAGCTCAGCAGACTGACTAAGCCGGGCCGCTACCTCGACGGCGGCGGCCTTTATTTGCAGGTTACTGCGACCGGAGCCTCGTGGATTTTTCGTTACGAGAGAGGCGGGCGCGGCGGGATAAAGGGGCGGGAGAGGATGATGGGGCTGGGGCCGCTACGCGACCTCACGCTCGCGGAAGCGCGGGAGCGCGCCCTGGCAGCCCGTAAGCTGCTGCTGGACGGCCTAGACCCCTTGGACGAACGCAAGGCGCAACGTGATGCGGCGGCCTTGGAGGCTGCCAAGCGCATTAGCTTTGAAGAAGCTGCCCGGAGTTATTTTAATGGCCATGAGCAGAAGTGGTCGAATGCTGAGCATCGTCGGCAGTTTTTATCGTCGTTAGAGCAATACGTCTTCTCTGAGATCGGCAAATTACCGATTGCGACGATTGATACCGGACTGGTGCTTAAAGTGGTCGAGCCGATCTGGCACTCGAAAGCTGTGACCGCTGGCCGGGTCCGCAACCGGATTGAGGCTGTGCTAGATTGGGCCACAGCGCGCGGCTACCGGACCGGCCCCAACCCAGCGCGGTGGAAGGGACATCTTGAAACGGTCCTGCCGGCCAAGGGCAAAATCAAAAAGGTCGAGCACCACCGAGCATTGCCCTACGCCGACATACCCACCTTCGTCGCGGCACTCGCGACCAAAGAGGGTATTCCGGCCAAGGCGCTGGAGTTTCTAATACTGACTGCCGCCCGCAGTGGCGAGGTAATGGGTGCGCGGTGGTCCGAGATCGATCTGGACGCGAAGGTGTGGACTGTCCCGGCCGAGCGCATGAAGACGCGAAAAGAACATCGCGTGCCGCTCGCCGACCGGGCCATCGCGATTTTGAAGGCACTGCCGACCGAAGCTGATTTTGTTTTCATCGGCGCGCGTAAGGGCCAAGCTCTGGGCAAAATGGCTCTATCAAATTTAATTGCAGCGATGGACTATGACGTCACTGTGCACGGTATGCGTTCCTCCTTTCGCGTTTGGGCAGCGGAGCAATCGGCCTACCCTCGGGAGGTCATTGAGCAGTGTCTAGCGCATGTCGTCGGAAACGCCACCGAGGCGGCCTACCAGCGCTCCGACCTGCTGGATAAACGCCGCAAGCTGATGGAGGCTTGGGCGGCGTTTGTTAGATCGCCCAAGCATGACGCGACCGTGACGCCGATCAGGAACCGGGGTGCGTGATGGCTAAAAAGCCGAAGCCAACTGAGACGCCCAAAAACCCAACCGAGTCAGAATTGCTGGCAAAGGCAATATTGGAGCCGGGGGGTGGCCTTAGTCATGACTTTTTCGACAATGCTTTCTGGCGCGAAAAGTGGACCCCGGATGATTGTTGGATTGGAGCGCTGGATCAGCTCGACCGCTTAGGCGATAAAAAGCCACTCACTGACTTACTAAGATCAGAACGTGATCTGTCTCTCACTGCGCGTTACTACTTAGCTGACCTAATCGAGCGCGGCGTCAAGAAGGCGATGGGGCGACGGCGCACCCCGGCCTACAATATGAGCAAGGCTGAAGGGGAAATGTGGCTAGCCTGCGAAGATGTGAGCATGTACGTGAATTACGGCGCACCAAAGGTCCGTCACGGCAAGCTAGTCGCCCGATTCATTCAGTTTGAAGGGTAAAGGTGCTTGAGTTTGATACGTGCATTGGGGGTTGTGAACTGCCAATTTGCCCCGGTGTTATTGG
>Ga0097691_1000840_pt1 | contig 24665 bp, 20 predicted proteins | sample NGESurdeep072012_8_FD_72858 | JGI IMG/M metagenome (GOLD analysis project Ga0097691, IMG submission 72858) | Arctic peat soil microbial communities from Barrow, Alaska - NGEE Surface sample 210-1 deep-072012 | ecosystem: Environmental > Terrestrial > Soil > Wetlands > Peat ... | reverse complement strand
GACAAAGTGCCCAAAACTGCCTCCAAGCGGCTTCACGTTTCGGCAGAGACCGCACCTCGCCGATTTCAACCCGCAAAAGCCCGGAGGTTCGAGGCCTTCGTGACAGCATTAGAGACTTTAGGGACTAAGTGGACTGCGTGGTGGAGCTGGAAGGACTCGAACCTCCAACCAACCAATTATGGAGCGAGCCGCCCGTACCAATGAAGTCTCAAAGGGAGATTTTCGACTGGACTTCCTGGGCAGGAAGAGCGTGCATGCGGTATAGGCAGGACCGTTAAGACCTCCGTGCCGATCCCCGCTAGCCCGGCTGTATTCCGGGCTTCAGGCGGTGGGGGCGCCAGCGTGGCGCACCGGCATTGGAGGTCAAAATGGAAACGACGCTCGTACAGCCTAACGGAGTGGCTCCATCTCAGTCGAGGGCAGATGGAGGCACCAGCACGACGTCTCAACTAGAGCTATCGCGAAAAATCGCGGCGCTGACGGATCTGACCGCACAGCAACTCCGTACCGAATGGCGGCGCCTGTATCGGAGCCACCCGCCGAGGCTGAGCCGCGACTTGCTTGTCCGCACCGTCGCCTATCGCATGCAGGAGCTAGCCTATCGCGGCCTCAGCAAAGCGACTCAACGGAAGCTCGTGACGCTGACCAAGGAATTGGAAACGAACGGGAGCATCGTTTCCGATCCCAATCCACGCATCAGGCCGGGGGCGCGGCTCGTGCGGGAATGGCGCGGTAGGACGCACACTGTCGTCGTGACAGAGGAGGGTTTCGAATATGCCGGGAAAACCTATTCCTCGCTCACCAAGATCGCGCAGGCGATCACCGGCGCGCATTGGTCCGGCCCTCGCTTCTTCGGCTTGAACCGCAGTGACGCATCCGACGCTCCGTCCGATCCGAACCTGAGCGACATGATCGGCGACGGAGAGGACTGCAATGGTTAGCCAGACTCCTAGCGGTGCGGGGCGTGGCCAAATGCGCCTTCGTTGCGCGATCTATACCCGTAAGAGTAGCGAGGAGGGTTTGGAGCAGAACTTCAACTCCCTCGATGCTCAACGCGAGGCGTGCGAAGCCTTCATTGCGAGTCAGAAGCATGAGGGTTGGACTATTCTCCCTGAGATGTATGATGACGGAGGATTTTCGGGCGGGACAATAGAGCGGCCGGCATTCCAGCGGTTGCTGGTGGACGTGGGCGAAGGCAAAATCGATGTGGTCGTGGTCTACAAGGTCGACCGCTTGACGCGGTCATTGTCCGACTTCGCCAAGATCGTCGAGATCTTCGACAAACGGAACGTCTCTTTCGTCTCGGTGACTCAACAGTTCAACACCACGACGTCCATGGGGCGCCTTACGCTTAATATTCTTCTGTCCTTTGCCCAGTTCGAGCGGGAGGTCACCGGCGAGCGGATCCGCGACAAGATTGCCGCCTCGAAGAAGAAAGGCATGTGGATGGGCGGCCTGCCGTCACTTGGTTACGATATCAAGGACAGGAGGCTCGTTATCAACGAGGCGGAAGCAAAAACCGTCCGATACATTTTCCGGCGCTATACCGAGCTAAAGTCCGTTCGACTACTCAAGGCCGAACTCGACGCGCAAGGTATCGTCAGCAAGCCTCGAAATGCATCTGACGGCACTCGATATGGCGAAAAGCCGCTTGCCCGCGGCGCGCTTTATCTCATGCTGCAGAATCGAATTTATCGCGGCGAGACAGTGCATAAGGACAAAAGCTATCCAGGCGAGCATGCGGCCATCGTCGATGAAGCACTCTGGAGTGAGGTCCGGTCGATCCTCACAGAAAACCGCGCCGATCGCATACTTGGGACGGCCGAAAAGCAAGTTAGTCTATTGTCCGGCATCCTATTCGACGCACGTGGCGAGCAGATGTCTCCTACCCATGCGACAAAGAATAACACTCGCTATCGGTATTATGTCTCGCGGCCACTGCTCGCCGGGTCGACGAAAGACTCGGGCCAGCGTATCCCCGCCTCCGGTCTGGAGGCTCTTGTCATTTGCCGCATCCATAACTGGCTGGGCGATCGAGCGGCAATGCTCGATATTATCCAGAGCCACACGTCCGATGCCACGACCCAGAAACGGTTGATGGTTGGCCTCGAGCAATGCCTGGCGACATGGGCTCAACTTAAGGCCGATGATGTTCGGAAATTGATGCTGTCAATCGTGACACGCATTCAGGTCCACGCGGATCGGATTGATATTTTCCTGAATCCGATCAGCCTTGCTCGATGGTTTGGCCGAACGGATAGTCAGGCTGAGCCGATTGCAGCAACACAGTCCGATACCGAAGGCCCCTTCATGACATTAACTATTCCTGCTCGTCTCAAGCGGGTCGGCAAGGAGATGAAGATCCTCGTCGAGAATGGGTCCGATCCCGCAACCCCTGATGCCAGCTTGGTGCGCGTTCTCGTTCGCGCCCATATGATCCGGGATCGGTTTCTTGCGGACAAGAGCCTCACATTGGACGAAATTGCCAAATCGGTGGATATAGTCCCGTCCTATGTGACACGGCTGTTCCGTCTAACGCTGTTGGCGCCTGACATTGTCAGCGCAATCCTCGGCGGGAAGCATCCGCCCGAACTGAACGCACGCAAACTCCTGGATGACACGCGATTGCCGCTCGATTGGAACGAGCAGCGGCGAAGTCTCGGATTTGCTTGAGCACTGCCGAAATCAATATTTGCGCTACCAATTCAATTCCCGACAGGCTCGTTCTCTTTTTTGAGTTTGTCTTCCTAGCCACGAATTCGGTGAAGACGTCGGAGACGCCCGTACCACCGAATTCCTGCATCGAGACAGCCACCTACTTGCAGCGCGCATCCGCGGACTAAATCGTCTCTGCTCAACGCGCGACATCATCACAGTAATGAAAAGGACCGAGAATACCGGACCAATTCGCGTTTCCGCCAAGAGCCAAATTGGAGCTACGTCAATCTCTTAAGGACTGGCGGAGGGAGTGGGATTCGAACCCACGTTACGGTTTCCCGTAAACACGCTTTCCAAGCGTGCGCCTTCAGCCACTCGGCCACCCCTCCTCACCAGCTCTCGCAAAGGCGCACGCCTTTTTACATGAAGACGCGCGCGAGGCGCGCTTTCGCGCCTTCAGCCACTCGGCCACTCCTCCTCAGCAGCTGATAAACAGGTCATGCCGACGCGGGCAGCCTTTTTCAAGCCGCGCGTCCGTAGACCCTTTATCTGTCGCCATCGACATAGCAAAGCCCCCGCGCGGACGGCACATACCGGGAATTTCTCCCATTTATAACTGCATATTTATGTTTTAATTTCATAGATTGACCTATTACGTAACAAAGGCGCAAAATATCATTAAGGTTTAACGCCACGATTCTCAGGCCATCGGCGGGCGCGGGACACCTCGGAAACCGAAATGACGGTTGACGTATCCGCACTTCACATGGTGCTCACTGGTGATCCGGGGCTGTTTGCCATCGTGCGCCTGTCGCTCGTGGTCAGCCTGAGCGCCGTGCTGTTCGCGGCACTGATCGGCGTGCCGATCGGCGCATTCATCGCCCTCACCCGCTTTCCGGGGCGCGAGGGCGCCATTGTCACGCTCAATGCGATGATGGGCCTGCCGCCGGTGGTGGTGGGGTTGGCGGTGTTCCTGGCGCTGTCGCGCTCTGGCCCGCTCGGCTCGTGGGGCCTGCTGTTCACGCCGCAGGCCATGGTGATCGCGCAAACCCTTCTGGTGGCGCCGATTATCGCAGCACTGACGCGGCAAACCATCGAAGATCTTTGGGTCGAGTACCGCGACGAGTTGGCCGCAATGAATGTCGGGCCCGCCGGCCGGGTCATGACGCTGGTCTGGGACGCGCGATTTTCCCTTGTGACAGCGCTACTTGCGGGCTTCGGGCGGGCGGCGGCGGAAGTCGGCGCCATCATCATCGTCGGCGGCAATATCGACGGATTTACCCGCACCATGACCACGGCGATCGCGCTGGAAACCTCCAAAGGCGACCTGCCGCTCGCGGTCGGCCTCGGCATGGTGCTGATTTTCATCGTCATTTTGATCAATGCGCTGGCCTGGGGCGCGCGCCGCGCCGGCGAACGCTACGCGGGATGACCATGCGCGCACTCGTCTCCGACCTGCCGTTAATGCTCGTAGAAGTGGGGATCCTCGCCGGCGAGGTGACGGTCCTCGACGATATTTCGCTCACGCTCAGCCCCGGTGCGCCGACTGTTCTGATCGGCCCGAACGGCTCCGGCAAGACCACCCTGCTGCGCGCCGCCATGGGACTTATCCCCGTCACGCGCGGCCGCGTCACTTGGGGCGGCCGCGACGCGTCGCCGCCGGACCGCCGCGCCATATTATTCCAGCGCCCGGTCATGCTCCGGCGCAGCACTGGCGACAATGTCCGCTACGCCCTCGCTGCCGCAGGCGTGCCGCGCACCGCGCGATACGACCGCGCCGCCGAATTGCTCGTGCTGGTCGGACTCGAAGGCTTCGACCAGCGCCCGGCGCGCCGTCTCTCGGGCGGCGAACAGCAGCGGCTGGCATTGGCGCGCGCGCTGGCGCGCGATCCCGAAGTGCTGTTCCTCGACGAGCCGACCGCCAGCCTCGATCCCGCCGCCACCAAGGCGATCGAGGACATCGTGCGCGCCATCAGCGCGCGCGGCGTCAAGGTCGTGATGGCGACGCACGATCTCGGCGAAGCCAAACGGCTGGCCGGCGAGATCGCGCTGCTGCATCGCGGGCACTTGATCGAGCACGGCCCGGCGGCGGAATTCTTTGCCGCGCCGCGCAGCGAGGAAGCAAGAAAATTCATCGCCGGCGAATTGCTGGTCTAAACAAAAACAAAAGGAGGAGGATTCACATGCCCAACCGCCGCACTCTCATCGCCGCCGCCGCGCTTTGCGCCGTAGCATTTGGCGCCGTCGTCATAGCCGCGCCGGCGGCAATCGCGCAGGACAAATCGATCGTGGTCGCCTCAACCACCTCGACGCAGGATTCCGGCCTGTTCGAATATCTGCTGCCGCTGTTCACCAAGAAGACCGGCATCACGGTGAAGGTCGTCGCGCAGGGCACCGGCCAGGCGCTCGACACCGGCCGCCGCGGCGACGCCGACGTGGTGTTCGTGCACGCCAAATCGGCGGAAGAGAAATTCCTCGCCGAAGGCCAGGGCGTGAAGCGCTTTCCGGTGATGTACAACGACTTCGTGCTGATCGGACCGAAGAGCGATCCGGCCGGCATCAAGGGCATGAAGGACGTCGGGCAGGCGTTTAAGACGATCATGGCCAAGCAGGCGGCGTTCATCTCACGCGGTGACCGCTCCGGCACGCACATCGCCGAGCTTAAGCTCTGGAAGGCGTCCGGCATCGACATCGAGAAGGACTTGTCGTCGAAGAATTTGGGCGCCTGGTACAAGTCGATCGGCCAGGGCATGGGCGCGGCGCTCAACACCGCCGGCGCCGGCAATGGTTACGTGCTGTCCGACCGCGGCACCTGGATCCATTTCAAGAACAAGGGCGATCTTGCGATCCTGGTCGAAGGCGATAAGCGCATGTTCAACCAGTATGGCGTGATGCTGGTGAACCCGGCCAAGCATCTCAACGTGAAGAAGGAACTCGGCCAGCAGTTCATCGACTACCTGATCTCGCCGGAAGGGCAGAAGGACATCGCCAACTACAAGATCAACGGCGAGCAGTTGTTCTACCCGAACGCCAACGATCACAGCGCGTGATGCGCAGGCTTCTTCACCTCTCCCCGCTTGCGGAGAGTAGTCGACGAACATAGTGAGCCGGGAGGGGACTCATGATCAAGCACATGCCCTCACGTTCTAAACTGATAGACCATGGCCAAATCGTCTATTCCTCATTGATTTTGGAAATCTTGGATTGGAGCACCTCTGCACTAAACGGCTTGCTAATAAAACTGCTAACGCCGGCGTATTTAGTTTCAATAATTTTGTCAGGATCCGATTCGGCGGTCATCATAATGAAAGGCAAATTCGCAAAATTTTTGTTCGCGCGCACGCGCTCTAGTAACGCTTGCCCGTTCATTGGTTCCATATTCCAATCTGAAATCACCAACCCATAAAGTTTCTCATTCATTTTTGCGAGTGCGGCTGCGCCATCTGATGCTTCATCGATGTCGATATAGCCTAGTTCCGTCAGGAGTTTTCGAACAATGCTTCTTACTGCGCCGCTATCATCCACTACCAATATTTGGCTATTGCTATTGATGGTCATTTCCGTTTCCCCAAGGTTTAACCATTCAATTTTCCACCGAATAATGCGGACGCGGTGCGGACGTAGCGCACCGCGTGTTTTATGAATACACGGCCTCGTCTTACCCCTGCGAGATGAACTTCGTGTTCATGTAGGCCTGCAGGCCCTCGATGCCGCCTTCCGAGCCGTAGCCACTCTCCTTCACGCCGCCGAACGGCGTCTCCGGCGTCGAGACGGCGATGCTGTTGACGCCGACCATGCCGGACTGCATGGCGTCGCCGATGGCGGTGGCGGTGGCACCCGACGAGGTGAAGGCGTAGGCGGCAAGCCCGAACGGCAGCGAATTGGCGCGCTCGACCACCTCGTCGAAGGTCTTGAACGGCACGATCGGCGCCACCGGACCGAACGGCTCCTCGGTCATGATCTTGCTGTCATCGGGCACGTCTGTGATCACCGTCGGCTGGAAGAAATAGCCCTGATTGCCGTGGCGCGAGCCGCCGGTTTGGATCTTGCCGCCGCGCGCCTTGGCGTCGTTCACGAAACTTTCCATGGCGTCGAGCCGGCGCGGATTGGCGAGCGGGCCCAAGGTGATGCCCTTCTCCAGCCCGTCGCCCATCTTGAGGCCTTTGGCGTATTCGGTGAAGCGGGCGACGAACTTGGCATAGGACGCCTCCTGCACATAGAAGCGCGTCGGCGAGATGCACACCTGCCCGGCGTTGCGATATTTGAACGCGGCGATGGTGTCGGCGGCCTTTTCCGGATCGGCATCGGCGAACACCACGACCGGAGAGTGGCCGCCCAGCTCCATGGTGGCGCGTTTCATGCTCTTGCCGGCGAGCGCGGCGAGATGCTTGCCGACCGGAATCGAGCCGGTGAAGGAAATCTTCTTCACGGCTTTGGCCGGAATCAGGTGCTCCGACACAGTGGCCGGCACGCCGAACACCAGATTGAGCACGCCTGCGGGCAGCCCGGCGTCGGCGAAGCATTTCACCAGCTCGACGCAACTGCCCGGCGTTTCTTCCGAGGCCTTGATGATGATCGAGCAGCCGGCGGCCAAGGCGCCGGCGATCTTGCGCACCGGCGTGAGCGTCGGGAAATTCCACGGCGTGAACGCCGCGACCACGCCGACCGGCTCCTGCAGCACGATCTGGCGCACGCCCTTCTGGCGGCCGGGCACCACGCGGCCGTAAGAGCGGCGGCCCTCTTCGGCATACCAGTCGATAATGTCGGCTGAGGTGAGCACCTCCGCGCGGGATTCCGGATAGACCTTGCCCTGTTCCTGGGTCATTACCTTGGAAATGTGATCGTAGCGCTCGCGCACCAGATCGGCGGCCTTGCGCATGATCTTGGCGCGGTCATAGGCCGAGGTTACCTTCCACAGCGCGAAGCCCTTCTCGGCGGCGGCGAGCGCGGCGGCGAGATCGGCAGTCGAGGCATGCGGCAGATGGGCCAGCGCCTTGCCGGTCGCCGGGTTGATCACGTCCTCGCCCTTGCGGCCTTCGCCGGTGAGCCATTTTCCGTCGATGTAAAGCGCGAGCTCGGAATACATGGAAACCTCGTTGTGACCCGGAACAAACTTTATGCGATCTTGAGCGGTGGATTAGCACTTTCGGGCGCGAGCGGCCACCCTGCCCGCCATCAGCCGAGAAATGCGCCGCCGCTGACGTGGATGGTCTGCCCGGTGACATAGCGGCCGCCGGGACCGCAGAGAAAGCGCACCATGGCGGCGACGTCGTCGGGCTTGCCGCGCTCGCCGGTGATGGTGCCGTGGGTGAGATGATGCGCCGGGTTGGGCGAGGAACCCGGCCGCGTGGTGTCGATCGCGCCCGGCACCACGCAATTGGCGGTGATGCGGTCGGCGGCGAGATCATGCGCGAGCGCACGGGAGAAGCCGACCAGCGCGGCTTTCGCCGTCATCACATGGGCGCGGCCTTTCGATCCGATATGCGCGCTCATGCCGCCGATATTGATGATCGTTCCGCCGTTTTTCTTCATCGCGGGCAGGCAGGCCTTCACGCCGTGAAACGCGGAGTCGAGCGTGGCATTCATCACCTCGCGCCAGTCGGCATAGCTCATCTGGTCGATCGGTTTCTCGCGCCGCAGCGAAGCGTTATTGACCAGGATGTCGATGCGGCCGAAGCGCTTGAGTGCGGCCTGCGCCATCGCCTCCACCGCGGCGGCATCGCCGACATCGGCAAGCACAGCCATCGCCTTGCCGCCGGCCGCCTCGATCTCGCGCACGACGGCGTCGGCTTCCGCCTGGTTGGAGCGCGCGTTGACCGCCACCGACGCGCCGGCGGCGGCGAGCTGGCGCGCGATAGCGCGGCCGATATTGCGTCCGGCGCCGGTGACAATGGCGACTTTGCCCGCAAGTTCTTGGCCGGCGAGTGCGTTGCTGTCAGCCATGATTTTCAATTACCCCCGTAATGGCGCCAGATCGATTTTTCCATCATACAGCTTCGCCAGCAGCTTGAGCGCGGCGCCACTGCGCTTGTCGTCCCAACCGCCGTGGCACGCGTTGAGCGCGAATTTTTCCTCGATGTCGGCGCGCGTGAGCGGCTCATGGGCGCCGCCGCGAAAATGCGGCTGGCGCTCTTCCACCACCTGACCGTCATTAAGCACGGCGCGGATGTGGCCGGTAAAGCCGTTGGGATAGGGATTATCCGGATCGATCACGTAGCGCACCTTGGCCGCGAGCGCGAGCACTTGCGCATCATGCACCGCATCATCGGTGAAGGCATCGAGCCCGACGCCGCCGCGCACGAAGCCGCTGGCGAGGATAAAGGGCGTAGCGAATTTCGCCGCGTAGCCGTTGGGCGGCCGCTGCTTGGCGGCCAAGGGCTCCCACAGCCGGTGCACGGTGCCTTCCGCCACCTCGCAGACCATTTCCTTGACGTCGGTAGGCTTGATGCCGCGCGCCGCCAGCCGGCGGGCGCAATCGATATAGGGATGCGCCATGGTGCCGCACGGATAGGGCTTGAAGGCGAGCGTCTCGGTCACCCAGCGCGTGCCGAAATCGGCGAGCGCGCCGTAGTCGCCCTCGGTCGTATGCGCGAAGCCGTGAAACAATCCATGCACGCCCTCGAACACCGTGCGCGGCCCGAGGAAGCCGGCGCGCGCCAGCAGCGCGGCGCGCAGGCCCGATTGCGCCGCCCAGCCGGGATGCAGCCGCTTGGTCCAGGCGCCCTCGGCGAGATATTCGATGATGCCGGAGGCGAAGCTGCCGGCGATGCCGAGCGCGTCGACGATCTGCTTGGCGTTGAGCCCCAGCGCGGCGCCGACACCGGCGGCGGCGCCCATCACGCCGAAAATCGCGGTCGGGTGGAAGCCGGCCTTGTGCACCGCCTTCGGAACCACGGTGGAGAGGCGACACATGGTCTCGGTGCCGACCGCGATGCCAAGCAAGGCGGCGGCGCCGTCCGGTCGGTGGCGCTCGCAGGCCGCCAGCACCGCCGGCACTACCACCGCGCCGGCATGCACCGGGCCGCCCTCGAAGGTGTCGTCGAAATCCTCGCCATGCGCCGCGGTGCCGTTGACGAAGGCGGCGCCGGCGGCGCTCAAAGTGCGGGCGTGGCCGATCGCCGTGCACGGACCGTCGTCGTCGAGGCCGGCGAGCGCAGCTCTAATGTAGTCTTCGTTGCGCGCGGTGACACAGAGACCGACCACGTCGATGAGCAGATCCTCGCATTTTTGCCGCACCGCCGGCGGCAAGGCGTCGGCACGCAGCACAACGATGCGCTCGGCCAGATGCTGCGCGACGGAAGTTGTGGGAAGCGAAGCTGCCATAATGTTCAGTTGCGGAACCGCACGCTGCCAAAGCCGGGGATGCGGTTGACGGCGATCACCACCGCGAAGGTAATCACCAGCATGCCGAGGCCGATCACCGAGATGGCGCCGAGGTCGCCGCTCTCGTTGAGATCGTAGATCAGCACCGAGATCACCTTGGTCTCCGAGGTGAACAGGATGATCGCCGCCGACAATTCGCGCATCACGCCGACGAAGATGAAACACCAGGTCGCGATCACGCCGGTGCGCAACAGCGGCGCGGTGATCTGCCAGAGCGAGCGCAGCCTTGTGGCGCCGAGGATGCGGCTGGCATCTTCCAGTTCGGGGTGAATGGTGCGGAACGCGGCTTGCAGCTGCTGATAGGCCGACGGCAGCGCGATGGTGACGAAGGCGATCAGCAGGATCCACAAGGTGCCGTACAGCACGAACGGTGGCCGCGTGTAGCTGAGAAACAAGCCGACGCCGAGCACGATACCGGGAATCGCGATCGGCGCGGTGGCGAGGAAGCCGAGCACGCGATGGCCTTTGACGGCCTGGCGCGCGGTCACATAGGCGATGACCAGCGCGATGATGGTGCCGATGGTGGCGGTGGCGGTTCCCAGGATGACCGTGTTCTTGAGCGCCAGCGAAGCCGCCGACAACTCGAACAGGACGAAATTGATATTTTGCACGGTCGCGTTCTGCCAGGTCAGGAATGTGGTGGCGACCGGCGAGAACGCCGCGTTGAACAGCGCGGCATAGGGCAGGAACACCGGGTTGAGCAGCACGATCATGCACAGCGCGAAGGCCGGCCAGCGCAAGCGGTGCAGCGGGATCAAGCGCGGCGCGCCGTATTTTCCGCCAACCACCGAATAGCCGCGGCGGCCGAGGATCATGTGTTCGGCGCGCAGCAGGAATATGGTGAGCACCAGCAGCGGCAGCGAGGCGGCGGCGGCAAGCTCGGGCTTCGGCGGATACTGGAATAGGCTCCAGATCTTGGTGGTCATGGTGTGGAAGCCGGCCGGCAGCGCCAGGATCGCCGGCGAGCCGAACAGCGTCATCGCCTGCAGGAAGGCGACCAGAGCGCCGGCCAGCAGTGCCGGCATCACCAGCGGAATGGTGATGCGGCGCGCGGTGTACCAGCGCCCGCCGCCCAGGATCGAAGAGGCGTCCTCCAGCTCGCCCGGCGTGCGGTCGAGCGAATTGGCCACCAGCACGAAGACGTAGGGAAACGTGTAGCAGGAGATGACGAAGATGATGCCTTCGAGCGTGTAGATATTGAACAAATGAACGTCCTGCTCGACGCCGGTGAGGCTGCGGAAAATCTTGTTGAGCAGCCCGCTGTTGGGTGCCGCCAGCAGTTCCCAGGCAATCGCCCCGAGAAACGGCGGCGTGACGAACGAGGCCGTCACCAGCGCGCGGATCACGCCGCTGAACGGCAGATCAGTGCGCGCCACCAGCCAGCCCATGGGAGCGGCCACCGCGCAGCAGATGAACGCCGACGAGGTGGCGATGATGAAGGTGGTGACCAGCGGATCGAAGAATGACGACTCGCTAAATAGCCGGTAGAAATTGCCGAGCGTGAGCGCGCCCTTGGCGTCGGTCAGGCTGTACAGCAACAGCCACGACAGCGGCAGCACGATCAGCACGCACAATATCGCGGCGAAGCCATAGAGCACCGGCTTCGAGACATCAATCGCGAAGCCGCGGAGCTCCACCCGTGCAGGTATGGCGATGGTCATGGCATTTCAATTTTCTGCATCGACCTGCAACCAGCACCGTCATGGCCGGGACAAGCCCGGCCATGACGATGTTGGAAATCACACGTGGAAGATCTTGCTGTAGTGCTGCTTGATCTCGTCGCTCATCTTTTCGACGGCGGCGGGATCGTCCTTCATGGTCTTGATATTCTTGAACGGCGTGCGCCCGGCCTTTTCCTTGGTGCTCGGATGCATCGAACGCAGGCCGCCGGTGTCGATGATCAGCTGCTGGCATTCCGGCGTGAAGCTGTAGTTGCAGAACAGCCGCGCGGCGTTCGGATTGGGCGCCGTCTTGAACATGCCGGTGGGGCCCACGATCAGCGGCGAGCCTTCGGTGGCGTAAACCGGCTCCACCGGCCCATCCTTCTCCTTGATCTGGAAGATATTGTACTCGTTGCCGTCGGCCATCACCGCGCGCTCGCCGAGCGCCAGACGCTTCGGCGGGTCGGCGGAAGACTGCACCTGCATGATGTTCTGCGCCGCCAGCTTCTCGAAGAAGCCCCAGCCGAGATCGCGCTGCATCTGATAGGTCGCGGTCATGATGGTGCCGCTGTAGCCCGGATGCGCCTTGACGATCTTGCCCTTCCATTTCGGGTCGAGCAGATCGGCGAAGCTTTTCGGCGCCTCTTCCTTTTTCACCAAGTTGGTGTTGTAGGCGATGATGCACACCCACACGCGGAAGCTGGCGAACATGCCGTCCGGGTCTTTGTGCTCGGCCGGATAAAACTTGCCGACGTCCTCGGGCACATAGGCTTCCAGCAGATTGCCCTTCTTCCAGACGATGAAATGCGCGGCGTCGGAGGAGTTAGCGACGTCGGCGGCATGGATGTTGCTGGCATATTCCTGCCCAATGCGCTGGAACACGCGTTCGGCGCCGCTGCGCTCCACACGCACCGCGACGCCGGGATACTTGGCCTCGAAGGCTTTGGCGACTTTTTCGGCCAGTGGCAGGTCGACCGAGGTGTACCAGACCACCTTGCCTTCCTTCTTGGCCGCTTCGATCAGCGCCGGCGTGATCGCACTCGCCGGCGGCGCTGCCGACAGCACCTTGGTCGAAAACGCAGCTCCGGCGGCAAGCGCGCTCGATCCTATCAGCAGGTCGCGGCGTGAAAACTTTGAGCCTTTCATCGGCGTATCCTCCATTGCCTTGATCTTGTTGGTTCGCCCCCGCGAATGTCTTCTTCTATCCAGCTAACGCCCGGCATCGATCGGCCGGCAGGTGCAGCCACACGGCACTTCCTTGCGGAATGTTCTCTTCCGCTGCGGTGATCACGCGCAGCTGCGTGCCGTCCTTAACCTCAACCATATAGTCCCGGCTGCCGCCGAGAAAGACCTGCCGCACCACAATGGCCGGCACGACGTTTTCCGCCTGTTGCGGTTGTTTGGCCGACAGCGTGATGTCGTGCGGCCGGATCGATACGGCGGTTTGCGCGCCGGCCACGACTTTCTCGCCGGTGCAGCGCAGCGGATGGCCTGTGAAATCGACGCGGGCGCCATCCAGGCCCTTGCCCTTGACCACATTGCTGGAGCCGATGAAACGCGCGACGAATTCCGAGCGCGGCCGGTCGTAGATTTCCTCCGGTGAGCCCGCCTGCTCGATCTTGCCGGCGTTCATCACCGCGATGAGGTCGGCGGTGGTCATCGCCTCCGACTGGTCGTGGGTGACGTAAACGGTGGTGTAGCGATAGGCGTCGTGCAGGCGGCGCACCTCGAAGCGCATTTCCTCGCGCAGATTGGCGTCGAGATTGGACAGCGGCTCGTCGAGCAGCAGCGTTTCCGGTTCCACGATCAGCGCGCGGGCGAGCGCCACGCGCTGCTGTTGGCCGCCGGACAATTCGCCCGGATAGCGCTCGGCCAGCGGGGCAAGCTTGGTGGTGGCAAGAATGGCGTCGAGCTTTTTGGCGATGATATCGCGGCCCAGTTTGCGCAATTTGAGCCCGTAGACGATGTTCTCGGCCACCGTCATGTGCGGCCACAGCGCGTAGCTCTGGAAGATCATCGACATGTTGCGCCGCTCGGGCGGTAGCGAATGCGCGGGTGAGGAGATTAATTTGTCGCCAACGCGGATCTCGCCGGCGCTCGGCTCGACGAAGCCGGCGATCAGCCGCAACGTGGTGGTCTTGCCGCAGCCCGACGGGCCGAGCAGGCAGACCAGATGGCCGTGCTCGATGGCGAGCGAGATATCGTCGACCACCGCGACAGTGCCATATCGCTTGGTCAGGCCCCGCAATTCAACCGACGCCACGCAAATCCTCCCTTGATCGCGCCACTTGCCGCGGCTCTTGTTATCCAACGCTTATTGTATCAACACCGCAGGCGCTGGTCCCTTGCGGTGCTTTGGTTCATGACCCTGTGAACGCCGGCTTGCGCTTTTCCATGAACGCCGTACGGCCTTCCTTGTAATCGTTGCTGGCGAAGCATTGCGCCACCAGATCGGCGCAGCGTTTCAGATTGCGCTCGCTTTCCGGCTTGACCGACTCGCCGACGATGTATTTGACCGAATTCACCGTCATCGGCGCGTTGCCGCTGATGGTGTCGGCATAGACCTTGACGTATTTCTCCAGTTCCGCCTCCGGCAGCACGCGGTTGACCAGGCCCATCTGCAAGGCCTCAGTGGCGGTGAATTGGCGCGCGGTGAAGAAGATTTCCTTGGCAAACGACGGCCCGACCACGTCGACCAGCTTCTTGATGCCCTTGAAGCCATAGCCCAGCCCGAGCTTGGCGGCCGGTACGCCGAATTTCGAATTGTCCGAGCAGATGCGCAGGTCGCAAGCTAGCGCCAGCCCGACGCCGCCGCCGATGCAATAGCCGCGGATCATGGCGATGGTCGGCTTGGGGAATTCGTAGACCGCGGTGTTGGCCTTATCGACTGCGGCATTGTAGCGGTCGATCGCCTCCTTGCTGGAGCGCTCGCTTTCGAACTTGGATATGTCAGCGCCCGACACGAAGGCCTTGCCGCCGGCGCCGGTCACCACCACCACGCGCACCGCCTTGTCGGCGGCGAAGTCGGCGAGGATACTGGTCGCGGCCTCCCACATATCGAGCGACACCGCATTATGCCGCTCGGGATTGTTGAAGATCAGCGTGCCGACGCCGCCCTCTTTGCGGGACAGCATTTTGTCGGTCTGCGTCATTCTGCTTGTCTCCGTTGTTCCGTCAAAGCGTCACACCGCGTTGGCGGTGTGCAGCGCGGCGATTTCCTGGTCGGCGAAGCCGAATTCCTTGAGCACCTCATCGGTATGCTGGCCAAGCTCGGGCGGCGTCGCCACGATCTTGCTCGGCGTGCGCGACAGCGTGATCGGCTGGCCGACGAAGGTCTGTTCCTTGCCGTCGGGCCTGGTGGCATTTTGCGCGATGTCTAAATGCTTGACCTGTTCGTCGGCGAACACCTGGTCGATCGAATTGATCGGCCCGGCCGGCACGCCCGCCTCGTTGAAGATGTCGATCCATTCGGCGCTGGTCTTACCGACCGTCTTGGCTTCGATCGCGGCATTGCACGCATCGCGGTTCTTCGAGCGCAGCGCGCCGGTTTTGAAGTCGGGATTCTCAATCATCTCGGACGCGCCGATGGCGTTGCACAGGCGGTCCCACATGACGTGGCCGGCCGTGGCGATGTTGATGTAGCCGTCCTTGGTCTTGAATACGCCGGTCGGGATCGAGGTCGGGTGATTGTTGCCGGCCTGCTTGGCCACCTCATGCGCCTGCAGCCAACGCGCGGCCTGGAAGTCGAGCATGAAGATTTGCGCCTGTAGCAGCGAGGTGGTGATCCACTGCCCCTCGCCGGAGGTTTCGCGCTCGAGCAGCGCGACCATGATGCCAAGCGCGCAGAACAGGCCGGCGCAGAGATCCGCGACGGGAATGCCGACGCGCACCGGACCCTGGCCGGGCAGGCCGGTAATCGACATCAGCCCGCCCATGCCCTGCGCGATCTGGTCGACGCCGGGCCGGTCGCGATAAGGCCCGTCCTGGCCGAAGCCGGAAATGCTGGCGAGGATGACGCGTTTGTTGACCTTGCGCAGTTCGTCGTAGTCGATGCCGAGCCGGTGTTTCACGTCGGGACGGAAATTCTCCACCACCACGTCGGCCTTCGCGACCATACGCAGGAAGGCGGCGTGCCCCTGCGACGACTTGAGGTCGAGGGTCATGCTGCGCTTGTTGCGATGCAGGTTCTGGAAATCCGCCCCCTGGCGTGGGCCGCCCGGGCCCTCGCCTTTCTCCAAACGCTTCGGCGTCTCGATCTTGATGACGTTGGCGCCCCAATCGGCGAGTTGGCGCACGCAAGTCGGCCCGGAACGCACGCGCGTGAGGTCGAGGACAGTGAAGCGGGAAAGGGCCTGGGAGGCCCTGGTAAACGGCATTGCGACGGCTCCGGATAGCATACGACGGCGTTAAACGAGCGTTTTCGGGCCCGACATTCCCCGATCTAAAGCGGCTTGTCCATCAGGCCGAATGTGCTGTTTCGACCACTTTATTCATCATTTGGCGGAATAAGGGATATCCCTGCCTTGAAAAGACCATCGCCGCCTGTCATATGAGCGGCACGGATGAATAACCCGATCTCGGGTTTGCGGGCTGCGTGCACGAAACTCATTAAAACGAATTTCGCCCCGCCTCCTCCGTTTCTCAAACTAACGACAACCCTGGCCACGCGGGATGTCTTTAAACCCCGCGATTCCGCCGTTCGCAATAGCGAGCCGGCCGCTTCGCCATATAAGAAAGAGACTCTTTGACTTCATTTAACGACTTCGGCCTCGTAGAGCCGATCACCCGCGCTCTCGTGGATGAAAAATACGTCACTCCCACTCCGATCCAAGCCCAGACCATTCCCCTCGCCATGCAAGGCCGCGACGTCATCGGCATCGCGCAGACCGGAACCGGCAAGACCGCGGCCTTCGCGCTGCCGATCATCAATCACCTGCACACCAAGCGCCTGCGGCCCGAGAAAAAGGCCTGCCGCGTGCTGGTGCTCTCGCCCACGCGCGAATTGTCCGGCCAGATCGCCGACAGCTTCCGTGCCTATGGGCGGCACATCCGCCCACTCGCCATCGCACTCGCGATCGGCGGCGTGCCGATCAACAAGCAGATCCGCTCGCTGGCGCACGGCGTCGAAGTGCTGGTGGCCACGCCCGGCCGCCTGATCGATCTGGTGAACCAGCGCGCGCTGCGTCTCGACCAGGTCGAGGTGCTGGTGCTCGACGAAGCCGACCGCATGCTCGACATGGGCTTTATCCACGACATCAAGCGAATCGTCGCCATGCTGCGCAAGGAGCGGCAGACGCTGTTCTTCTCCGCCACCATGCCGCAGGAAATCACCAAGCTCGCCGACCAGATGTTACGCGATCCCGCCCGTGTGGCGGTGACGCCGCAGGCCTCGACCGTCGAGAAGGTCCAGCAACGGGTCATCCTGACCGAAAAGGCATCGAAGCCGGCGTTGCTGGCCGAGCTGCTCAAGAGCGAACCGGTCGAGCGCGTACTGGTGTTCACGCGCACCAAGCACGGCGCCGACAAGGTGGTGCGCGGCTTGCAAAACGCCGGACACGCCGCCGAGGCGATCCACGGCAACAAGTCGCAGAACCAACGCGAGCGCGTGCTCGCCAACTTCCGTACCGGGTCCTTGCGCATCTTGATCGCCACCGACATCGCCGCCCGCGGCATCGACGTGGACGGCGTCAGCCACGTGGTCAATTACGATCTGCCGAACATTCCGGAATCTTATGTCCACCGCATCGGCCGCACCGCGCGCGCCGGCGCCGAGGGCATAGCGATCTCGTTCTGCGATTACGAGGAAGCGCCGTTCCTGCGCGACATCGAGCGGCTGATCCGGATGGCAATCCCGGCCACCGACCGCCGCACCGGCCAGCGCCCCGCCCATCGGCCCGCGCAGCAAAATGCCGGCAACCGCAATGGCGGGAGACCGCATCGTAACGGCCACCAGCAGCGCGGACACGGCGGCGGAAATGGCGGCGGCGGGAATGGCCGTCACCAGGGCAATAACGGCCACCGCTCGCAAGCTCCAGGCAACGGCCACCAAGGCCGCTACCCGAGCCAGAATGGCCAGCAGGCCGCCCCCCGGGCGGAAGCCACGTCGGGGGAGCCAAACGGCATCGGAAATGTTACATTCCTCCAGCGTCCGAACGAGCCGCGCCGCAACGCCGGCCATCGGACGCAAAGCTGAAGCCGGAGGCAACTGGATGGCGAAGGAAGAACTGCTGGAGTTCGACGGCACCGTGACCGAGGTTCTGCCGGACGGCAATTTCCGGGTGAAGCTCGACAACGAACATGAGGTGCTCGCCTACACCGCCGGGAAGATGCGCAAATTTCGCATCCGCACCGGCGTCGGCGACCGCGTGATCGTGGAAATGTCGCCCTATGACTTACAACGCGGACGCATCAGTTTCCGCCACAAGGGCGACGCCCCGACCCCGGGCCCGCAGCAACGCCGGCCGAACTTCCGCCGGCGGTAATGAATTGAATGTCCCGGCCGCATTGGCCGGGACGTTTTACTTGTTACTTGGCGCATGATCTTTTCCGAAAACCGGTTTCCACTTTTCGGGATCATGCGCTTGGGGGCACGAAGCGACCGCAGGAGCGCCGGGCGTGCCATGAAAACATCCTCGATCTCACGTCTGGCGCTGGCGATCGTCCTCGCCGGGGCGCTGGGCTCCGCCGCCGCGCAAGAAAAGCCGCAAGAAAAACCGGCGCGCGCCGAGCAACACGAGGCCGGCAAAGGCGTGCTGCGGCTGCTGCCGCCGGATTCCGTCACCGAACATTCCATCGACACGCCGCGCGGCAAGCTCGCCTATACGGCGACCGCCGGCACGCTGGCGTTCTACGACCAATCCGGCGAGCAAAGCGCGGCGGTGTTCTATACCGCCTATGTTGCCAAGGACGCGGGCGCGAACCGGCCGCTCACCTTCGTGTTCAACGGTGGGCCGGGTGCGGCGTCCGCGTTCCTGCATCTCGGCCTGGTCGGCCCGCGCATCCTCGATCTCGGGCCGGATGGCCGCGACGCGGCGACCGCGACCTTGCGCGACAATCCCGACACCTGGCTGGCGTTCAGCGACCTGGTGCTGATCGATCCGATCGGCACCGGATGGAGCCGCGCGGTCAAGCCGGACGATGCCAAGAATTTCTGGAGCATCCGCAGCGACGCCGATTCATTTGCAAAAGCGATCGCGCTCTACGTCGCCAAGAATAACCGCGCCGCGTCGCCGAAATATCTGTTCGGCGAAAGCTACGGCGGCTTCCGCGCCGCCAAGGTAGCGCGCGCGCTGCAGCGCGATCAGGGCATCGTGGTCTCCGGCATCGTCATGCTGTCGCCGATGCTGGAAGGCTGGCTCACCTTCGGCGACGACGAGTCCGCGCTGCGTGCGGCGCTGCAATTGCCGTCGCTGGCGGCCGCCGAGCTCGAGCGCAAGAACGCGTTTAGCCGCGCGGCGCTGGCCGAGGCGGAAAAATTCGCCATGACCGACTATCTGGTGACCATGGCCGGCGCGCCGCCGCAGGGCGCCGCGGGCAAGTCATTCTATGAGCGCGTGGCGCAAATAAGCGGACTGCCGGTGGACGTGGTGACGCAAGCGCGCGGCTTCGTCGCCGACGCTTTCGTGAAAAACCTGCGTTCCGACGGCAAGATCGTCAGCCGCTACGACGCGACGTTCGCGGTCGACGATCCCTATCCCGAATTACGATCGTCGCATGGCGGTGATCCGATCCTCGACGGCGTCACCCGCGCTTATGGCGGCGGCATGGCCGCCTACGCGCGCAACGAGCTCGGCTTCAAGACCGAGATGACCTATGCGCTGCTCGCGGGCGACGCCACCCGCCAGTGGGATTGGCAGGGCGGTCGGCTGCAGGCGAGCGCGGAAGACGATTTGCGCACGCTGCTCGCCTTCGGCTCGTCGTTCCGCCTGCTGATCGCGCACGGGCTTTCGGACATGATCACGCCCTACGGCATGACGCGCTATGTGCTCGACCACCTGCCGCCGATCGGGCCGCCCGGCCGCGCGCAGCTCAAGCTCTATCGCGGCGGGCATATGCTTTATCTCGACCCGCAGTCGCGCAAGGCTTTCAGCGCCGATGCCGCGGCGTTTTATCGGGCGGTGGAATAGAACTCGTCATTCCGGGACGGCGCGTTAGCGCCGGGCCCGGAATCCAGAGAGTAATCCATTTGTCTCTCTGGATTCCGGGTTCGCTCGCTACGCTCGCGCCCCGGAATGACTCAATGGCCGTTGAATTCCAGCACATCAAAACCGACGTGGCGGTCCACGACATAAATGAGCCCGCGTGAATCGAGCATCACGTCGTTGCTCTGCGGCGCTTTTCTGCCGCCCACCGGCTCCGGAATGAAATAGCCCACCTCGCGCGGCGCCATCGGATCGGCCACGTCGATAATGCGCAAGCCGCCACCGAACCACACCGCATACACCAGCGTGCCGGTCATGCGCTCGTGGAACTGGTGCGCGCCGAAGCGCGCGCCCGGCGTGCGGGCGAATGGCGAATCGAGCTCGCTCACTTCGAACAGCGAGAGCGGCTTCACCGCGGCATAATCGGACACATCAAAGACGGAAATGCCGGCATGCGGACGCCCGCGGCGCGCCGCTTCTTCATTGGCGCTCTGCGCCTGGTCCTCTTCGTCGATGGTAAGCGCGATGCGTTTGCCGCCGATCTTGCCGGGCACCGGCATGACCGTGTGCGTCGGCTCGGGGAACGGCGGATGATAATTGTAGGACGCCACGGTCTTTGGCTTGCTCAGGTTGGCCACGTCGACGATGCGGAAGCCGCCGTGCCAGCAGCTGGCGAACATTTCATTGCCGAAGCGCAGCGCGTGGTGCAGCCGGTGCCGCTTGCCGGACCAATTCGGCTTTTCGCCGGCGGCGATGTGCTGCCCGGGCAGCCACCAGCGTGAGACTTCCTGCGGGCGTTGCGGATCGCGCAGATCGTAGATGACCAGCATAGCGCCGATGAAGCCGTCCATCTCGGTGGAGATGTAGGCATAGCGCTCATCCATATCGAAACGGTGCACGCCGACGCCGCCGGTCAGTTGATGATGGATCAATTTCGGCTTTGCCGGATCGGCAAGATCGTAGATGCGGAAGCCGCCGTTGCGATAGGGTTGCTTTTCGGCGGCTTCGATTTCGACGATATCGGCTTCGTTCAGGCTCAGCTTCTGCGCCAGCTCGGCGCGCGTGGGCTCGCGACCGAGCGCCTCGCGCAGTTCGCGGCGCACGCCCGGCATCTGCTCGGCGCGCCGCCCTGCCGGCGTCGCGTTGCGCTCGTGGTTGACCAGCATCAGACCGCCGGCCACGCGTACCTTGTGGCTATGCGAGGCCGGATCGTCGAGCGTGACACTCGTCACCAGGCGCGGATTGGCCGGATCGGCGATATCGACGATCGAGGTGCCGAGCTGCTGCTTGTTCGGGATGTGCCCCACATAGGCAAAGTGCCCAGCGATAGTGACCTGCCCGGCGCCGGGAAGATCGAGATGACCCAGGCGCCGTACATTGCGGGCGAGCGCGCCGTTCGGCCGGTCGATCTTGTTCATTGTTACTTCTCCATGGTGGCGCCGGAGGCCTTCACGATCGCCGTCCATTTCGGAATTTCCGCCGCAATATAGGCTTTGAACTGCTCCGGCGTGTCGCCGACGATATCGACGCCGAGCCGGCCGAGCGAAACCTGCACCCCCGGATCTTGCAGCGCCTTGACCGCCGCGTCATGCAGCTTCGCGACGATCTCCGGCGGCGTGCCGGTTGGCGCCACCAGCCCGTGCCAGGTACTGGCGTCGAAACCTTTCAGGCCGGCCTCGTCCATGGTCGGCACGTCGGGCAGGACCGCCGTGCGCTTGAGCGTGGTCACCGCCAGCGCCTTCACCTGTCCGGCCTTGATGTGGCCGATCACGGAAGCCGCGGTGGCGAACATCATCTGATCGTGGCCGGCCATCACGTCCTGCAGCGCGGGTGCCGCGCCTTTGTAGGGCACGTGCACGATATCGACATGCGCCTCCGCCTTGAACAACTCGCCGGCCAGATGCGCGGCCGCGCCGTAGCCGGACGAGGCGAAATTGATCTTGCCGGGCTGCGCCTTGCAAAGGGCGATCAGTTCCTTCAGCGAATGCGCTGGCACGGTCGGATTGACCACCAGGATATTGGCCTGCGTGCCGATCAGCGTGATCGGCATGAAATCTTTTTGCGGACTGTAAGTAAGCTTTTTGTACAGGCTCTCGTTGGTGGCGAGGATGCTGTTGTTGCCCATCAACAGGGTGTAGCCGTCGGTCGCCGCATGGGCGACCGAATCCGCGGCAATGTTACCGCCGGCGCCGGGGCGGTTCTCGATCACGAACGGCGCGCCGAGCAATTCCTCCATCTTCTTGCCGACAATGCGGGCGAGCACGTCGCTCGGGCCGCCGGGTGGGAACGCCACCACCAGCATCACCGGCCGGCTCGGATAATCGGCGGCGTTTGCCGGAACGGCGAGAACCAGCAAGGCGGCGATGCCACCGAACAGCGCGGCGCGGCGTGCCCGGTTTGCGAGGAATGTCATGGCAATGCACCTCCGGCTTAACGTCGCGCCCCTCATGGCGGTCTCGGCCCGATGCTACCTTCCTGCCTCGACTTCAGGAAGCCGATGAATCGCCCGCTTCCACGGGCGCGGTGGCCAGAAACGCCAGCAAATCAAGATCAATTCTTCGGTCCCCCTTGATGTAAGTCAAAGCCCCCGGTGGATAATTTGGCTGTTCTAGCCAGGGCTCATATGTGCTGGCGGATAGCCTTTTTGAACAAGCGGCTTTTTGCGCAGGCATTGGTGCGCCGGCGATCAATGCAGACGAAATCTTGCCGATCGGCATCCTGTGAACCTGCAACCATCGGCAACGCAGCGAGCTGCGTGAGTGCGAAGCGGACGAGATCAAGTGGCAATCGGAGGAGATCGGAAATGAAACGTCGGGATTTTATTGCAACCTTAATGCTGAGTACCCTTGTCGGCTTCGTACCCGCTAAGGCGGCGGACGAACCCAACAAGATCAAAGTGGGCATCCTGCTTCCGCTCACCGGGCCGTTCGCGGCGGTGGCCGAAACTCAGAAACAGGGCGCGCTGCTGGCGGTCGACGTCATCAACAAGCGGGGCGGTCTCAACATGCCCTGGGGCAAGGTGACGGTAGAAGGCGTCGTCGACGACGACGAAGCCAAGCTCGATATCGGCGTCCGCCGTTATCGCTATCTGGTTTCCGAAGGCGTCAAAGGCGTCGGTGGCCAGACCTGGGCGCCGCTCGCTTACGCCCTCAATGCCATCGCTTCCAAGGAGCCGATGCCCTACTTCCCGATCTGCGTGATGGCCAAGGAAGCGTTCCAGAAAGGCAAGCTCGCCGATTCCAGCTTCGCCGCCGCCTACAGCCCGTGGACGGTCGGCTACATGGCCGGCAAGTCGGCGGTCCAGACGCTGGGCAAGAAGCGCGTGTTCTTCCTCGCCCGTACCGACAGCTGGGGCTGGGACATGCGCGACGGCGCCTATGCCGCCGCCAAGGAATTCGGCGCCGAGATCGTCGGCTATGACGAGGCAGCACTCGGCACCAACGATTTCACCACCATCCTGCAGAAGGTCCGCGCCGCAAAGCCGGATGTTCTGATTGCGGCGCAGTTCGCCGCCGACTCGGTGGCGCTCCTCAAGCAGATCTCCCAAATGGGTCTGGGCAAGGAGATGACCATCTTCAACGCCTTCATCACCAACGTGGTGGCCAAAGGGTTGCCGCCCGAGGCGCTGCAGGGCGTCTACGCCATGCACTACTTCTATTACGATCTCAGCACGTTTGCTGATAAAGCGGTGGCCAAGAGCGCACAGGAGTTCACCGAGCTGTTCCGCGCCAAGTACAACACGCCGCCCGACTCCTATGCGACCATCGCCTACGTCGCTTACATGGAGATGTTCCGGGGCTTCGAGGCCGCCAAGTCGTTCGACGCGAAACAGGTCTCGGCGGCTCTGATGGCAGGCGGCGGTCAATTCAACACCGTCAAGGGCCCGGCCACCTGGCGCCAGGATCATTCGGCCGTCTACAAGTACGCGGCCTTCCTGGTGAAGGGCAAAGGCGCCGAGCGGAAGAACGAGTGGGATCTGTTCAGCGTGGAAGGTTCCTTGGGCGGCGACTCCGTCTTGCCAACGCTCAAGGACCTTGGTTACTGATCCCCGCTTCGATCGGGCGTTCTTCGCCTTCAGTCGATGAAACGACGTCAATCTCTGCCCCGGCGCAAGCTTCCTGGCTTGCGCCGGGGTAAGACATTAAAATAGGGTGAGACGTGGCAACGGATACGCGCCCCGAGATCATCAGAGCGGACGGCGTCACAAAACGTTTTGGTAAGCTGGTTGCAGTCGACAATGTCAGCTATCTGCTGCGGGAGAACGAGGTCGCTGGCATCATCGGGTCGAACGGCGCCGGCAAGACGACGTTCTTCAATTTGCTGACGGGATATTACCCGCCCGATCAAGGAACGATCCGCTATAAAGGTGAAGACATCACCCACGTGACGCCCCAGCAACGGGTGGCCCTGGGTTTGATGCGGACGTTCCAGCTCACGGCCACGTTCGACAATCTCAGCGTGATCGATAATCTGGTGCTCGCCTTTTTCCGGGCGCACCGGAAATCGTCCATGCTGCAGCTGCTGCTGAACACCTGCAAGGCACAGCGCAACGATCCGAAGATCGTCGAGACCCTGGAAACATTCGACCTGCAAGATTTGCGCGACCGCATGGTGAAGAACCTGAGCCTGGGCGAAAAGCGACGCCTGGAGATCGCGATGGCGATCCTGGCCGAGCCCAAGGTGCTGCTGCTCGATGAACCGCTCGCCGGGCTCGCCGAATCCGAGATCCAGGGCGTGCTGAACGTCCTTCGCCAGCGCGTCGGCCGGCAGACGATCCTGATCGTGGAGCACAAGATTTCCCACGTGCAGGGTTTCCTGCAAC
>Ga0097691_1000839_pt1 | contig 24676 bp, 23 predicted proteins | sample NGESurdeep072012_8_FD_72858 | JGI IMG/M metagenome (GOLD analysis project Ga0097691, IMG submission 72858) | Arctic peat soil microbial communities from Barrow, Alaska - NGEE Surface sample 210-1 deep-072012 | ecosystem: Environmental > Terrestrial > Soil > Wetlands > Peat ... | reverse complement strand
CTCGAGATACCACTTCGTCGCGCGGGCGGCGAGTTCGGCGCTCGCGCCGGGCGCGGCATCGTAGATCTTGTCTTTCACGTCGGTGATGTTGTGGACGAGCGTCGCGTCGTAGCCGCGATGGCGCAGCCAGGACTCCTCAGGTCGGGCCCTTGGAGGCGAGTTTCTCCATCACCTGCTCGTCGAGCGCGCCGAGCACGTGCTGCACCTGCTGGTTCACGATCGGCTGGAGTACGCGTTGGCCCATCGAGCCGACGGGGCCGGCGATCTTGACCTCTGCCGACCACTGCATCTTCGTGCCTTCGGTCACGTCGCTGAGCTCGAACGTCGTGACCATGTTCATCATCGCACCGACGCCCTGGCCCTTGATCTGCATGGCCGCGTACTCGAGCTCGCGCTCCTCCGTCTTGTTCATGTCGATCTTCATCTTCAGGCCGCCGAGGCCGAGCGGGATCTTCACGTTCGCGGTCCAGCGCTTGTCGTCGTGGACGTCGAAGCTCTCGACACCGGGCATCGTCTTCGCCATCGACGCCGGGTCGTTCACGACGGCCCAGACCGCACTGCGCGGCGCGTTGAACTGGCGCTCTCCTGAAACGTTCACGCGTCCACCGTAGTCACACGCGCGCCTGCTTCGGTCGGCTTGTTCAGCATCTCCCACACGCGGTGATACGGGTTCGCGCTGTCCGCCACCTTCGCGCCTCCATGGCCGCGCAGCGCGTCCTGCACGGACCGCGGCATGGCGTCTGGAGACAACGCGGTGACGCCGCGCGGGGCCGACCGCCCCGTCTGGTCCTGCGTGACCGACTGCGACAAATCGGCGAGCACCGTCGTGAGCTTCGACGCCGCCGACGCGTCTGTCCCGTCGGGCCGCTGCGCGCTCGCCGACAACGAACACAGGGCGAAAGCGGCCGCCACGACGAGGTACCGACGCGGGGTGCGGTGAGAGCGAAGGGCTATGTGCATGATGGTTGCGGTTCAATCATAAGACTACAAACATGTGACAAAAGACGTCCAGGCTCAGCCCTTTCGGGGCTGTTTCTGAATCGTCTCCAGGATTGTGGCCGCTCGCCGGCCGGCCTGCTCGGTCGTCTTGATTCGCGTGGGCCAGGTGCGCGTATAGCCCTCCGACGCCCATTTGCGCGTCGCGTCGATGCCCATCTTCCCGCCGTACGCGGGCAGATCGGCCGCGTCGTCCAGGTCGTCCACCGGGCCGCGCGTCATCTGGATGTCGCGCAGCGGATCCATGTGCGTGCCGACGATCCACGCGACTTCGCGCACGTCGTGGACGTCGACGTCCTTATCGACCACGATGATCGTCTTCGAGAACATCAACTGGCCGAGCCCCCAGAACGCGTGCATGATCTTGCGCGCGTGCCCCGGATAGCGCTTGTCGATCGACACGATGACGAGGTTGTGAAAGATGCCTTCGGCCGGGAAATGCATGTCGACGATCTCGGGCACCGTCTTGCGAATCATCGGCAGAAAAATGCGTTCGCTCGCCAGCCCGAGGTAGTAGTCCTCCATCGGAGGGATGCCGACGATCGTCGTCAGATACGTCGGACGCTTCCGCGTCGTGATGCACGTCAGGTGGAACACCGGGTAGTCGTCGGGCTGCGAGTAGAAGCCGGTGTGATCGCCGAACGGCCCTTCGCGCCGGCGCTCGCCCGGCTCCACGTACCCTTCGAGCACGATGTGGGAGCTGGCCGGCACGTCGAGATCGACGGTGATGCACTTCACCAGCTCGATGCGGCGCCGCGAGAGGAAGCCGCCGAGCAGCAGCTCGTCGAGCCCTTCGGGCATCGGCGCCGTCGCGCAATAGGTCAGCACCGGCTCGGGGCTGAGCGCGACCGCCACCTCGAGGCGCTTGCCCAGCCGCTCCGCGACGCGATGGTGCTGCGCCCCGCCCTTGTGGCGCTGCCAGTGCATCCCGGTCGTGCGGCCGTCGAACACCTGCATGCGATAGGTGCCGATGTTCCGCACGCCGGTCTCGGGATCCTTGGTGAAGACGAGCGGCAGCGTGATGAAGCGGCCGCCGTCCTCGGGCCAGCACTTCAGAATCGGGAGCTCGTCGAGGCTGCCGTCGCGCCGGACGACTTCTTGACAGGGCGCGTCCTTCACCGTCTTCGGCATCAGGTCGGACAGCCGGTTGACGAGCGGCAGCATCTTCAGCGCGTCGAGCATGCCCTTGGGCATCGGCGGCGTCATCAGCTCGTCGATCTCCTTCGCGAGATCGTCGAGCGCGTTGACGCCGAGCGCGAGGCACATGCGCTCGGTCGATCCGAACACGTTGGTCGCAACGGGCATGTCGAATCCGGACGGCTGCGCGAACAGCAACGCCGGACCGCCGCCGGGCGACTTGCACACCCGATCGGTGACCGCGGCGATTTCGAGATCGGGGCTGACCGGCTCGGTGACGCGCGTCAGCAGCGTCCGGCGATCGAGATCGGCGAGGAAATCGTTGAGATCGGCGTACACGTCAGGCCAACGCCATCTTAGCTGTAATCGCCTGGGCGAGGGCGAGCGCGCGGCGTCCCTGCTCGCCCGGCACAACCGGCGCACGTTTCTCGACCACGGCCGCGACGAAGTCGGCGAGCTCGAGCTTGAGCGGCTCTTCGCCGACGACCGGCACGTCGCCGCCCTCGATCGCCGGCACCGCACCGCCGCCCGTCACGAGCCGCCACAGCTCCACCTTCTGCGCCGCGTAGTCGATGGAGAGATACGTCATCGGCTGGAAGAACCGGATCTTGCGCACGCGGTCGCGGCTGATCCGGCTCGCCGTGAGATTGACGATGCAGCCGTTGGCGAAGCGGAGGCGCGCGTTGGCGATGTCGACGCGGCCGGTCAGCACGGGCACGCCCACCGCCTCGATCGACTCGACCTCGGCGTGGACGAGCGACAGCACGACATCGAGATCGTGGATCATCAGGTCGAAGACGACGTCGATGTCGAGGCTGCGTTCCGGGAACGTGCCGAGGCGATGGACCTCGATGAAGCGCGGATCGGTCAGCAACGAACGCGCGGCGGCCACCGCAGGATTGAATCGCTCGGTCTGGCCGACCGCGAGCGTGACGCCGGCTGTCGCCGCGGCGGCAATCATCTCGTCCGCCTCGGCGATCGACCGAGCCATCGGCTTCTCGACGAGCACGGGGATGCCGGCGTTCAGACACAGCAGCGCGACGTCGCGATGGCGCTCGGTCGGCACCGCGATCGTCACGGCATCCACCAGGCCGAGGAGATCGCGCGCGTCGAAGAGCGCGCGCGTCCGGTGCGACGCGGCGATCTCTTCCGCGCGGGCGCGGTTGGTGTCGACCACCGCCGCGAGCTCGACGCCGGCGAGCGACGACAGAATCCGCGCATGATGGCGGCCCAGGTGGCCCACGCCGATCACCGCGATTCGCAGGCTCATAAATGCAACCGCGTTTGCTCTTCTTCGCGTTGTCGCGACTTCGTGGCCAAGCGTTTGTAATCAGCCATGGCTCTGGAATCGACCGACGATCGCGATGCCGGCCTCGTCGGCGGCCGTGATCACGGCGTCGCCGTCGATCATCAGCGTCTTCCCCGCGTCCACCGACAGCGCGTCGGCGCCCACCGCCTGCATCGCCTCGATCGTCGAGACGCCGACCACGGGGACGTCGAAGCGCATGTCCTGCTGCGGCTTGGCGACCTTCACGACGCGCACGCCGCGGCCCGCGAGCTGGCCGGCCCGCGCGATGACGGCGTCGGTGCCTTCCATCGCCTCCACGGCGACCACCGCCGCCGCCTTCACGGCGATCGTCTGCCCGATGTCCAATGCGGCGACCGCATCGGCGATGCGGTAGCCGAACGCGAGGTCGGCGCGCTGCTCCTCGGTGGGCGCGCGCCGGGTCAGCACGCCCTCCCGCGCGAGCAGCGGCGTGAGAAACGCGGTCGAGTCGACGAGCGCGATGCCATGGTCGCGCAGCACGTCGGCGATGCCGGAGATGAGCGCGTCGGTGTTGCGCGCCTTGAGGCGCATCAGCACGCCGACGAGCGTCAGGTCTGGCACGATGTCGGCGAAGAGCTTGACGTGCTTCACCTGGCCCGCCATCACGGCCTGCGTGACGCCGGCCGCCTTCAGCAGGGTGATGCACGTCCCCAGCTGGCCGAGCGACACCCAGTGCAGCGCCGCGGCCGGCGCGCGCGCCGCCGCGTCGGCCAGGTCGGGGAACGCTTCTTCCTTGATGGCAATCACGGTGACGTCATGGCCGGCCCCGCGGGCCGCGTCCAGGACGAGAAAAGGGAATCGGCCATTCCCGGCGATGAGGCCTAGACGCATGGCAGTCCTTGGGCCTTGGTTCTTGGTCCTTGGTCTGTCCTTGGTCCTTGGTCTGTCCTTGGTCCTTGGTCGTCCTTGGTCCTTCGGCGGACCGGATCCTTGGTCACTGGGCCGTCGCCAAGGACCAGGGACGAAGGACGCCTAGGGACTAAGGACGGACCAGGGACCAAGGCCAAAGGACTAAGGACCGACATCGTCACTCGTCGGACTGACATGATCACTCGTCGGAGAGCACCTCATCGACCCGACGCGTCGCCCGCCGCAGGATGACGCCGCGCTGCGACGTCCGGATGAAGTCCAGTAGATACTGCACGTCGGTGCACGCGAGCGAGCGGTCTTCCTGGATCTGCTGCAGCGCGCTCGTCGTGTTCAGCTTCGACTGCAGCAGATACCGGAACGTGCGTTTCAGCTTGCTGATCACGTCGGGCGAGAAGCCGCGGCGCATCAGGCCGATGGTATTCAACCCGTAGATGCGCGCGCGATTGCCCACCGTCTTGGCGAACGGCAGCGCATCCTTGGTGACGACCGAGTAGCCGCCGATGAACGCATGGCGGCCGACGCGGCAGTACTGATGCACGCCCGAGAAGGCGCCAATCGTCGCGTAGTCCTCGACCAGGACGTGGCCGGCGAGCGTCGCGCCGTTGGCGAAAATCGTCTCGGTCCCCACCTGGCAGTCGTGCGCGACGTGCGCATAGGCCATGAACAGGTTGTGGTCGCCGATCCGGGTGACGCCGCCGCCGCCGTGCGTGCCGCGGTGAATGGTCACGAATTCGCGGAAGATGTTGCGGCGGCCGATCACCAGACGCGTCTCTTCCCCACGAAACTTCAGATCCTGCGGGATGAGGCCGACCGACGCGAACGGAAAGATCTCGGTGCCTTCGCCGATCTCGGTCCAGCCGTCAATCACTGATGACGCGCCGATGCGGCAATTCGGGCCGATGCGCACCCGCGGCCCGATCGTCGCGTGCGGCCCGATGACCGTGCCCTCGCCGATCTCGGCGCGCGGATGCACGATGGCGGTCGCGTCGATCTCCGTGCGGTCGGGCACGAGGCCAAGCAGGAGCTCGGCCTCCGCCACAATCTGATCGCCGACATACGCCGTCGCCTTCGTGCGCGCCAGCGACGCACGCTGCCTGCCGAGCGAGACCTCCAGCCGCAGGCGGTCGCCCGGCACCACCTGCCGCCGGAACTTGGCGTCGTTGACGCCGCGCAGGTAGACGCGCGCGCTCGGCGGCGCGTCTTCACGCTGCAGCAGCAGGATCGCCGCCACCTGCGACAGCGCCTCGAGCATGAGGACGCCGGGCATCAGCGGCGTCCCCGGGAAGTGCCCCTGAAAGAACTCCTCGTTGACCGTGACGTTCTTGACGGCGACCAACCGGCGTCCGACCTCGTGCTCGGCGATCGCGTCGACGAGCAGCGACGGACACCGGTAGCACAACCGGTCGAGGAGAATGGGGATGTTGCTCAAGTGCCGTTAGGGCTTCGCCGTCCCTGGCTTGGGCGCCGCGCCGTCGAGCTTCTTGATCACCTCGGTGGTGAGATCGAGGCCCGGATCGATCCACGCGAACCCCGCCTGCTGGGCGTTGAACAGAATCTGCAGCCCTTTTTCCGTCGCCACCTGCGCGAGCACCGGCGTCACGCGCTTGATGAACTCGGCTTCGAGCTCGTTTTGCAGCTCCTGCACTTCGGCCTGCGCGTCCTGCTGGAACCGCTGCCCTTCCACCTGCTCGCGCTCGACGTCTTTCTCGAGCTGCGTGCGGGCCGCCTCGCTCATCACGCTGCCCGTCGTCTGCAGCTTCTGCTGGTCGGCCTGCAGCTTCTTCGCCTTGTCGGCGCCTTCGGTCTGCTTCTTGGCGATGAGCGCGTTGACGCGCGTGGTCGACGCCTTCCCGTCGGTCGATTCGGAGACGACGCGCTGGAAGTTGACGAACGCGATCTTGGCGCCCTGCGGGAACGGCAGGGGTGGCTGTGGCGCCGGAGCCGGCGCGGTCTGCGCTGGCGGTTGGGCTGGCGGCTGCGCGGGCGGCGTTTGGGCGAACGTGGGGGCGGCGCTCAGCAGGAGCGTGAGCGACGCAACAATGACGAAACCTCTCATTACGCGGAATCCTTTCATGATCAGCGACAAGCTTTTGATTTTACACTAGAACGTCGACCCGACGGCAAAGCGGAAGGAGAACCCCTTCTGCGGCTGCAGACTGTTGTCGAACACGCCGGACCGCTGGGGATCGTAGGCGAAGATCAGCCGGAACGGCACGTTCAGCACCGGCATGAAGAAGCGAATTTCGGCGCCGGTCGACGTCTTGACGTCCTGCAGGTTGAAGTTCAACCCCGGCTTGAGCGTCGTCAGCAGCGATCCGCCGTCGGGGACAAACGGCGCCGGCCCCTGCAGTTCCGGCCCCGGCTCGACCTCGCCCGCGTCGTAAAAGAGGATGAGGCGGACCGGGCCGGCGATGGAGATCATCTCCTCGACGTTGAGCAAGAGGCTCTTGTTGCCCCCCAGGACGAGGCCGGTCACTGCATCCTGCGGTCCGACCGTCCGGACGTCGAACCCGCGCAGGCTGTACTCGCCGCCGAGGAACAGCTTCTCGAAGATGGGCAGCTCCTTCGAGCCGTTGAACGAGTGGATGTACTGGTACTGGGCGCGCCAACCGAGCGTGAGGCGGCTGGCCTGCTTCCAGTACCACACGCCTTCCAGCATCGGCTTGTAGAAATTGGTGTTGCCGCCAAGGCCCGCCAGATCGATCGACAGCGAGTAGCGCTTGCCCGTGGTCGGAAAGATCGGGTTGTCGACCGTGTTGTGCACCAGGCTCGGCACGACCTTGCTGATGATCCGTTCGCCGCCCTGTCCGATGAGCAACGAATCGCGCAGGAAGGGATTGCGCGCCAGCACCACCGGGTCCTGATAGACGTCGGCGATTTCGGTGACGCGCACGCGCTCGTAGCTGTAATTCACGAAGCCCCGGGTGAAGCCGCCCAACGGGATGCCGGCCGTGACCACCGCGCCGGCCGACTGCTGCGTGAACTGGCCGATGTAGCGGATCTCGCTCTTGAACAGATTGAAGCCGCCGGTGATGTTGCGATCGAAGAGGAACGGCTCGGTGAACGCCAGCGAGTAGTTCTGCGCGCGCGATCCGGCCTGCAGCGACAGCGTGAGGTTTTCGCCGCGGCCGAGGAAGTTCGACGTCTGGAACGACATCTGCCCGAAGAAGCCCTCGAACTGCGACACGCCGGCGCCGAACGTCAACTGATTGCGGTTCTGTTCCTCGAACTTCAGCCTGACGTCGACTTTGTTGTCGGCGCCAGGCGTCTTCTCGACGTTGACGTCCTTGCCGCCTTCGATCGGCTTGAAGTAGCCGAGCTGATTGAGCCGCTTGATGCTGAACTTCAGCGCCTCGGTGTTGAAGACGCCGTCCTCCACCAGCCGCAGCTCGCGCCGGATCACGGTGTCGCGCGTCGTCGTATTCCCGGTGAAGATGATGCGGTTCACGAAGAACTGCTTGCCTTCCTGCATCCGCATCACGACGTCGACGATCGGCGGCCCCGCCTGCGCGGCCTTCGGCGGTTCGGTCGCCTTCAGCGCTTCGGGCACCTCGGGCTCGACCGGATTCGCCTGGTCGCGCGGCCTGAGATCTGGATAGCCGGTGAACTCGAAATAGCCGCCCGTGCCGTACACCTCGCGCGCTTTGTCGAGCCCCTTGCGGATCACTTTTTCGCTGTAGTATTCGCCCGTCTTCAGCTTGAAGAGCGGCTTGAGGAACTCGGACTTGACGACGATGTTGCCGTCGAAGGTGAAGTCGCCCACCGTATAGCGGCGGCCTTCGGTGATGGGCACGCCCAGCGTGATCCAGCGCGTCTTCGTGTCTTTGGAATCCTCGATGAACTTGACGTCCGGCGCGCCGACGTGCGCGTTGATGTATCCGTGATCGCGGTAATACGCCACGATCTTCTCCGCGTCGTCGTCGAACTTGGCTTCCTGATAGGTGCCGCGGCCGGTGAGGAAGGAAAAGATCCACTGCCCCTTGTTGTCCTTCATCTGCCGCTTGAGCGCGCGGTCGCCGATCGCCTTGTTGCCGGTGAAATGGATCGAGCGGATCCTGACCTTCGGCCCTTCGTCCATCTTGAACGTCAGGTGGACGAGCTTCGGCGACCCGGGCATCATCTGAATCTCGTGGGTCACCTCGGCGAACTGAAAGCCCTTCTCTTTCAACATCCCGCGCACGACACCCTCGACCTTCTTCACCAGGGCGGGATCGATGAAGGTATCGAGGCGGATCACCGCGTCTTCTTCCTTCAGCTTGTCGTCGATCTTCGACGTCTCGATGTTCTTGGACCCGATGTAGTCGACGATCTTGACCCGCTGCCGCTCCTCCATGTTGTAGACGACGATCTTGCCGACCACGCCGTTGCTGAAGGTGTAGTCGCGCACGTCGATCCACAGGTTGTCGAGGAAGTTGGTCGCCCACAGGCGCTTGAAGTCGTCGAGGATGATCTTCTCGGTCGCGTCGTCGTACGGCTTCCAGGTGCCCTCCGACGGCTTGCTGACCAGATTTTTGACCTGGATGTAATAGAGGTACGTCTGTGTTTCGATGAGCGGCACGCCGCCCTGGGCATCGAAGCAGGGGGCCACCAGCCAGAGGATCGGAGCCGAACCCACCGGCGGCAGGTTCGCGGGCTGCGGCACTTGCGTCCCGCACACGATGGCGGGCGCTGCGGCCTGAGGCGGCGTCGCCGGCTGCTGGGCGGCGAGCGGCGCGGCCACCAACAGAGCCAAGGCGAGGAACACGACCAGACGCTTCACCATGCTAAGGGATTCATAAGGCACACGATCGCTGAACTCGTTACTTTACTGGATTTTAGACGTCTCAGGCGACCCGGCGGCTTTACGTGAGCTTTCGGCCGGCTGCCAGTTCGCCGGCGGGCCGGTAGGCCAGTGCACCGGCGTCGAGGTAGACCTCGATGTCGCCGCCCTGCAAATGCCCCCGAATGAGCTCTTCCGACAGGGGATCCTCGACATAGCGTTGGATGGCGCGGCGCAGCGGCCGCGCGCCATACGAACGGTCCTTGCAGGTGACCTCGATGATCCAGTCGATGACCTCGGGCATGAGCGCGATCTTCAGCTTGCGATCCACCAGGTTCTCGTTCAGCTGGGTGACCAGCAGTCCCATAATCTTTCGCAGGTCGTCGTCGCCGAGCGCCTCGAAGACGATGATTTCGTCGATGCGGTTGATGAACTCCGGGTTGAAGGTGCGCTTCACCTCGCCGAGCACCATGTCGTTGACGTTCTTGGCGATCTCGCCCGTGTCGCTCGACTGGAAGCCCATCGAGCTCTTCTTCTGGATGAAGCGAGCGCCGATGTTCGACGTCATGATGATGATCGTGTTCTTGAAGTTCACCCGGTTGCCGAGGCCATCGGTGAGGTGGCCGTCCTCGAACACCTGCAGCAGGATGTTGAAGATGTCGGGGTGCGCCTTCTCGATCTCGTCGAGCAGCACGACCGAGTACGGATTGCGCTTCACCTTCTCGGTGAGCTGCCCGCCCTCTTCGTGCCCGACGTATCCGGGCGGCGAGCCGATCAGCTTCGACACCGAGTGCTTCTCCATGTACTCGGACATGTCGAAGCGGATGAGCGCGTGGTCGCTGCCGAAGAGAAAATTGGCGAGCGCGCGCGCCAGCTCGGTCTTGCCGACGCCGGTCGGACCCAGAAACACGAAGCTGCCGACCGGACGATTGGGGTTCTTCAGCCCGGCGCGCGAGCGGCGGATGGCGCGCGAGATCGCCGAAATCGCTTTCTCCTGGCTGATGACGCGCCGATGGAGCTCGGCTTCCATGCGCAGCAGCTTGTCGCCTTCGTCCTGGTTGATCGACGCCATCGGCACGCCGGTCCACTTGGACACGACCTCGTCGATCTCGGCCTTGCCGACGACGACCTTGCGCGCCGACGAGGTCACGACGAACTTCTCGCGGACAAACTGCAGGTTTTCGCGCGCGGTCACTTCCTGCTCGCGGTAGAACTGCGCCTTCTCGAAATCCTTCTGCGAGACGGCGCTCTCCATCTGCTCGACGGCGACGCGGATGGACTTGTTGATTTCGCCGAATTCCTCGCTGTAGCCCGCCTCGCGCAGCTTGGCGCGCGCGCCCGCCTCGTCGACCAGATCGATCGCCTTGTCGGGCAGGAAGCGGTCCGTGATGTAGCGGTTCGACTGGTAGACCGCCGCCTCGATCGCGTCGCGCGTGTACTCGACGTGATGGAAATTCTCGTACCGATCCTTGACGCCGAGCAGAATCTCGATCGTCTCGCTCTCGCCGGGGGGATCCACCTTGATGGCCTGGAAGCGGCGCTCGAGCGATCGGTCCTTCTCGATGTACTTGCGGTACTCGGCCGGCGTCGTGGCGCCGATGCAGCGGATCTCGCCGCGGCTGAGCGCCGGCTTCAGGATATTCGCCGCGTCGAGCGAGCCTTCAGCCGATCCGGCGCCGACCAGCGTATGCAGCTCGTCGATGAAGACGATGATGTTCGGGTTGTCGGTCAGCTCCTTCATGATCGCCTTGAGGCGCTCTTCGAACTGGCCGCGATACTTGGTGCCGGCGACGATCAGCGAGATGTCGAGCGCGAGGATCCGTTTGTCGGCGAGAAAGTGCGGCACGTCGCCGTAGACGATCTTCTGCGCCAGCCCTTCGACGATCGCCGTCTTGCCGACGCCGGGCTCGCCGATGAGCACGGCGTTGTTCTTCGTGCGGCGGCAGAGGACCTGCTGCACGCGCTCGAGCTCGTGCTCGCGCCCCACCAGGGGATCGAGCTGGTTCTTCATCGCCGACTCGGTGAGGTCGCGGCTGAACTCGGCGAGCAGCGGCGTTTCCTTCACGCGCGTCAGCGTCGTCTTCTCGTTCAGGAGCTGGACGATGTCCTCGCGGACCGTGTTGAGGCGCATCCCCTTTTCCATGAGGATGGACGCCGCCACCGATCGCTCCTCGCGCAGGATGCCGAGCAGCAGATGTTCGGTGCCGATGTAGTTGTGCAGCAGGCGGTCGGCCTCTTCGGCGGCAAACTGCAGCACGCGTTTGGTTTCGGCGCTGAAGGGAATCTCGACCGAGGTGGAGACCTTCTCGCGAAACACCGTCCGGCCTTCGATTTCCTTGCGGATGTTTTCGAGCGACAGATGGGAGCGCGCGAAAATTCGGCTGGTGAGCCCTTTGCCCTCCCGAATGAGCCCAAGCAGGAGATGCTCGGTCTCGATGGAGATGCTACCGAGCTGACTGGCCTCGTAACGAGCGAAGAACAGTACTCGTCGAGCCCTTTCGGTATACCGTTCGAACATCCAGCGTACCTAGGTGAAAACGGATGGGGTTGGGGTCATGGCCATACTGACCACAGTATACGGCATAGGTAGGCCTCAACCAATGGCATTCCGCCCCACCTGTGGCGTGGGGTTTTCAGATCGCCACCAGCCGTCCGCCCTCGAGGCGCAGGACGCGGTCGCAGGCGGCGGCCAGACGCGGGTTGTGGGTCGCGATGATGGAGGTCAGCGCGAAATCGCGGTGCATCTCGCGCAGCAGCGCATGCAGGGAGTCCGCGGTCTGCTCGTCGAGGTCGCCAGTCGGCTCGTCGGCGAGCAGCACCGCCGGACGCATCACCAGCGCGCGCGCCATGGCCACGCGCTGCTGCTCACCGCCCGACAGCATCCCCGGCCGGTGCACGAGCCGCTCGCCCAGGCCGACGCGGACGAGCAGCGCCTCGGCCCGCGGCCGCGCCTCGGCCATCGGCATCCGCGCGATACGCATCGGCATCTCGGCGTTCTCCAGCGCGCTGAACTCGGGCAGCAGATGATGGAACTGAAACACGAAGCCGACGTGCCGGTTGCGGAACGCGACGATGTCGGCGTCCATGAGCGTCGTCAGATCCGCCTCGCCGATCGCGACCGTCCCCGCGTCGGCGCGATCGAGGCCGCCGAGGACGTGGAGCAGCGTGCTCTTCCCGACGCCCGAGGCGCCGACAATGGCGACCATCTCGCCGGCGTCGACGCTCAAATCGAGGTCGCGCAGCACCGTCAGCGACGTCTGCCCCACCGGATAGCGTTTGACGATGCCGTGCGCTTCAACAAATGCCATTCACTCGTACCTCAACGCCTGCGCGGGATCGAGGCGCGCGGCCTGGCGTGAGGGATAAATCGTCGCCACGAAGCACACGACCACGGCCGCCAGCACGACCAGCGCGAAATCGAGCGGCAGCACCGTGAACGGCACGTGCGACACCTGATAGACATCCACCGGCACCCTGATCAGCTTGTAGCGATCGAGCACGTACGAGATGGCGAATCCGGCCGACGCCCCAACGGTCGTGCCGACCATGCCGATGACCAGCCCCTGCACCATGAAGATCGCCGTCACGCTCGTCGCGCTCGCGCCCATTGTTTTCAATATCGCGATGTCGCGATGTTTTTCCATGACCAGCAGAATGAGCGAGGCGACGATGTTGAGCGCGGCGACCATGACGATGAGGCCGATGGTCATCGAGATGGCCATCTTCTCGAGCCAGAGCGCCGAGAAGAGCGGCTTGTTCATCGCGGCCCAGTCCTCCGTCAGGTACTCGCGCCCGAGCGCGGCGGGGATCGCCTTGGCGATGTCGCCGGCCCGGTAGATGTCGTCGACGCGGAGCTGGATGAGGTCGACCTCGTCTTTCGCGAACAGCCGCTTCGCGACGTCGAGCGAGACGAAGCCGTAGGTCGAATCGAACTCGTACAGCCCCAGGCTGAAGGTGCCCGCGACGCGCAGCCGCCTCGGCCGCGGCAGCATGCCGAACGGCGAGACCGTGCCTTGCGTGGTGATGAGCGAGACCGCATCGCCCACGCGGACGCCGAGCTTGGCGGCGAGATCGGCGCCGAGGAGAATCCCGTCGGCTCCGCCGCCGCCGCTGCCGCCAGGGGTCGGCAGCGCCGACACGCTGCCGCTCTGGATCGCGCGCGCGATGTCGGTGACCTGCGGCTCGAGCGCGACGTCGATCCCCTTGATCTGAATCGGCACCGTGTCGCCGGCCGCCGACAGCAGGCCCATGCCCTGAATGGCGGGCGCCGCGCCGACCACGTGCGGAATCGCGAGCAGCCTGGGTATCTCGGCGTGGTAGTCGGCGATGCCGCCCGTCTTGAACACGTACACGTGCGCGTTCGATCCGAGAATCCGATCGCGCAGCTCCTGCTGGAGCCCGGTCATCAGCGCGAGCGCGATGACGAGCGCCATCACGCCGACCGTCACGCCGAGCGTCGAGATGAGCGAGATGACCGAGATGAACGCCTGTTTGCGCTTGGCGAGCAGGTAGCGGAGGGCGACGTGGAGCTCGAAGGGGACATCCATTGTCCGCGTTATTCTCTCTTCCGCATCAGCGGAAAGAGAATGACGTCTCGAATGGACGGGCTGTTGGTGAGCAGCATCACGAGGCGATCGATGCCCACGCCCTCGCCGCCGGTCGGCGGCAGCCCGTACTCGAGGGCGCGGATGTAATCGTCGTCCATTTGATGCGCTTCGAGATCGCCGAGCGCGCGATCCTTCAGCTGCGCCTCGAAGCGCCGCCGCTGCTCGGCCGGATCGTTCAGCTCGCTGAAGGCGTTGGCCACCTCGAAGCCGCCGATATAGAGCTCGAAGCGCTCGACCGTGTCGGGATCGTCCCTCTTCTGCTTGGAGAGCGGCGACACCTCGGTCGGAAAGTCATAGACGAAGGTCGGCTGGATGAGCCGATCCTCGCAGAGCGCTTCGAAGATGCCGGTCGTGATCTTGCCCGCGCCGTAGCCGGCGGCGACATCCAGCCCGAGCAGCCGCGCGAGATCGGCGACCGTGTCGCGCTGTCTGAGGTCGGCGTCGGTCACCTCGCGCGCCAGGCGTCGCGACGCGGCCTCGCGCGCCGCCGCGCGCAGCGACAGCCGCGTGAACGGCGGGGCCAGCGAGATCGCCTGATCGCCGAAGGTGATCTGGTCGGTGCCGATCGCCTGACGCGCCACCGATGAGACCAGCGCCTCGGTCATCGTCATCAGCGCCTGGTAGTCGGCGTACGCTTCGTAGAACTCCATCATCGTGAACTCGGGGTTGTGCTGCGTGGAGATCCCCTCGTTCCGGAAGTTGCGGTTGATCTCGAACACCTTCTCCATGCCGCCGACCGTGAGCCGCTTGAGGTAGAGTTCCGGCGCGATGCGCAGGAAGAGATCCATGTCGAGCGTGTTGTGATGCGTCGTGAACGGGCGCGCGATGGCGCCGCCGGCGATCGGCTGCATCATCGGCGTCTCGACCTCGAGGTAGCCGCGCGCCGTCATGAACTCGCGAATCGCCGCCACCACGCGGCTGCGCGTCTCGAAGACCCGGCGCGAATCCGGATTCACGATGAGATCCAGATAGCGCTGGCGGTAGCGCGTTTCGACGTCGGTGAGCCCGTGCCACTTCTCAGGAAGCGGCAGCAGGCACTTGGACAGGAAGTGCAGCCGCGACGCCCAGATCGTCAGCTCGTTGGTCTTGGTCCGGAACAGCCGCCCCTCGACGCCGACCCAGTCGCCGAAATCGAGCAGCTTGAAGATCGTGAAGTCGAGCGCCGGGATGGAGTCCTGCCGGATGTACACCTGGATCTTCGCGCGGCCATCCGACAACACGAGGAAGTTCGCCTTGCCGAACGATCGGATGGCCAGAATCCGTCCGGCGGTGGCCGTTTCCGTGCGGTCGGCTTCGAGCTCGTCGTGCGTCCGCTCGCCATGGCGGGCGACCAGATCCGAAATCGCGTCGCGCCGGTCGAACGTCCGCGGGTAGACCTCGACGCCGAGCCTGGCGAGCTCGGCCAGGTTGGCGCGACGTTGTTCAACTTGTTCGTCTTGGGAGGACATAGGTGACTGCGACGGCTGAATCATCAGCGCATCGCATCAAGCTTCTTTCTCATGGCGTCAAGCATGCCATTAATGAACTTCACCGCTTCCTCGGTGCTGAACGTGCGCGCCAGCTCGAGCGCTTCATTAATCACCACGGCCGGCGGCGTCTCGGGATCGCGCAGCAGCTCGCACACGGCCATGCGGAGGATCAGCCGATCGATCACCGCCATCCGCTCGGGACGCCAGCGCTCGGCGGTCCCGGCGATGAGCGCGTCGATCTCGGCGAGCCGCGCCACGGTGTCGCGCGACAGTGCCGACGCGAAGGTCTGCAGCGGTTCGGACGGCGCCTCGGTGTCGGGCCACTGCTGCTCGAAGAACGTCCGGGCCGCACGATCGACGTCGGTGCGCCCGACCTCCCAGTGATACAGGATCTGCAGCGTCGCTTCGCGCGCGCGGTGCCGGCGGTCCTTGCGCGCACGCGGCATGTCAGCTCGCCGTCGACGGCTGGCGTGCCAGTTGCGCGACGACACTCGCCATCTGGACGGCGGCGGCCGCGGCTTCGTAGCCTTTGTTCGACGGCCCCTCGCCCGCCCGCTCGATCGCTTCTTCGACCGAGTTGGTCGTCAGCACGCCGAACGTCATCGGGACGCCGGTCGCCGCCGACGCCGAGGTCAGCCCGCTCGCCACCGCCGACGCGATGTACTCGAAGTGCGGCGTCGCACCGCGGATGACGCAGCCCAGGCAGACGACCGCGTCGTACCCGCCGCTTTCGGCGGCGCGCTGCGCCGCAATCGGAATCTCGAAGGCGCCCGGTACCACCACGACCGTCACATCGTCCGGCCTGACGCCCGCCGCGGCGAGCGCCGCGAGCGCACCGGCCTGCAGCCGCTCGGTCACGAAGTCGTTGTATCGGGACACGACGATCGCAAAGCGAAAGCCCGACGCCGTCTGTGTGCCTTCGATGGTGCGCACCTACTGCCCCTTGAACGCCGGCTTGCGCTTCTCGAGAAACGCCGTGGTGCCCTCGCGCATGTCGTCGGTCGAGGCCACCAGGCCGAAGAGCGTCGCCTCGAACACGCATCCTTCGGCGAAGGGCATCTCCAGGCCTTTGTTGACCGCCGTGATGATGTAGCGCATCGCGATCGGCGCGTTCTTGGCGAGATCGGCGGCCAGCGCGCGGGCGGCCGTCATCAACTCCGCCGCCGGCACGACGCGGTTGACCAGGCCGATCCGCTCCGCTTCCGCGGCGCCGATCGGCGCGCCGGTGAGAATCAGCTCCATCGCCTTCCCCTTGCCGACCAGCCGCGACATCCGCTGCGACCCGGCATATCCGGGCATGATCCCCAGATTGATCTCCGGCTGTCCCAGCTTCGCCGTGTCCGCCGCGAGCCGCAGCGTGCACGCCATCGCCAGCTCGCATCCGCCGCCGAGCGCGTAGCCGTTGATCGCGGCGATCACCGGCTTGCCGAGGTTCTCGATCAGATCGAGGACGTGCTGGCCCGTCAGCGCGTGCTCGCGGCCGCTCGTGGGCGTCTGCACGGCGAGCTCGTTGATGTCGGCGCCGGCCACGAACGCCTTCTCTCCCGCGCCGGTCAGAATCACGACGCGCACGCCGGCGTCGTGCCCGAGCTCGAGCACGACGCGGCGCAGCTCGTCGAGCGTCTGCGTGTTGAGCGCGTTCAACACCTTCGGACGGTTGATGGTGACGACGGCGATCGCGCCGTCGCGTTCGAGCAGCAGATTTTCGAAAGCCATAGGAATCGTCAGAGTGGAATGGGATACATCAGCCAGCCGAGCACGACGGCTGAGCACACGAATCCGCCGAACAGGAGCACGCCGAACCGGATCTGCTCCCGCACATCGTCTTTCGTGAGGACGGCGAAGACCAGGGAGACGAAGAACGAGAAGACGACGAGGAGCAGCAGATGGCTCGCCATCACTTCCGGCCCTTCGCGATGTCGCAGGCGTCGATCACGACGAGCGAATTCAGCAGCCCGGCGACGATCAGAAACGCGTTGCCGTATTCGAAGGTGACGGCGCGGACCTGGCCGGCGCCGTAACCGAGCGCGCCCGCGGCAAAATAGGTCACGCCGATGCCGAGGTCGGCGAGCGCCGCGAGGGCGGCGAGCGGTTCCGACAGGTCGAAGGAAAAGATCCGGCCACTGAGCGCCAGGCCGAACGCAAACATCGCGGGCAGCGCGATGAGAAACACGAGCCCTTTGGACCGGCGCCCGAGCCAGAGATGGCCCGCGCCCGGAACGGCCCACGACGCGAGCGCGAGCAGCACGAGGCCGCCGGTTTGCGTCTCTTCCGCAGCAGTGGCACGCACGACTGGTTAGTTTATATTACTTACGCTCTCGCGGGGCGCTCCTGACGGCCGCCACGACGACGGCGATCGCGGCGCCGAGGGGTAATCCCGCCAGCGCGCGAATCCAGTTGGCCGGCATGACGCCCGTCGTCCACTCATAGATGAGCGTCGCGAGCGTCGGAAGCGCGGCAAGCACCAGCATCCGCCTCGCCGCCGCGTCGCGCAGCGTCGGAACGACGCTCGAGGCGGCCGCCGCCAGCGCGGCACCGACGTAGATCCCGGTGCACCGCGCGCACACGGGCATCTGCGCGCCCCACAGAGAGAACGATCGCGCCGGGAGTTGATGGCAGACGACGCGGCCCAGTCCGTAGACGGCGAGCGCAAACGTGTACGGCACGGAGGTGGCGTGCGGCCGGCTCACCGCATACGCGGCCAGCGGCAATGCGGAGGCCCAACCGGCCGCGGCCGCAACGAAGGCGCGTCGCATACCTGATGGTACACTCTGCCGCAATGATCGAAGCGCGATCCACCGTCTCGCCGCGCGAACGCCTGGCCGTTGCGCTGGTGTCGGCCACCCTGCTGATGACCGAGCTCGCGCTCACGCGCATCTTCTCGGTGATCATGTATTACCACTTCGCGTTTCTCGCCATCTCGATCGCGCTGTTCGGCTTGAGCGCGAGCGGCGTCTTCGCGTACGTGGCCCGCGCGCGCCTCGATCGGCATCCGACCGGCGTGCTCCTCGCCCGCCAGTCGGTGCTGTATGCGATCGCCACCGTCGTAGCGCTCTTCGTGCTCGTGCGCATGCGCGTCGGCCTGAACTATTCGCCGCGCAACCTGGTCCTCATGCTCGCGATTTACGCGCTGGCCGCGCTGCCATTTTTCGCCGGCGGGCTGATTCTCACGCTCGCGATCTCGCGCCTCGCCTCGCGCATCAACGCGGTCTACGCCGCGGATTTGACGGGCGCCGCGGCCGGCTGCCTCATCCTCATCCCGCTGCTCGATCGACTCGGTGCGCCCGGCGTCGTGCTGGCCGCGGCCGCGCTCGCGCTCCTCGCCGGCGTGCTCTTTGCGCCCGCGCCCTCGCGCCGAACATACGCGGCGATCGGCGCGGCGCTCATCGCCGTGCCGCTCATCGGCCAGCTCACGGGCCTCGCCGGCTTCGACGTCACCGGCACGAAGGGACACCAGACCGATCGCGTGCTCTTCAGCAAGTGGAACTCGTTCTCGCGCGTCGCCGTCTACGAGCGCACGCACGGCGACTGGTCGTTGAGCGCCGCCTATCAGGGCCCGACGCCCGACTCGCGCTTCATGGACATCGACTCGGCGGCGTCGACCCCGATCCTCCACGCCGCCCCCGACCTCTCGAACGTGCAGTACCTGCGCTACGAGCTCACCGCGCTCGCGTACAACTTGAAAGAACAGGCAGTCACCAGCCACCAGTCCCCAGTCACCGGCCTCCAGCCACCAGCCTCCAGCCCCAAGGGCTTCACCGCCCTCGTGATCGGCCCCGGCGGCGGCCGCGATCTTCTTTCCGCGCTCGTCTTCGGCGCGCGCCACGTGGACGGCGTCGAAATCAACCCGATCATTGCCAACGACGTGATGCGCGATCGGTTTCGCGATTACTCCGGCGGCATCTACACGCACCCCCGCGTCCGCATCGTCATCGACGACGGCCGCAGCTTCGTGCGGCGGACGCCGGACCGCTACGACGTGATTCAGGCCTCCCTCGTCGACACGTGGGCGGCGACCGCCGCCGGCGCCTACACGCTCACCGAAAACACGCTCTACACGGTCGAGGCCTTCAGCGACTACCTCGATCATCTGAACGACGACGGCGTGCTGACGATTACCCGGTGGGTGTTCGACGGCCTGAGGCTCGTGTCGCTCGCGCAGCAGGTGTGCGCCGACCGCGGATGGGATGCGCGGTCGCGCCTCGCGATCGTGCAGCACGAACGTGTGGCGACGTTTCTGTTGAAGAAGACGCCGTTCACGAAAGACGAGATCGCGCGGCTCAGAGACGTGGCCGGTCGGCTGCAGTTTCACGTCCTCTACGCGCCGGCGTTCGACGGCGACGCGGATGCGACCGGCGTCGTGGACGACGACTGGGTCGACGGCACGCCGACCGCCGACTACGCGCGGTTGGTGCTCACCCCGGATCGCCAGCAGTTCTACGCGAACTACCCGCAGGACATCCGGCCCACGACCGACGATCGGCCCTTCTTCTTTCACACGACGAAGCTTCGCGATCAGTTTCACGTCGCCTTCGGACGCTCGATGCTGTTCGGCAACGGCTTGAGCGCGCTGCTCACGCTCATGGGGATCTCGGGGGCGCTCGTCGTGGTGTTCGTGCTCGGCCCGCTCATCATGGTCCATGCGGGCCGCGGCGCGCCGGCGCGCGGATGGCTCGGCTGGCTGGTGTACTTCGGCGCACTCGGCGCCGGCTTCATGTTGGTCGAGGTGGCGCTGCTGCAGCGGTTCGTCCTGCTGCTCGGGCATCCGGTGTACTCGCTCACGGTGACGCTGTTCTCGCTGCTGCTCGGGACCGGCGTCGGCGCCGCCTGGAGCCGTCACCTGCGGGAGCGTACGCTGCGGCGGTCGGCGGCCGTGGCGCTGGTGGTGATCGCGACGCTTGCCGTGGCGGCCGTCAGCACGGTGACGCCGCTCGTCGCGTGGGCGATTCCCTTCGCGCGCGAGGTACGGATGCTCATCGCGTTCGCGACGCTCGCGCCCATCGGCATGGCGCTCGGGATTCCGATGCCGGCCGGCATCCGCCTGCTGAGCCGGCGCGCGCCGGAGCTGGTGACATGGGCGTGGGGGATCAACGGGGCGTTGTCGGTGGTCGGCGCGACGCTCGCCATTTTCATTGCGATGAACTGGGGCTTCGGCGCGACCTTCCTGGCTGCAAGCGCCACGTACCTCATCGGTCTAATCGCCCTCCTGACCACCTGAGCCGGCCGGCTCACCATCCCACGACGCGCAGCAGCAGATGCCGCCAGGCGGGCGCGAACAGCCACTTGGTCGTGACGTCGAGGAGGAGCCCCCCGAAGGCGATGAGCAGCAGCCGGCGCGCGTCTCGCCAGTCGATCCGAAATCCGCCGAGCCGCGAGAGCAGCGGCGCCGACAGCGTCACGCCGATCGCGACGAAGCTGGCGATGCGGACGACCGCCCACGGATGCCATCCGAGGATCATCGTCGTCAGCGGATGCGAACTGGCGGCGGCGAGCGCGCCCACGTAGTGCCCCATGTAGTTCATGAGCACGGCGCCCATCGCCAGCGCGAGGACCCCGCCGCTTGCGAGCGCCAGCACCGCAAACGCCGCCGCGTGCAACGCGTGCTGCGGAAGAAAGCGCGAGGGATCGCTCTCCGCCCCACGGCCGGTCATCAGCCACCCGAACATCTCCGCGCGGTAGGACGCCCCGTGCAGGAACAGCGTGTCGGTGCGCCACGGCTGCGCGTACGAGAGCAGCGTCGCGCACGCCCCAAGCGTCAGCGCCCAGATGAGCATGCGTCCGACGGCGAGCCTGAGGTCGCCGCGCCGAAGCGCTGCGACCATGAACGGGAATCCGGCGAGCGTATTGAAGACGGGAACGAGCAGCGGGAGGCCGATCGCCCATCCGACGGCGTAGGACAGAAGCGTCGCGGCAACGACCGCCGGACCGATCATCGGGGGCTCAGCGTTTCGGCGCCGGAATCGCCAGCCGGCCGAAGTGCTCCTCGTACCGTGCTCTGAATTCGTCCCACGTGAACGCGTGGCTCTGTCCCCCGAGGTGTTCGAGGGCGTAGGTGGCGGCCACGCTGCCGAGACGGGCGCAGACGTCGTACGACAAGCCGAGCGCCATGCCTTTGAGGAGTCCGCCTCGAAACGCGTCGCCGACGCCGGTCGGATCGACGATACGGGAAGGTCTCACGGCAGGCACATCGACCCGCGCGCCGCCGCTCGTGTAGACCGACGACCCATGCTCGCCGCGCGTCACGAGCAGCGCTTCTGCGTGCGCCAGGATGTCGGCTTCGCGCAGGCCGGTCTTCTGTCTCAATAACTCCAACTCGTAGTCGTTGCAGATCACCATCGCCGCGCCGGCGAGGCCGTCCTTCAACTCGGCGCCCGACATGCGCGAGCACTGCTGGCCGGGATCGAAGATGAACGGAATGGCGAGAGCCCGGCACTCTTCGGCATATTGCACCATCGCCGCGGGATCGTTCGGCGAGATGATCGCCACGCCGCAGCCGGCGACGGTCCGGAACGACAGCTCGGCGGCGTTCGCCATGCTGCCGGTGTAGAAGGACGCGATCTGGTTGTTCGACTCGTCGGTGCTGCAGAAAAAAGAGGCGGTGAATTTCCCGGGAATCTGCGCCACGAGCGACGTGTCGACGCCGGCCGCTTCGAGCCATTGGCGGTATTCGCCGAAGTCCTCCCCGGCGGTCGCCATCAGGAACGGCCGCTCGCCGAGCAGCGCAAGCGTGTACGCGATGTTCGGCCCGCAGCCGCCGCGGCGCTTGTCCATGGTGTCGACGAGAAAGCTGACGCTCAACCGGCTCAAGTGGTCCGGCAGGATCTGCTCGGTGAAGCGTCCGGGGAACGACATCAGGTAGTCGAAGGCGATGGAGCCGGTTACGACGATTTTCATGGTTTCAACGGTTCTCGGTTCTGCGTTCTAGGTTCCAAGTTTCGAGTTCTACGTTTTCATGTACTTTCCAATGATTGGCGCGAGCTCTTTCTTCGTCTCTTCCGGCACGAACTGCGGTTGCGTGATGAGCGCGGTGGCGAGCGCCGTCGCACATTCGCAGGTGCGCGCGCCGCTCTCGATGCGGCCGACGGCCTCCGCGATCGCGAGCTGCGCCGTCTTCGCGTTCTGCAGCAGGTTCGCGATGATGAGGTCCACCGTCACCGAATCGTGATCGGGATGCCAGCAGTCGTAGTCGGTCACGAGCGCCAGCGTCGCGTAGCAGATTTCCGCCTCGCGGGCGAGCTTCGCTTCCTGCAGGTTCGTCATCCCGATCACGTCCATCCCCCACGCGCGGTACAACCGCGACTCGGCCAGCGTCGAGAACTGCGGCCCCTCCATGTTCACGTACGTGCCGCCGCGATGCACGGTCGCCCCCACCGCCTGCGCCGAGTCGGCGGCAATCTTCGACAGCGTGCCGCACAGCGGATGCGCGAACGCGATATGGGCCACCAGGCCGCGGCCGAAGAACGTGCTGATCCGCCCCTTCGTCCGATCGAAGAACTGATCGGGAACGAGGATATCGAGCGGCTTGTACTCGGCCTTCAGGCTGCCGACCGCGCTGGCCGACAGGATGCGCTCGACGCCGAGCAGCTTGAAGCCGTAGATGTTCGCGCGGAAATTCAGCTCCGACGGCAGGATGCGATGCCCGACGCCGTGCCGCGACAGAAAGGCCACGCGCTTGCCGCGCAGCGTGCCGAGCACGTAGGGGCCGGACGGCTCGCCGAACGGCGTCGCGAGCGTCCGCTCTTGGCGGTCGGTCAGCTCCGCCATGTCATACAGACCGCTGCCGCCGATGATGCCGATCGTTGGTGTCATCATTTTTGCAACGACTACCCGCTCAGTGCGGCCTTATTGTCCTCTTCCCGTTCTGCTCCGCGATTCGTCCCGCGGCGACCACGGGATCGTGCTCGAAGAAGACCAGCATCTCGCGCTCGACCGCTTCCTTCAGAAAGGCCTTCTTCGCCGCAAGCGAGTCCATGGGGTAGAGATCGTAGCCCATGATCCACGCCTCTCCCAGATGCGCCGTCGTCGGCATCAGATCCGCCACGAAGGCGGCCGTCCGGCCGCCCGACTCGATGACGGCCATCTGGTGGTGCATCGTGTGGCCGCCGGTGCGCCGCACGCTGACCCCCGGCATGATCGTCTGGTCGTCGTCGACCAACTGCAGCACGCCGGCGTCGGCGAGCGGCACGTAATTATCCAGGAAGTAGCTCGCGCGGTTGCGCTCGTGTGGGTGCGTCGCATCCTCCCACTCGCCGCGGCGGACGATGTACTGCGCGCGGGGGAAGCGGGGGCGCAGGCGGCCCGACGCGTCGCGCATCGTGAAACCGCCCGCGTGATCGAAGTGCAGGTGCGTGGCCAGCACGATCTCGATGTCGTCTGGCGAGAGGCCGGCCTCGGCCAGCGTGTGATCGAGGTTGCGTGCCCGCTCGACGCCGTAGATCTCGTTGAACTTCTCGTTCTCCTTGTCGCCGAGCCCGGCGTCGATGATCATCGTGCGCGCGCCGCGCACGACGAGCGGCCGCATCGCGAGCGTGATGCGATTGCGCGCGTCGGCCGGCGTCCTTTTCTCCCAGAGCGTTTTCGGCACGGTGCCGAACATCGCCCCCCCGTCGAGATGGAAGAAGCCGTCGCAGAGCGAGATCAGCTCGAGGTTCCCAACCGTGTAGCGCGTGACGGACGACTTGCGACTTGCGACTCGCGACTGTTTGATTTCGACCAGCACCCCCTGCGCGCTCGAAGGGTGGATGAAGGCCACCAGCGCCCCTTCCGCGCCCGCGCGCGGCTCGGCGTCGATCAGCCGGATGCCGCGCAGCGTGAGATGCGCCAGCGTCGCGCGAATGTCGTCGACCCTCAGGGTGATGTGATGCAGTCCGGGCCCGCGCTGATCGAGATACCGGGCAATCGGAGAGTCGGGCGCCGTCGCCTCGAGGAGCTCGAGGCTCGACTGGCCCACGGGCACGAAATGCGCGCGGACACGCTGCGACGCGACCTCCTCGGACGCTTCGATCTCGAGGCCGAGCGCGTCGCGATAGAACGCGAGCGCGGCCGGCAGGTCGCCGACGGCGATGCCGACGTGATCGAGGATGGCTTTCATTTTCTAGTTCGCGTGGGGCCCCACCCCCACGCGCTCACGCGGCTTCGCTGTCCCTCGGCCTCGAGCGTAGACTCTCGGCCTCGGGCGTCGGTGTGGGCCACGGGACGCACGAAGGATATCAGTCAGCGTCGTCTCGAATCAGAGAGGGCGCGTTTCAGCAGATCGTTGGCCGCGGTGTACGGGTCGAGCTCGCGCGCCGCGATGCGATCGACAACCGACGCCAGTTCACCCTCTCCCAGCACCTCGCGCTCGAGATGATCCATGAAGCGCGTCGAGACCAGCTCGCGCAGCCGGTACTCGCTCCGCGTCCGTCGGCGGGCCGCCTGGGTCCGCGTGGCATGCTCCCGAAAGCGCCAGATTGCCTCGACGACTTCGGGCACGCCCTGGCCGCTCGTCGCGACCGTTTTCAGAATCGGCGGC
>Ga0097691_1000838_pt1 | contig 24681 bp, 18 predicted proteins | sample NGESurdeep072012_8_FD_72858 | JGI IMG/M metagenome (GOLD analysis project Ga0097691, IMG submission 72858) | Arctic peat soil microbial communities from Barrow, Alaska - NGEE Surface sample 210-1 deep-072012 | ecosystem: Environmental > Terrestrial > Soil > Wetlands > Peat ... | reverse complement strand
GTTCTGGCTACTTCAGGGTCAGTGGGATCGGCGCTTCGAGGAGTTCGAAGGCTCGGCGCCCGGGTGGGGGTGGGTGTGGCGAGCAGGTCGAAGTCGGACTGGTCGTGGCGGGCGACGCGTAGGTGGTTGCGGGTCAAGGTGGCGAGGTGACCCAGCAGGGCGGTGAAGCTGCGGGCGGGCTGGTTGTCGGTGGTGGTCTTGGTCGCCGCCGTGGCGTCGGCGCCGGGGGAGCGTTGGGCGGGTGCGACGGGGTCGGCGGGCTCGGGCCGGTTCTCGTCGGTGAACGTCAGTGGCGCCCAGGCTTGGCGTAGGTGCCAGGTCAGGTAGGCGGCGAGCATGCAGATGAACACGTGGGCCCGGACCCTGGTTTCGGTCCAGTGGTGGATGGGGCGCAGGTCCAGGTCGATGCTCTTGATGGACCGGAAGTCGCGTTCCACCCGGGCCAGAGACTTGTAGGTCGCCACTACCTGGACGGAGTTCATCTGCTCGGCCCCGATGGTGGTGCGGATGACGTAGAGCCCGTCCAGGGCCGCCTCGGCGGTGATGGCTTGCGTGTTGCGGGTGAACGCGAACGTGTCGTTGGTGATGTCCAGGATGTAGTGCTTGGCCATCTTGTAGCGGCCGATGACCTTCCCGACCCGGATCCCGATCTTGCCGGCACCGGTCAGGCGTTCACAGCTCCAGCTGGATCGACCAGGTCGAACGCTGGTTCGGCTTCATCACCGACGAACTCATCCGCCGAGGCAGCCACACCCACCTCCATCCAAGCTCTCGAAGCCGACATCCGCGCCTGGGCCAAGGGATGGAACGAAGACCCCAAACCGTTCATCTGGACCAAACCCGCCAAACAGATCCTCGAGTCAATCGGACGACTTCTTACACGGATCTCCGGTGCGGCACACTAGTGATCAGTGAATGGTCACGCGTGCAGCAGGTTCTTCAGGGCCACCATGGTCAAGCCGAAGGCCGCACTCACCGCCTTGGACGCGACTAGTCGCCAGCCGCGCATCCCGCTGGCTAGCGAGGCGGTCCATCCAGCCCACACCAAAACCACGGTGGCAACGGCCAAGGAGACATTGACTGCGGCAAAGACTGAGGCACCAAAGCACCCATCAGCAACAGCATCCCCAAGGGTATGAAGGACGCGCTGACCATCGGCCACCCTTGGCTCAAGATCGCCCGTATCTCGGACCAGTCCAGGGGCATCTGCCTGACGGCATGACGGGCAAGCACATTCGCGTGGCTGGCCGCCACCCAGTACACCACCCCAGTGACGAGCACACCAACGGCCACGAACGACAGCTGGCCGCTGACAGCTGCGGCCGCAAGCGTGGCGGAACAGACGACGAGGCCGTATATCGCGGGGGCTACTCCGCGCTCATCGGATGGTGTTTCAGGGTTGATCAGCTGAGGTGTCAGACCCGTCGCGGCGAGCAAGCAAGTCGCGAATCTCGGTGAGCAGCGCGATATCGGCAGGTGTCGTCTCCTCATCCTGAGGGCCGTAACGCTCCTTGGCAAGCTCGTAAGGTCTAACCATGAAGAAGTAGACGACAGCGGCCAGAATTAGGAAGGCAACCAGCGCGGTGATGAACGCCCCAACCGGCACGCCACCAGGCCGTATGTCGTTGAAATTGGGCTGGCCGCCGATCTTGCCGATCAGCGACATAATGATGTCGACGAACGCCTTGACGACGAGGCCGAAAGCGGCGGCCATGACGAACGCGACGGCGATCTCAACCAAGTTGCCCTGCATGACGAACTTCTTGACCCCACTCATGATCCAGTCATCCTTCCCAGGTGGATGGCGCTACGCCGAGAATTTAGCAGAAGCCGGCTCATGAGTGTCATTCGTCCTGTCGCCCAACGAGGCAGCACCGGGTCAGACCTCGCGGAGGTGGTCCGAAAGGTCGCGGCACAGGCGACTGCCCTGCCGGTTGGGCGACCGACGTCGCCACCCTTGAGCACTGCGGCTCCACCGTTGAGGACCGCGGGGACCATGTACTCGTGCGCCCCCTGCACAACCCCGACTTCCACTGGGGCAACTTCCTGTTCGTCACGGATGAGGATGCCGCGGACGATGCCAGTGAGTGGGTGAAGACATTCCAGTTGGCCTTTCCCGAAGCGACCCAGGTCGCGATCTGTCTGATCCGGATACCCGCCGAGCAGAACGCATGGGTCGCGCAGGGAATCGACCTGGAACTGGAGGAGGCGCTCACGACTCGCGTCGCGCCCCGACAGACACCGCTTCCCGAGGGGTATGCGGTTCGCCACCTCAGTGGCGAGGACTGGGCGCAATCCGTGGCTCGGTCCGTGGCAGAGACCGTCCGAACGAATGAGCAGGATCAGCAGTCCGTTAAGCGATTCGCCAAGGGGCAGGCGCAGGCGCGACGTGCGCTCTCCGATCGCGATAGGGGCGCCTCCTTCTGCGCGTTCGCCGACGATGTACTCGTCGCCGATCTGGGCATCGTCCGATGCGTTAGGACGGCGCGATACCAAAGAGTCGGCGCCGGCGAGGACAACCGGCGGCGAGGGCTGGCGTCCCATTTCCTCGGCGTTGCTGCGCGGTGGGCCGGCGATCAAGGCTGCGATCGATGGGCATCGTCACCGAGGCCACCAGCCCGGCCGGACGCGTCTACCGCAGTCTCGGGTTCGAGCCGGACACGGGCACGCCCAGGCGTACCGCAAGCCCCCGCGCCGAGCCGAACCCGGGCCGGGGCTCCGTCCTGACCTCAGGCTTCAAGCCCGTTCAGACGGACCTATGTTGCGCATTGGCGACGGTGACCCCATGGTCGATAAAGGCCGAAGTGCGTCCCACGCCCAGCGTCTGCAACGTCCGCCAGAGGGACAGGCCTATCTGCGGCTGCTCGCGTGCGGTGTCCATCCTGTCGGTTTGGCGCCAAGCTACCCTGCCCGTTCGAAGACCAGCGCCGAGACTTCTTGGCGAGGTCCGCCCCTGTACATGGAGTCGAAGCACATCTTTGGGTCCGGGTCGCCGAGCCCGAACGAGCCTTGCAGGCAGGACCGACAGAACCCTGGACCCTGCTGACGCCTGCAACTAGCTCACGAGGGCTGTTGGCGCGGACTAAGCGGTGGAACCGTCAAGGATGGAATCCCGGTACGGAGCATACGCGGACACGGCGCGGACTGCGCCGGCACGGGTAAACTGAAGCGGAACTGACCCTGTACGGTCACGCAAGCCAACCGGGGCCTTGCAGGGAGTCCAGATGAAGTTTTCGCGATCACGCATGACTTCGGTCCTCAGGTGGGTGCGGTCGCAGTTTCGGCCACGCTTGTCGTGGCCTCGTCGTCGATTGCCCTCAGTCCGGCCGTAGCACTTCCGTCCGGGTCACCCCCGGCACCTTCAAGCTCAAAAGTCGTTACGTTGACCTGTGCCGGTGTGGGCGACCTGCGCGTCGTCCTGAAGGCGGGCGCCAAGCCCGCCCCCGTGGCGGCACTGCCGAGCGGAGTGTCGCTCCGCACGGCATACCAGGCCACCGACTCCCGCACTGCAGCCACGGTCAGGGGTGGTGAGCGCGGCGCCATCTCCTGCGGGGAGGTACCCGTGAGCGGAGTGCTGTTCGGCGCGCTGTCGAACGGCCCGGCACCGGCCGGGGTGGTCGCCGCCGACCTGTTCGACGGCTCGGTCTCCATCAGCCTGGTCACCACCGACCAGCGCCCGCTCACGGCGGCGGCTGTCCCCGGGGCGGGCGCGTCGTTCCCGTTCACCGCCGCACTACAGTCCTACGTGGCCACCCGTTCGGGGCGGGTCTCCGCCGCGGTGTTCGACGCTACGACGGGGGCGACCTACTCCTACAACGCGAGCGCACAGCACATGACCGCGAGCATCGTGAAGGTGGCGATCCTGGGGACGCTGTTGGGTCAGGCGCAGAATGCGCACCGGTCGCTCACCACTACCGAGCGCTCGCTGGCCACTCTGATGATCAAGCAGAGTGACAACAACGCGGCGACCACGCTGTGGAACGAGATCGGCCAGGGCCCCGGCGTCAAGGTGTTCATGAACAGGGTCGGGATGCCGTCGACGACCCCGGGGTCGGACGGGCTGTGGGGACTGACATCAACGAACGCACCCGACCAGGTCCACCTGGTCCGGATAGTCGCCTGCCCGAATGTCGTGCTGTCCGACGCCAGCCGTGCACATGCCGAATCGCTGATGCGCGCGGTCACCCCGTCCCAGAAGTGGGGCGTGTCGGCTGGTGTCGCGGCTGGTACCACGGTGGCGCTGAAGAACGGATGGCTTCCCCGCACCGACGGCTGGGTGATCAACAGCATCGGCCATGTCCGCGGCGGGTCGCGCGACTATGTGATCGCGGTGCTGCAGTCGGGGGACCCCGGCATGAGCTATGGGATCACTACCGTCGAGCACATATCCGGAATGGTGTGGCTACGCCTGTCGAGTGACTTCAACGGGGACGGGCTCCCCGACCTGGTCGCCCGGGACACCACGGGCGACCTATGGGTCTACCCGGGCAACGGTACCGGTGGCTTCCTGTCTCGGCGCCTCATGAGTTACGGGTGGAACAGCCTGGCGGGGATCGTCGCCCCCGGTGACGTGACCGGCGACGGCGATGCCGACCTCTTCGCGCGGGACGCCGCGGGCCGTCTGTGGCTCTACCCAGGCAACGGCGCCGGTGGTCTCGGCGTCCGGCGCCTGATCGGTGCAGGGTGACAGGGCTACACCACCGCCAGAGCTGGGGACATGAACGGCGCCGGTGGGCCAGACCTGCTCGCCCGCGACACAGCCGGAGTCTTGTGGCTGTATCCCATCAGTGGCAACGCGGTCTTCGGGGCACGAATCAGGATCAGCGCCGATTGGAACGGCTACAGCATCTTGGGTCCTCTACTGGCACGTCCCGGCTTCGTCAGGGCTGCTCCCACCTTCACCGACACCACCCGGCTCAGGCTGCCCTCAGCTACGTCCACCTGCTACGACAGGCAAACGGTGATGGTCTCTCACCTCCACTCGAACAACAGCGCCTCACGGCGCAATCAATCAACCACCTTGACAAATACCGGTTGCGCAAGTACTCCAACACCAGCTCACGGGAGCTTCGCGCGTTGCTCGCTCCCGTCTTGCCCACGCTGTTCAATTCACGCCGGCCGACACAGTCTCCGAGCTCGTGATCTTGACAGATGCACCCAGCCGCTACCTCACACCTTTCGTCCGTCACGTGGGACACATGGGATGAGACGCTTGCGCTTTGTTACCCATCGGTAGCATCATAGATGTTACCCGTCAGTAATGGCGGGTATTGGAGGCCACCACGCGGCCAAACCTGACCACGGAGGACCCTGATGGGCCACTATAAAAGCAACCTTCGCGACCTCGAGTTCAACCTCTTCGAGGTCTTCAACCGCCAGGAGGTCCTGGGCAGCGGCCCCTACTCCGAGGTCGACGAAGACACCGCCCGCGAGATCCTGCATGAGGTCGGTCGCCTCGCCGAGAACGAGCTCGCGGCGAGCCTGCTCGACTCCGACCGCAACCCGCCGGTGTTTGACCCAGCAACATCCTCGGTCACCATCCCGGCATCGTTCACCAAGTCGTACAAGGCCTACCTGGACGCAGGTTGGTGGCGGCTCGACGTCCCCGCCGAGCTGGGCGGCACGGTCATCCCACCGTCGCTGCGTTGGGCTGTCGCGGAGCTAGTCCTGGGCTCGAACCCGGCCGTGCACATGTACTCGGCCGGCTTCGCCTTCGCCAAGGTGCTTTTCCACCTGGGCACGGACGACCAGAAGAAGATGGCCCACCACTTGGTCGACAAGCAGTGGGGCGCCACGATGGTGCTCACCGAGCCCGACGCGGGCTCTGACGTAGGCGCCGGCCGGACGAAAGCCGTCCAGCAGCCAGACGGCACGTGGCACATCACCGGTGTCAAGCGCTTCATCACGTCGGCCGAGGCGGACTTCTTCGACAACGTCGTGCACTTCGTCCTGGCTCGGCCCGAGGGCGGCGGAGCTGGCACTAAGGGCCTCTCGCTGTTCGTCGTGCCCAAGTTCAACGTGGACCTCGAGACCGGCGAGCTCGGCGAGCGCAACGGCGCCTACGTCACGAACGTCGAACACAAGATGGGCCTGAAGGCATCCACCACCTGTGAGGTGACCTTCGGCGACAAACAGCCCGCAGTGGGCACCCTGCTCGGGGACACCCACGACGGCATTGCGCAGATGTTCCGGATCATCGAGTTCGCCCGAATGATGGTTGGCACCAAGGCAATCGCCACGCTGTCGACCGGGTACCTCAACGCACTCGAGTACGCCAAGCAGCGTATTCAGGGCGCCGACCTGACCCAGATGACGGACAAGCTCGCACCACGGGTGAGCATCACCCACCACCCCGACGTGCGACGTTCCCTGATGCTGCAGAAGGCGTATGCGGAGGGCCTACGAGCCCTTGTCATCTACACCGCCACCCAGCAGGACATCATCGACCAGGCGCAGCTGAGCGGCGGCTCGGACGAGCTCGAGAAGGGCTCTGAGGCCGCGATGGCGAGCCGGGTCAACGACCTCTTGCTGCCGATCGTAAAGGGTGTCGGCTCCGAACGCGCCTGGGTGCTGCTCGGCACCGAGTCGCTGCAGACATACGGCGGCTCGGGGTTCCTGCAGGACTACCCGATCGAGCAGTATGTCCGCGACGCCAAGATCGACACGCTCTACGAAGGCACCACGGCCATCCAGGGTCTGGACTTCTTCTTCCGCAAGATCATCCGCGACAAGGGCAAGGCAGTGACCCACCTGTCCACCCAGATTCAGGAGTTCGTCAAGGTCGCCGACGACTCGGACTTCCAGCACACGGAACGAGAGCTCCTGGGCAAAGGGCTCGAGGACCTGCAGGGCATCCTCGGGTTCATGGTCACCGAGCTCATGAACTCAGATCCCCGAGGGGGCGAAGGCAGCTCGATCGAGAACCTCTACAAGGTCGGCCAGAACACCTCTCGACTCCTGCTCTGTGCCGGCGACCTCGTCGTGGGATGGCTGCTGCTACGCCAGGCCGAGGTAGCCAAGGCTGCTCTCGACGCAGGCACGGCGTCAGTCAAGGACCAGAAGTTCTACGAAGGCAAGATCGCGGCAGCGTCCTTCTTCGCGCGTACGGTCCTGCCGAAGATCGCCGCCGAGCGCCAGATCGCCGAAGCGACGGACAACTCCCTCATGGACGTGTCAGAGGATGCGTTCTAGACAGCCACCAAGTACAGCCTCGACAAACATGCTCCCGACGGTCACACCAGCGGCAGTCGGCGATCGCGCAGGACCGGGAAGCTGGTGCGGTAGTCACCGACGAGGCCCATGTCGACCTCGACGCTGAGCACCTGTTGGTCGCTGCCGGCCATGGCCACCACGTCGCCCGTGGGCAGCACGACCTGGCTGTGCCCGCCCATCACCACGCCGGCGTGGGTACCTGCCGTGTTGCAGGCCACGACGACGCACTGGTTCTCGATCGCCCGGGCGTGGGCGAGCAGCGTCCAGTGCGCGACCCGAGCCGCAGGCCACGCAGCGGGTATGACGAAAAGTGTTGCGCCGGCGTCAAGCTGTGCCCTGTACAGCTCGGGGAAGCGAAGGTCGTAGCATGTCGACAGCGCCGCACGGGCGACTCCTCCGGCTGTCGAGGAATCGGGCACGTCGAGCAGCGACAGAGCGTTCCCGGCTTCCATCAGCAGGGGCTCGCCCTGGCCGAAGCCGAACCGGTGAATCTTGCGGTAGGTCGCGGCCAGGGACCCGTCTGCGGCAAAGACCAGTGACGTGTTCCACAGGTCTTTGCCCTCGGGACCGCGGCCACCATGAGCCGGACGCTCGACAATCGAACCCGCGTGCAGCATGACGCCGGCGTCCCGGGCGGCGGCGGACATTAGGGAGGCGACCGGGCCGTCAATGGGTTCGGCACGCTCCTGCCACCGCTTGTAGGCGAAACCGCCGGGGGCCCATAGCTCCGGAAGGACCACGAGGTCGTGACCCGCCTGGGCACGCACGAGAGCACCGGCCCGGGTGACCCGGTCAGCAACAGGCTCCCGGTCGTCATACCCAAGCTGGATCACGGCAATGCGCATGTCAGTCTCCTGATCTCGGCAATGTTGGCGCAGGCAGTGTGGGCTCATCGGGCCCGGACTGCCCAGATAGCGCGCTCAGGTGGGCGTTGTACGCCTTCAGCTCCGCGTCGTCGTCACGATCGGCCTGGCGGTCCAGCCGCGTGGACTCGGCACTATCGGAACGCACCCAGTCCAAGGTGACCAGCAAGGCCAAGATCAGCGTGGGGAGCTCGCCGATCCCCCAGGCCACTGCGCCACCAGTGCGTTGGTCGGCCAGCAGATCCACCGCCCACGGCAGGTGCAGACCCTGGAAGAAGGTGGGCGCCAACAATGTCGTGCCGCTGGTCAGGGCAACACCGAAGAACGCATGGAACGAGATCGTGCCGAAGAGGATGACCAGCAGCAGAACCGGTGGCCAGCGCTTGGGCCCTGGGTCGATTCCTACGAGCACCCACGCGAAGAGATATCCGGCCAACAGGAAGTGGGTTGTCATCAGGACGTGCCCGGTGTGCGTCCGGAGTGCCAGCTCGAACAACGGCGAGAAGTAGAACACGATCAGGCTGCTGAAGAAGATCACGGCAGCCACGATCGGATTGCCAATCACCGCAAAGTATCTGGAGTGCACCACAGCGAGCAACAGCTCGCGAGGACCCAGGCTGTTGTCGCGGCGCGGCGTCAAGGTTCGGAGCGCGAGGGTGACCGGGGCGGCGAGCACCATCAGGATCGGGGCCGCCATGGAGACCGTCATGTGCATGACCATGTGCACCGAGAACAGAACGCGCCCGTAGACACCTGGGGCCCCGCAGGTGGCCCACACGAAAATCGCCCAGCCCAGGACCCAGCCGACGGTTCGCCGCACCGGCCATGAGTCGCCCCGAAGGCGCATCCGCCGCACGCCGACAAGATAGAGGGTCACGGCGGTCAAAGCCACCCCGAGCCACAGCCAGTCGATGCGCCAGACGGTGAACCAGCCACTCGTCGTGAGCGGGCCCCCGGGAGCGAGATATCCGGTCAGGGCGTATGCGGGGTCCGGGCTGACCACGGGCGTGTCGATGCCTGGCGGGGCACTGTGTGAGAGTGCGGTGCCCAGGGCAAGGGCGGCGCCCATCACGGCCAGCTCGATGAGGGCCAGTCGCCCGAAAAGCCGTCCCGCGAGCGGATCCGCGGCAATCCGGTTCACCACCCGTGAGCGCTGCTGCCAACCCGCGACGCCGAGTGCGACCAGTGCGACGATCTTGAGGATCACCAACGCGCCATAGCTGGACGCCAGATTGCTTATCGAGCCGATCCGAATCCAGGCGTTGACCGCCCCGGACACGGCGACGGCGACAAAGCACCACCCGGCGAGGGTTGAGTACCGCTGGACACTGACTCCGAGGGCCTTGCCGAGCAGGGGGCGCAGCATCGCCAGCGCGAGCAGGCCACCGACCCACACAACGGCTGAAACCAAATGCAGGGCAAGGGAGTTGACTGCCAGGTCGTGGCTTGCGGCGCCCGAGGCATGGCCGGCAAGAGACAGCGGAAGTATCGCCAGGATGCCGAGCGCCGCAAGGGCGACCATGCTCGACCGGCGCCGGACTACCGCAGCGCCGATGGTGACGACCACCGCCATCGCTGAGCTGATCGCCGCGACGCGCGTGAAGTCGAGCTGGAAGACGAAGGTCTGCAGTTGGGCAACGAACGTCGGGTCCGTGAGTGCGGTCCCGGAGATGCTGGCAAACGAGAAGACCAGTCCGACGAGCCCGGCCAGCACCCAGACAACACCCGAGGCGCAGGCATAGCGGGTGGCGGTGATTCTGCGGGAGGTGGTGCGCGCCTCGGGGATGATCGTCCCGGCCACCAGGAGCAGGCCCACGGTGCTGGCCATGGCGAGGTCGTGAATGGCGCGCACGATCGGCAACCCCCAGCGCACCAGCGTGCCGGCGTCCGGCAGCCCGGTGGCCGGGGCGGCAAACACACCCCCGAGCAGACCGGCTGGGATGACCACAGCGACGACGGCCACAGCCGCCAGGATCAAGGGTAGTTTCTGCCCCTGTGGAGCGAGGCCGGGTTCCGTGCTCATCTGCACACCCTAAGTAGGCTCACCACATGTCTGTATACCCGACCGACCCTCAGCGCCTGCCCGACCTCGTCAAAGCGTTTGCCAACACCACCCAGAGCGTCGTTGATCTTGCCCGCGCGTGCAGCCCGCACGACCTCGCGCAACCCACCGAGTGTCCCGGATGGACGGTCCACGATCAGATATCCCATGTCGTGGGCGTCGAGGCCTGGCTTGGTGGACACAGGGACCCGCGGGTCGAGGTGCCGCCTTACGAACACATCAGAAACGACCTCGGCAAGAAGGTGGAGTATGCCGTGGAGGTGCGTCGGAGCCGCACCGGCACCGAGCTCGTCACGGAGCTCGAACGCGTTCTGGCACAACGACTCCAGACACTGAGCGATCCGATGCTGACGGACAGCAGCATCGTCGCTGGGCCGTTCGGCCCGGAGCAGGCAGCGACCGTGCTGCTGATGCGCGTCTTCGACATATGGACCCATGAGCAGGATATCCGCAGCGCACTCGGACGACCCGGCAACCTGGACTCCGCTGCCGCCGGGGTGTGCGTCGGCTCGGTCATGGTGCAGCTGCCCAGGCTGATCGCCAAGCACGCCGCTATTGAGCCTGGGCAGGTTGTCGTCATCGACGTCACCGGCCCGGTTGTGGCCCGCCAGGGATTCCTGGTTGAGCTGGACGAACAGGGTCGACCCCGCGGCCGGGCGATATCCGACCGGCTGCCAGATCGTCCGACGACGACCATCAGCCTGTCCACCGAAGCCTTCACGCGTCGGGCCGCCGGCCGACGTTCAGTACGCGATACGGCATACAGCATGGTCGGTGGCGACGCGATCGCACGCGGCGTTCTGGAAGCCTTGGTGGTCACCCACTGAGTCACCCCGCAGCGGCCCAGCGCCGCCGAGATCTACACGCTTGGTTGCATCATGCAAGTTATTTGTGATAGTTGTATGGCGCAAGCAACTTTTCGGAAACTGTGGAGGCACAATGGCGATCAGCCTGGAGAACGCAAGCCGTCTCAGCATCGAGATGGTCCGCGTCATGAAGCTGTTCGCGTCCATGCGCCAGCACGCCCCGAAGGTGCACCCGGGAGTTGAGCCTGCGTCCTACCCCATCCTGTTCAACCTCGTCGTGGGACCTCAGCGGGTTTCCCTGCTGGCCGAGCACGTCCACTCGGACGTCTCCACGGTGAGCCGTCAGGTGTCGACGCTAGTGACCCACGGGGTGCTTGAGAAGGTGACCGACCCCCATGACGGCCGGGCTTGCATGGTCTCACTCAGCACCGAGGGGATAGCGCTCGTCGAGCATCTCAAGATCAGCCGCGGCGAGTGGTTACGCCAGCTGCTGCAGGACTGGGAGCCATCCGACGCAGAAGCTTTTGGCGACTATCTCGAGCGGTTCGCCGCATCTTTCGAGGTTTCCAAAACCACACCGTTCGACCTGTCGAAAACCACGCCGATCAACGTTCCAAACGCCATGCCTTCCGAGGCTCCGAAGACCACACCGATCGAGGTTTCCAAGTAATGGCCACCGCAATCGCCCCAGCGCCCACCAACGGCGGGGCGCTCTCGCACAAGCAGATCCTGACCATCATGGCCGGTTTGATGATGGGTATGTTCCTGGCCGCGCTCGACCAGACCATCGTCTCCTCGGCCATGCGCGTCATCGCCGACGACCTTCATGACCTGGCCGGACAGGCCTGGGTCATCACGGCCTACCTCATCACCTCGACAATCGTGACGCCGCTATACGGCAAGCTCTCGGACATCTATGGCCGCAAACCCTTCTTCACCGCAGCCATCGTCATCTTCTTGTTCGGCTCAATCCTGTGTACGTTCGCCACCTCGATGCCGATGCTGGCAAGCTTCCGCGCTGTGCAGGGTCTGGGTGCGGGTGGACTTTTCTCCCTGGCCCTGGCCATCATCGGCGACATCGTGCCGCCACGTGAGCGCGCCAAGTACCAGGGTTACTTCCTCGCGGTCTTCGGCACCTCAAGCGTCCTGGGTCCGGTCGTAGGCGGCTTCTTCGCCGGTCAGTCCCAGATCCTGGGCATCACCGGCTGGCGTTGGGTCTTCCTGGTCAACGTGCCGATCGGCATCGCTGCGCTCTTCGTGGTCAACCGCACGCTGCACCTGCGACACACCCGGCTGGATCACCGCATCGACTTCGGCGGCGCCGCAGCGCTGACCGTCGGGCTCGTCCCGCTGCTGCTGGTGGCCGAGCAGGGTCGCACGTGGGGCTGGAGCTCCGGTCAGTCCATGCTCTGCTACGGCATCGGACTGGTAGGGGCCATTGCTTTCGTCCTGATCGAGCGTTCGATGGGTGCTGAGGCACTGCTGCCGCTGAGCCTGTTCACCAACAAGACGGTGGGCGTCGCCTCCATCGCCTCGGTCATCCTGGGTATGGGCATGTTCGGTGGACTTGCCTGCCTGCCGCTCTACCTGCAGATCGTCAAGGGCGCGACGCCGACCAGCGCCGGCCTGATGCTGCTGCCGATGACCCTGGGCCTGATGAGTGGATCGATCCTCTCGGGGCAGATCATCTCCAGGACGGGCCGGTACCGGCAGTTCCCGATCATCGGCTGCGGCCTGCTCATCGCATCGCTCTTCGGCTTCCACTACGTCGGAGCCGACACCGCCCTGTGGCAGACGATGATCCTCATGCTGTCCTTCGGTCTTGGCCTCGGTTTCAACATGCAGCCACTGACCCTGGCCGTGCAGAATGCGGTCTCCCCGCGCAACATTGGCGTGGCCACCTCATCAGCGACGTTCACCCGTCAGATCGGCGGCACCCTTGGCACCGCCATCTTCTTGTCCATTCTGTTCACCGCAGTGCCCAGCCGCATCCAGACCGCCTTCACCAAGGTCGCTCCCACCCCCGACTTCCAGGCGGCTCTCAAGAATCCTCAATCCCCCACCGGCAACGCTGGGGCCAACACCGCCTTCATCCACAATCTGGCGCAGGCAAAAGCCGGAGGGGGTGGCGGGGGAGCGGTCAACCCGCTGAGCGACTCCTCGTTCATCCAGCAGCTCGACCCACGACTGGCCAAGCCGTTCCTGGTCGGTTTCTCCCAGGCGATGGACCTGGTCTTCCTGATCGGCGCCTGCGTCATGGTCATCGCGTTCATCGTCGTGTGGTTCCTGCCGCATGTCGAGCTGCGCAGCGGTTCGTCCTATGAGAGTCGTGGCAAGCAGGATGCCGCCGAAGCGGAGACGACCGCCAAGCAGGACGACGCGCTACCCAGCCTCTCGCACTGAGCCCGGACTGACCTCCGGTCCGTCCATGACCCGAGGGTGTCTGTCCCTGACAGACGGTCCGTCCCTGGCAGAACGGCCCTGTCCACAACAGGACAGGCCTGGTGGACTCTGCTGCACTACTACGCTGCCGTTGCTCGCGTCGGCACTGGCGGTCCAGCCTTGGTCGGTGCTGGCGCCGGTGCTACTCGTCACGGCCGAAGGCGGCGTCGCGAAGACGATGGCGTATGTCGCGGGCTGGGTCCTGGCCCTCGCGGCAACGGCCCTCGCCACGGTCTCGCTGTACCCGGAGACGCCGAAGGTAGCGTCGAGCTCGCCGTGGGTCACCTGGGTCCAGCTTGCGGCAGGCGTTGCGCTGGGCGGCTGGCTGCTTGTGGGAATGCGAAGGCCGGTCGCGGCGACGTCGGATGCCCAAGGGCGGGGCACCCAACCACTGAGTTCGCAACCGAAGTGGACGGCGCGGCTGGAATCGATGACACCCCCACCAGCCTTCGCTTTCGCGAGCATTCCTGCTGAACCACGCGACCGTGGACCCAGCCATCGGCAACGTGGTGCAGGCCGGGCTGTCCCAAGGGTGGGCCACGGTAGTCCTGATGATATTCATCATCGTTGCCTCCGCAGGAGTTTCGGCCCCCTTGTTGGCGCTGGTTTTCGGTCGGCAGGACGCCCCGGGGATCTATCGAGAGTGGCACATCTGCGGGTCGAGGATGGCCACCGGCTTCTGACCGTCGTGCGCGCGGTGGTCGCAGTCGTTCTCATCACCAATGGCATCGTCGGGCTGGTCATCTGACCAAGCCGACGACGTGTCATTCGGCCTCTCTCAGCCCCAGACGAGAGCCTGGCTCGGGTCGTGCAGAATCGCCGCCACGTCGGCCAGGAACCGTGAGCCCAGATCGCCGTCGACCATGCGGTGGTCGAACGAGAGGCTCAGCTGGGTGACCCAACGAGGCTTGATCTCTCCGTTGACCACCCACGGCATCTGCCGAACCACACCGAAGGCCAGAATCGCAGCCTCGCCCGGGTTCAGGATCGGGGTGCCCGTGTCGATTCCCAAGACCCCGACGTTGGTGATCGTGATCGACCCGCCCGACATGGCCGCCGGCTGTGTCTTGCCTTCGCGGGCCGTCGACACCAGGTTGGCCATGGCGTCGGCCAGCTGTCGCAGCGACATCTGATCGGCGTCTTTGATGTTGGGCACCATCAGCCCACGCGGAGTCGCCGCGGCGATTCCGAGGTTGACGTAATGCTTGACCGCGATCTCCTGTGCGGCCTCGTCCCAGGTGGCGTTGATCCCGGGGTTTCGGCGACTGGCGATGATCAGCGCCTTGGCAACGATGAGCAGCGGGCTGACCTTGACGTCCCGGAACTCTCGATCGGTCCTGAGCCGGTCGACCAGGCTCATCGTGTGGGTCACGTCGACCGTAATGAACTCCGTGACATGTGGCGCTGTGAATGCAGAGGCGACCATGGCCTGTGCGGTGATCTTGCGTACGCCCTTGATCGGGATGCGCGTCTCACGCTCGCCGGTCGCCGCGAACACGGGCGCCAAGTATGTCGATGAGCCGGCCGCCGCGGAGCCAGCGCCGTTGACGGATGCGGCCGCTATGCCGCCTGCTTCGTACTCCTCGACGTCGGCACGGGTGACGATGCCACCCTCGCCGGACCCGGTGACCTGCGAGATGTCGATACCCAGGTCCTTGGCGAGCTTGCGCACCGGGGGCTTGGCCAACGCCTTGCCGCCGACAGCCGGTACCAGTACGGGTACCGAGACAGGCTGTGCCGTAAGGGACTCGGGCTGGGCGGGGACGGGCGAGAACGCCTGGTTGACCTGGGCGGTCGTCGTGGCCGCGGCGCTCTCACTCTTGCGAAGACGACGCTTGCCCGAGGTGACCCGCGGGCCGTAACCGACCAGGTTCGCGACCCGCTCACCAGTGTCAGCATCACCGGTCTTGCCGGCCTCGACCTCGTCGTCCAAGGTCGTTGCCTTCGACGTCACCGCGTTCGCGGTCCCGGCAACCGTCGTGGTGGGAGGTGCCGCCACCGGGGCAACGTCACTACCGAGCCCGTCGTCGATCGAGATGATCGGGGCGCCGACCTGCACCATGTCACCTTCGGAAACGAGCAGTGCACTAACAGTGCCGGCATACGGCACGGGAAGCTCGACCAGGGACTTCGCCGTCTCGATCTCGACGAAGATGTCGTTGACCTTGACGACGTCCCCGACCTTGACCTTCCAGGTCACGATCTCGGCCTCGACAAGGCCTTCGCCCGGGTCCGGGAGGTTGAAATGCTTTACAGCCATGGCTTGTGGTCCCGTTCGGTATCAGTAGGCGAGAGCGCGGTCGACGCCGTCGAGCACGCGGTCAAGGTCGGGCAGGAACTCTTCCTCGAGCCTGCTGGGCGGGTAGGGCAGGTTGTACCCGCCCACCCGGATCACCGGGGACTCGAGGTGGTAGAAGCAGCGCTGCGAGATAGCCGCTGCCACCTCCGAACCCAGGCCGAGGAACGTCGAGGCCTCGTGAGCAACGACAAGCCTGCCTGTCTTCTCCACCGACGTTGCCACAGCGTCCAGGTCCAGCGGAGACAGCGAACGCAGGTCGATGACCTCGATCGACTTGCCCTCTTCGCCTGCGGCGGTGGCCGCGTCCAGGCACACCTTGACCATGGGGCCGTATGACGCCAGGGTCACGTGCTCGCCGGCACGCGCGATGTTGGCTTTGAAGAGAGGCCGCGGCGCCGAGCTGGCAGTCAGGTCCACCTCGCCCTTCTCGTGATAGCGGCGCTTGGGCTCATAGAAGATGATCGGGTCGTCGGACTCAACGGCCTGCTGAATCATCCAGTAGGCATCCTCGGCGTTCGAGCACGCGACGACCCGAAGCCCTGCCGTGTGGGCGAAGTAGGCCTCGTTGGACTCGCTGTGGTGCTCGACCGCGCCAATACCACCACCGACGGGGATGCGGATCACCATGGGCAGCCTGATCTTGCCGAGGGACCGCGCATGCATCTTGGCGACCTGGCAGATGATCTGGCTGAACGCGGGGTAGACGAACCCGTCGAACTGGATCTCCACGATGGGCCGGTAGCCACGCAGCGCCATACCGATGGCTGTGCCCACGATGCCAGACTCGGCAAGGGGGGTGTCGATGATCCGGTCCTCGCCGAAGTCCTTCTGCAGGTTCTCGGTGACCCGGAACACGCCACCGAGCTTGCCGATGTCCTCACCCATGATGACGACCTTGGGGTCGCGCTCCATGGATCGCCGCAGACCGGCGTTGATGGACTTGCCGATCGTTACCTTCGCCATGTCAGTGCTCTCCCTCAAAGCTCGCGGTGTAGGCAGCGAACCCGGCGCGCTCGGCGTCGATCAGCGGGTGCTCCTCGACATAGATGTTGTCAAACATCGACAGTGGCTCCGGGTCAGGCATCGCAAGACAGCCCGCGCGGACCCTTGCCGCTAGCTCATCGGCTTCAACTTCGACGTCATCGAAGAACGCCGCGTCGGCCTTGAGACTGGACGTCAGGTAGGCCTTGAGCCGGGCGATCGGGTCGCGCAGCTTCCAGACCTCGACCTCGGCGGAGATGCGGTACTTCGTCGGGTCGTCGGAGGTGGTGTGCGCACCCATCCGGTAGGTAAAGGCTTCGATCAGCATCGGGCCCTGCCCGCTGCGGGCCGCGTTCAACGCCGCCTTGGTTACGGCATAGACGGCAAGGACGTCGTTGCCGTCCACCCGGACACCGGGGAAGCCGAAACCCCTGGCCCGCTGGTAGATCGGGATCCGGCTCTGTCGCTCGACCGGCTGGGAAATGGCCCACTGGTTGTTCTGGCAGAAGAAGACGACGGGCGCGTTCGTGGATGCCGCGTAGACGAAGGACTCGTTCACATCGCCCTGGGCGCTAGCACCATCACCAAAGTAGGCGATAACGGCTGAGTCCCGGTCGGGGTCGCCGGTGCCCAAGGCGTGGTCGTGCTGAATTCCCATCGCGTACCCCACGGCGTGCAGGGTCTGAGCGCCGATGACGACGGTGTAAAGGTGGAAGTTGTTCTCGTTCGGGTCCCACCCACCATGGTTGACCCCGCGGAACATTCCCAGCAGGTTGAGCGGGTTGACCCCGCGACACCAGGCCACGCCGTGCTCGCGGTAGGTCGGGAAGGCGTAGTCCTGCGGACGAAGGGCGCGACCGGAGCCGACCTGTGCTGCCTCCTGGCCGAGCAGGCTGGCCCACAGGCCAAGCTCTCCCTGGCGCTGAAGAGCCGTGGCTTCAGCGTCGAACCGGCGAATGAGGACCTGGTCGCGGTAGAAGCCGCGCAGGTCATCATCAGTGAGATCAGCGATGTATGGCGAGTATTCGGGATGCTCGACGCGCTCTCCCTCAGGGGTGAGCAGCTGGACGAACTCGGCTCCGCCGATGATCTCGGGCACTGGCGCCACCAACGCTGCAACAGCAGCGGCATCGGCCGCTTCCGACGGCGTCGCGACTCTTTTGTCGCTCACAGGCACTCCTTCTTCGCGAACGCGGGATCACCGCGAGCTCGCCTCAGGCCATGAACGCGCAGCGGGGTCTCCGCCGATAAATGCTCTCATAGCAGGGACTCATGCGCGCGTGTGTGGCGGCACTCACATTCCTTGCCAGCACACGGTACCTGCAGGGGGCCCGTGAAGCACGATTCGGGTACAGCTCCCGGTTACCGAAAGCCATCACACCCTGCTCAGAACGTGCGCGCCACCACGAAGTCACGAGCAACGTGGAGCAACAGATCGTTGGCCTGCCTCTCGGCGATGGTGCAACGCGCACCTTCCCCGGGAAAGGTCCGAACAACCAGACCTGCGCCGTCGGCAGCCGCCGCAAATGCCATGGTGTCGGCACCCAGCGGCAGCCAGACGAAGTTGGCCTGCGTCTCAGGCACCTGCCAGCCCTGGTGGCGCAGCCCGGCCACGACGCGCACGCGTTCGGCAACGAGAGCGTCAACCCGCCCCTGCAGCTCGTCGAAGGCGTCCAGGCTGGCAATCGCCGCCCGCTGGGCGATGGTGCTCACGCCGAAAGGCAGCGCCGTCTTGCGCAGGGCTTCAGCGACAGGCTCGTGGGCCACGGCGTACCCCACCCGAAGTCCTGCCAGGCCGTAGGCCTTGCTGAAGGTGCGCAGGATCGCGACGTTCGGCCGCCCGGCATATGTCGCGAGCCCGTCGGGTGCCCGGTCGTCGGTGACGAACTCGAGATAGGCCTCGTCGATGACCACAAGGATGTCGCCGGGGACGGCGTCCAGGAACGCGTCAAGCTCGTCCTGATGCACGACCGGGCCGGTGGGGTTGTTGGGTGTGCAGACCAGGATCAGCCGGGTGCGAGGGGTTATCGCGGCGGCCATCGCTGCGAGGTCATGCCGGGCGTTCACGTCCAGCGGGACCTTCACCGAGACGGCACCGGCGATCGCCACGACGATCGGATATGCCTCGAACGAACGCCAGGCGTAGATGACCTCATCGCCCGGGTCGCAGGTGGCGGTGATGATCTGAGCCAGGACGCCCACGCTGCCGGTTCCGGTGGCGATGTGCTCTCGCGGCACCCCGAGGCGCTCCGCGAGCGCATCGGTCAGCGCGGTGACGGCCATGTCCGGATAGCGATTCATCTCCGTGGCGGCGTCCGCGACCGCTTGCAGGACGCTGGGCAGCGGAGGGTACGGGTTCTCGTTGCTGCTGATCTTGTATGCGGTGACCCCCTCGCGCACCACTGCCGGCTTGCCGGGCTTGTAGGCAGGGACGGCAGCCAGCGCTTCGCGGAGACGGACGGTTCGGCTCATGTCAGAACAGTACGGCTCAGGATTCTATGAATCAGCGTCTGGTCCATGGACCGGCACCCACATGCCACGATGAGTCCATGAAGTCATTCGTGATCAGGGTCCTGGTCAACGGCGTCGCTCTCTGGGTGGCCGCCAGTCTGGTCAAGGGCATTCACCTCGCAGACAACCCCGCCTCGACGAGCAACCATCTCGTGACGATCTTGTGGGTGGCCGTGATATTCGGCCTCCTCAACGCCTTGATCAAGCCGATACTGACCATCTTTTCGCTGCCGTTCATCATCCTGACGCTGGGGCTGTTCACCCTGATCGTCAATGCGGCGATGTTGGAGCTGACCTCGTGGTTCGCCCGCCAGTTCAACCTGGCCTTCCACGTCGACCAGTTCTTCTGGGACGCGGTGCTCGGCTCGATCATCATCAGCATCGTGTCCATGATCCTGAACGCGGTGCTGCCCGACGGCGACTGACATCCACCAGGCCTAACCCGGCCTAGGCCCAATACCCATAACTTAGGGTGGACTGAGGACGCGGATGGCGCTCCCGATCGGCAGGGTGGGTGTGGGCCAGTCGCGGTGGGCGGCTCGTTTGAGGTTGTAGTTGCTCATCTTGCGGCGTACGACGCGGGCGTTGGCGCGTAGCCGGCGTTCGGGGAGCAGCGGGTGCAGAATCTCGGCGATGGCGCGGTGCAGTGCGGTGGCGAGATTGACGGTGCCGCCCAGACCGGCCCGGACGCTGCGCCGGGCGGCGTGCAGTGCTTTGGTGAAGCTGATCCGGTCGGGGTCAAGGTCGCCGCGGTCGGCGGCGGCGTGGATGAGCGCGCGTAGGGCGTAGTGCACGCACAGGTAGCCCCAGGCTTCCTGGTAGACGCCTTCGGGGGTTCGTGAGCGCAGGATGACCCGCGGGCCGCGTTGGTGGGTCTTGAGCTCGTCGAAGATCGACTCGATCTCCCAGCGCTGTGCGTAGAGCGCGGCGAGCTCATCTGCGGGGGCCTGCGTCGGGTCAAGGATCGTGGTCAGCAACCGGTAGGTGGTGTCGATCGCACCCGGTCGGCCCTCATCGTCGATGGCGTACTCCACGACCCGTACCGGGAGCACGTCCTCGCGGCGGTACTTGTCGGGTGTGGCGACGAGCTCGGACAGAAAGGAGCCGTCGGGCAGGGGCTCCAACACCGGCAGTGCCGCGTTGTTCTTGGCCCGCCACAACAGGGCGGCGCCGGTCGCGGCGGCCGCGGAGAACAGCGGGTGCGCGGTGAAACCACGGTCGGCCAGGCACAACATCCCCGGCTGCAGCGCCGCGACGAGTCGCTTGGCGAGGGTCACTTCTCCTACCGCGTAGGAGTCCATCGCCGCGGCGATCACCGCGTGCGTGCCGCACTCACCCAAAGCCACGACCCGCACCTGCGGGAACGCACTGCCATCCCCGCGTCCGGTCCCGGCCCGGGCGAACACCCCGGCGTTAGCGGGGGTGTCAGCAACATCGATCGTGGTGCCGTCCATGCTCACCAGGCGCCACTGCCGGTAAAACGCACCCGGCGTCGCAGGGGTCGCCAGCGGCACACAAGCATGGGTGAACAGCTCAGCCAACGGCTCCGGCCCCAGCCGCGTCCGAGCCTTGGAGATCGCCACCTGAGAGGGCAGCTCGTACTGTTCGCGGCCATCGGAGGCCCAAGCCAGCCCCTCGGTCAGGGAGCGCATCACCTCCTCATAACCAGACGAGGAGAACAACGTCATCGCCAACACGTAGTAGAGCGTCAGATGAGCCGGCAGCAACCGGTTGCGCTGCTCTCGGCGCCCGGTCGCCTCGATAACCTCGTCCACCAACCGCCGAGGAAAAGTCGCCGTCAACACACCCAACGCAACCCGGTCACTGAGCCGTCGTCCCGGCTCAACCCGCACCTGCCCCGCCCGTGGCATGCGCACGAGAATAACATAGATGTAGTTCTAAGTTATGAGTATTGGGGCTAGGGCGCAGGTGAGCGCCCGGGGGCAGCCGGGCTGACAGCTGCACGCTGGACCTGGTGGGTGCTGATCCGAGCGGGCCGGCAAGCCGTCCTCAGCGCCAGCCCGGGGTCCGCACCCGAACCACCGATCCTTGGGCGGCGCTGGCTCGAGCCGCGTCCAGAACGGCCAAGGTGTGCACGGCGTCATGAGGGTCCACCGGCATGGCGCACGGAGGGTCCTCAGTGCCGAGTGCGCTCTTGACCTGCCGGTAGAAGTCCACCTGCCCGGTGAGCCGGCCGGCTCACCGGTGTGCGCTGCGCTCCCACGTCGACCCACCCGCACTGTGCCGCGTCGGCGTGGGCCAGGTCTGGGTAGATGCCGGAACCGTCGTTCTCGAACTGGTTGAGCAAGAAGGCCCCGCCCAGTCCCAGGATCCGCACGCGAGGCCCGGGCGCAGCAGACAGGGACGTCGCGCCCAGGTGTGAGACCACACCTGGGCATGGCGGCACGCCAGGAACGCATCATCTTCTGCGGCTGTGGTGCGGGCTGGGACCTCGGCGAAGACCGTGTCGACGGGACCGGACAGGTCGACCGCTGCGTCGATCATGTGGCTATGCAGATCGAGCATGATGCCCCCACCACCAGCCGCGGAGGCGTTTTCACGCCACCGATCCTTGGGTGTGGGACGCCAACGTTCCCAACGGAACTCGTGACGAAACACCTCACCGAGGCGGCCCGATGCGACAACCCCTCGGGCAGCCACGTGCTCGGCGTCGAATCGGCGGCTCTGGAAGACCGTCAGGACCACAGCGGCGGCGCGGGCTGCCTGGACAACCCCGAACGCCTAGGCGCCGTACGTGGCCAGAGGCTTGTCGACGACCACCGCGATCCCCGCGTCAATACACTGCCGGGCCTGCCGAGCGTGAAGGCCGCTGGCAGTGGCCAGGACAATGAGATCCAGGCCGGCCACGGCCAGCAAGGCGTCGAGGTCGTCGGTTACCCGAGCCCCTGGCACCTCTTGGGGGACCTGCGCCGCGCGTTGCCGATCGGCGGTGGAGACCGCAGCGATCGTCATCCCGGCCTGCTGCAGGAGCGGTGCATGGATACCCCGCCCTGACGAACCGAACCCGGCCAGGCCAACAGCGGTCATCGGGGCACCACGGGGCTGTCCGTATCAGCGGGCGGCCCCGGCCGGTCTAGCCGGCTGGGCCACCAGATGCGCCGGCCAAGCTCGTAGGCGACGGCGGGCACCAGCAGGGAGCGGACCACCGTGGTGTCCAACAGCACACCGAAGGCAACGATGAAGGCAATCTGGACAAGGAAGAGGATCGGGATGACCGACAGCGCCGAGAACGTCGCTGCCAGCACGATGCCAGCGCTGGTGATCACCCCGCCGGTCACCGCCAGTGCGACCAGGACGCCGGGCCGCGTGCCCCGCTCAGCCGACTCCTCGCGGACCCGTGTCATCAGGAAGATGGAGTAGTCGATGCCCAGGGCGACGAGGAAAACGAAGGCGTACAGCGGAGTCCCCGGATCGGACCCTGGGAAGTCGAAGACGTGGTCGAACACCAGCGCCGACACACCGAGGGTGGCCGCGAACGACAGGACATTGGCCGCGACCAGGATCACCGGCGCAACCAGCGAGCGCAGCAGCAGCATCAACACGATGAAGACGACGGCGAGAATCGCGGGGATCACGACGCGAAGGTCCCGCTCACTGGCCTGGCGGACGTCGTAGTTGACCGCGGTGCTACCGCCGACCAGGACATCCGGGCCGACGCTGTCAAGGCTGCTGCGCAGCTGCTCGACCACGGTCTCGGCTGCCGGGCTGTCAGCGGCGGGGGTCAGGGTCGCCTGGACCAGGACATTGCCGTCCACAACCTTAGGCGGCGCGCCAGGTGTCTGCCCCACGAACGCTGAGGCGACACCCTTGGTGGATTCCACCTCAGCAAGCACCTTCTGGGCCTTGGCCTGGGGGGCAATGATCTGCACCGGAGACCCGGAGCCGGCAGGGAAGTGCTGCGCGAGGACCTGCTGGCCCGTGACCGAGTCAACCTTGTTCAGAAAGAGCTGGGACTGGGTGACTCCCCCGGCGTTGAGGGTGGGGGCGAACGCGGCGCAGGCGAGCAGCCCGACCAGTGTCAAGACCCAGGTGCGACGCGGGTGACGACCCACCATTCCGGCCACGCGGCCCCAGATGCCTCGGCGCCCCACGGAGTCCTCGGCATGGACATGGTCAACCCTGGGGATGATCGGCCAGAAGATGCGCCGCCCGAAGAGCAGCAGGACCGCCGGCAGGAAGGTCAGCGACGCGACCAGGGCGCCGGCGATACCCAATGCGCCGATCGGCCCGAGGCCACGGGTACTGCCGAGCTGGGACAGCAGCAGACACAGCAGACCCAGGATGACGGTGGCCGCACTCGCGGCAACAGGCTGAGCCGCTGCCTTCCAGGCGGCCGCCATCGCCGCCCACTTGCTCGGCTCTTCATGGAGCTCCTCGCGATAACGAGAGACCAGGAGCAGCGAGTAGTCCGTGGCCGCGCCGACGACCAGAATCGACAGGATTCCCTGGCTCTGGCCGTTCAACCCGATGACGGCGCTCTTGGCCAGCGGGTAGATCACCGTCGCAGCGGCGGCCAGCCCGAAGATCGCCGTCAACAGCACGGTGATGGGCAGGATCGGGCTGCGGTAGACGACCAAGAGGATGAAGAACACGACCCCGAGAGCGACGAACAGCAGGATGCCGTCGATGCCGCTGAACGCAGTGACAAAGTCGGCCAGAACCCCCGCGGGTCCGGCGACGTACACGGTGAGTCCGCTGGGCTTGAGCATTGTGGCCGCGGAGGCCTTCAGCGCCTTGGCCCCCTCGTACAGCGGACTGGACGAGCCGATCACCTCGGCAGCCTTGGTGGCGTCGAGCTGCACCGGTACCAGGAGTGCCTTGCCGTCCGCGCTCGCAATGGCCACGGCCGGGGGTGCGGCGAGGTACGGCCCCAGGAAGTAACCCTTGATGTCAAAGGGCAGCGACGGGATACCGGCGATGAACTTCTTGGCTGCTGGCGCATCCGAGGGCAACAGGCCGGCCGGACGCTCGATCACCACGAAGTAAGGCAGTGCGTTGGCCGAGCTGAACTTCGCCGCGAGAGTGCTGACCTCGGTGGACTCGGCGGTCTTGGGTAGGAACGAGGCGTTGTCGTTCTTCTGCACCTCAGAGAGCCGGCCGACCAGCGGGCCACCCACCCCGGCCAGTCCCAACCACACCAGGAGCACAAGACCCAGCGCGATACGACGAACCATCTTCGTGGCGCCACTGCTCTTGGAGCTCTCGGCAGCCTCTTGCTCAGGCGTGATTCCGTCACGGTTCAACTGCTCGCTCCCCTGGTCGACGCTGGGCGCTGTCGTCAGCACTTACTCAAGCATCTTTGGGGCCCGCGTACTGTGTCGGTATGCGCTTCGAGCACTTAGGTTTTGCCCCGGACTACGTCGACTACAAGGCTGCGTGGGACCGCCAGCGCGCGGTTCATGAGGCCGTGGTGTCCGGCGACGAACCCGACACCGTGCTGCTGCTCGAGCACGCCGCCGTCTACACCGCGGGCAAACGGACCGA
>Ga0097691_1000836_pt1 | contig 24708 bp, 23 predicted proteins | sample NGESurdeep072012_8_FD_72858 | JGI IMG/M metagenome (GOLD analysis project Ga0097691, IMG submission 72858) | Arctic peat soil microbial communities from Barrow, Alaska - NGEE Surface sample 210-1 deep-072012 | ecosystem: Environmental > Terrestrial > Soil > Wetlands > Peat ... | reverse complement strand
TACTGGTCCAGCCCGATCTCGTTGATCGCCCGGATGGCGACGTCCGTGTCCGCGTAGGCCGTCAGCAGCACTCGCTTCGCTCCCGGCAGCAGGGCCAGGGTTGCCCCCAGCAGCTCGACGCCGGACGCGCCCTCGTGGGATCGCGCCTGCATGCTAGTCGACAACGCCGTTCCCGGCGAGAGCGGAACCGCGCGCCTCGCCGACCGCGCGCCCGGCCGAGCCGCGCGTCGCCGCCGGCCGCGCCGCGAGTGCGCGGATCGTCCCGGCTCAGGCCTTTGGGTCGTCGCGGAGCCGGGCGAACATCACGGCGTCCACCAGCTCGCCGCGGAACGGCAGGTAGCGGCGAAGGACGCCCTCCCGCGCGAACCCCGCCCGGAGCGCGACGCGGCCGGATGCCTCGTTGCCCACGAGGGTCAGGAGCTCCATCCGGATGAGGTTCGGCTCGACCGTGAACGCCCAGCGGACGACGAGCCTGACGGCACGGGTCGCCGCGCCGCGCCCGCGCGCCTCCGGGGCCAACCAGTAGCCGACCGCGGCCTTGCCTGGTTCGTCCGACCGCCGGTGGATTGCGATCGTGCCGACGAGCGTTCGGCTTGCCGAATCGGCGATGACGAACGTTGGCTCGCGGCCCGTGGACCATGCCTCCGCGGCGAAGGCCACGAACGTTCTCGCGTCCTCGAGGCGATAGGGGGTCGGGACGGGAATCCAGCGCGCGATCTCCGGGTCGCAACACGCCGCGGCGATCGCGGGCGCGTCCGCGTCCCGCGGGAGGCGCAGGACCACCGTCCCGTCGGTGAGTGGCGGATCCGGTGGGGGCATCGGGCGGAACAATGGGACGGCCATGCTCCCTAGACTCTACGGCGCGGGAGATCGCTCGGCGTGGCCGGGGCGGCGGGGCTCCCGCGGGACCGGGAGGCTCGCCATGCCGGATCGCTCGCATCCCGCCGATGGGGTTCGCCGGTACCGACCCGCGGGAGATGCAGTCGGGTACGCGGTTCGGACCGAGCACGTGCGAATCACGATGGACGACGGCGCCCGCCTGGCGGCGACGCTGTATGTCCCGGACGGGCCCGGCCCGTTTCCCGCGGTCCTGGAATCGATCCCGTACCGGAAGGACGACTGGACGCTCTCGCGCGACTGGCCGCTGCACGGCGCGTTCGCCGCTGCCGGCTACGTCAGCTGCCGCCTTGACGTTCGCGGTACCGGCAGCTCGGAGGGCATCGCGGAAGGCGAGTACACCGAGCGCGAGACCCTCGACAACCTGGCCGTCATCGACTGGCTGGCGACGCGCGACTGGAGCACCGGCGGCGTGGGCATGTTCGGGATCAGCTGGGGCGGCTTCTCGGCGCTCCAGGCGGCAGCCCGGCGACCGCCTGCGCTTCGGGCGATCATCCCCGTCCATTTCAGCCACGACCGCTACAACCTGGATGTCCATTACGTGGGCGGGACGCTCCACGTCGGTGAGAGCGTCTACTGGCCGGTGGAGATGGTGGGCGAGAACGCGCTGCCGCCCGACCCGGAGCGATTCGGGCCGGGCTGGCGCGAGGAGTGGCTCCGTCGCCTGGAGGTCACCCCGCAGTGGCCGCTCGAGTGGCTCCGCCACCAGCGCCGCGACCCGTTCTGGCGCGCCGCATCGGTAGGAGAAGAATGGGCGGCGATCCAGGCGCCGGTCCTCGCCATCGGCGGTCTCAACGACGGCTACCGCGATGCCGTGCTGGCCGTGCTGGAGCACGTCCGGGCGCCCCGCCGCGGGGTGATCGGGCCGTGGGGACACGCCTGGCCGCACGACGGCTCCCCGGGCCCGTCGATCGACGGCGTGGGCCTGATGCGACGCTGGTGGGACCGCTGGCTGAAGGGCGCGACGACCGGCGCCGACCACGAGCCGATGCTCTCGCTCTACGTCGTCGAGCCGCCCGGCACGGCCGAGTTCCCGGCGGAGCTCCCGGGGCGCTGGATGCACATCGAGCACTGGCCGCCGGTGCTCCGGATCGCGCCACCACCCCCGCTCTACCTCGAGGGGGACGGCGCCGCGGGCCTCGGCTCGCTCACCGGGGAGCCCGCCGCGTCAGGCGATGCGGCCACGTCCACCTGGGCGGGCCCGCCGGACGTCGGGCTTTGCGCCCCGTTCTGGTGCGGGTACGGCTACCCGCCGCAGGGCGTGCCCGGCGACCAGCGCGCCGATGACGCACGCTCCCTTCCCTTCACGTCCCCGCCGCTCGAGCGGCCGATCCTGGTCGCCGGGATTCCGCACGCGCGGCTCTGGCTCTCGGCCGACCAGCCCGTGGCGCAGGTTGCGGTGCGTCTCGAGGCCGTGGCGCCGGACGGGCGGTCGGCGCTCATCGCTCGTGCCGTGCGCAACCTGACCCGCCTCGACCCCGCTGCCGAGGCGCCCGTGCCTCTCGTGCCGGGCGAACCAGTCGAGGTGGATCTCCCGCTCTCGGCCGCTGGCGCCCGCATCCCGGCCGGCCACCGGCTTCGGGTGGCGGTCGCCGGCGCGGCGTTCCCGATCGCGTGGCCGACGCCCACGCCCGTCGCGCTCACGCTCCATCACGACGTGGCTCGCCCCTCCGCGCTCCGCCTGCCGACGGCGGCCGGGTGGTCCTCGGAGCATGGGCCCGACCTGGGCCGGCCCGCCTTCGATCCGCCGGCGAGCGAACCCGTCCCGGGGATCCCGACGGCCTGGCGGATCGAGCGCGACGGGGTGGCCGGGACGACATCGCTCGTCTGCGAGTCCGGCGGAGGCGATCGTCTTTCGGAACGCGAGGGCCTCGTGTTCGCGACCGACGCGCGCTACCGGGTGACGGTGGCGGACGGATTCGCGGACTGCCGAGCCGCCGGGACGATCCGCTACCGGCTCGCGTACCCGCACGGCCCCGAGGTCGTCGCCGATGCCGGCATGACGCTCGACTCGGACGGGGATGAGCTCCGGATTCGCGTGACCCTGGCGGTCACCGAGGATGGCGGGCCGGTCTTCGATCGGACCTGGGAGCTGGCCGTGCCGCGCGATCTCCTGTGACCGCGAGCCGTCCCGCGGACGCGTACGATTGGCGCCGACGGACGGAGGAGAACCCGAATGCGCCAGCGCTCACCGGACGCGGGCGGCGACGACGACGACGCGTACGCCGACGAGCCGGCCCCCCTCGCGCCGAAGCAGATCGCGACGCTCCTCGATGCCTCGCGCCGGGCGATCATCCTGGAGGTCGAGGCGCTCGTCCCGTACGGCGACTTCCGGCCAATCCCGGGGATCTGGTGCCCAAACGAGGTCGTGGGTCACCTGATCGAGGCAGATAAGCGTGGCTTCGCGTGGCGGATCCGTTCGATGATCGCCGAGGAGAACCCCGCCCTGCACACGTGGGTGCCGACCGCGGTGGAGGCCGCCCGCCACGACGACGGCCGCGACTCGTCCGAGCTGGCCGCCGAATTCGGGGCCCTTCGCGACGAGTCGCTGGCACTGGTCCGTTCGCTCGGGCCCGCCGCGCTCGCCCGTCCGGGCCGGCATCCGCAGGTCGGTGACGTGACGGTCCGCGACATCCTGCACGAGTGGGTCCACCATGACCGGGACCACCTGGCGCAGTTGACGGCGCTGACCCAGCGGCTGGTCTGGCCGGGGATGGGCAACGCCCGCCGCTTCTCCGAACCGGACGCCTGAGACCCGTGGACGGGGCGCGGCTTCCGGCGTTCGGGCCGCGCGGCGAGGGCTGGGTCGCGCTCCAGGGCATCTTCTTCGTCGGCGTGGGCCTTGCCGGGCTGCTGGGCCCCGCGTGGGGCGACCCGTGGCGGACGGCCGGCCTCGTGGTCGGGGCCGGCCTCATCGCCCTCGGGGTAGTTGGTGCCCTGCTCGGTGTCATCGGGCTGCGGGAGAACCTGACCGCGGTGCCGCGCCCCGTCGACGGCGGCCGGCTGATCGACTCCGGCGTCTACGGCCTGGTCCGCCACCCGATCTACTCGGGGATCATCACCGCCGCGCTGGGCTGGGGGCTGGCGACCGCGAGCCCACCGGCGCTCCTCGCGGCCGTGCTCCTCGGCTGCTTCTTCGATCTCAAGTCCCGGCGCGAGGAGGCATGGCTGATGGCCGCCTATCCGGACTACGGAGCGTACCGGGCGCGGGTCCGCAAGCTGGTGCCGTTCATCTATTGAAGGCCGGTTCTTCGCGGACGTCGCCTGCCGCGCGGGCGGCGCGCCGCAGGCGATCCATCACGGCCCGACCCAGGCCTACGTCGGGGAACGGCTCCGCCACGATCCGGGAGAGATCGGCGGCCTGGAGCGAATGGAGCGCGTCGAACAGGCGCCCGGCGGCACCCACGACATCGCCGTTGGCGTCGAGGACCTCGACCGCTGCGAACGGTCCCCCGGCCGCTTCGGCGGCGGCCCGGCCCGCGGCCGAGGCGGCGAGGAAGCCGACACGCTCCCCCGGACGCACCACGAACGCCAGGGCAGCCTCCGGGTCGCGCGGGTCCGCGAGCACGAGCGGGATGCGCGGTGCGTAGTGCGCACCGGCACGGCCGGGCGCCAGCTCGGCCGTGCGCGGGGCTCCGTCGACGAGCACCTCGAGACGCCCGATCTCCGCCTCGATCGCCTCGATCGCGAGGCCCCCGGGACGCAGGAGCGTGGCGCGGCCCGCTGCGAGCAGGATGACCGTGGACTCGATCCCAACCCGGCACGGCCCGCCGTCGAGGACCAGGTCGACACGCGATCCAAGCCCCGCCACGACGTGCGCCGCACGGGTCGGGGAGAGGTGCCCGAACCGGTTCGCGGAGGGCGCGGCCACCGGGACGCCGGCGGCACGGATCAGGGCGCGTGCCACCGGGTGGTCGGGCACGCGCAGGCCCACGGTCGGGAGCCCGGCCGTGACGATCCCCGGGATGACGTCCCGCTTTCGCAGCACGAGCGTCAGCGGCCCCGGCCAGAACCGCGCCGCGAGCCGCGCGACGCGGGGATCGTCCGCGTCCTCCATCTCCGCGTACGTGCCGACCGCCGACGCGTCCGCGAGGTGGACGATCAGCGGGTCGAAGGCCGGTCGCTCCTTCGCGGCAAAGACGCGCGCGACCGCGTGGGCGTCGAGGGCGTTGGCGCCAAGGCCGTAGACCGTCTCGGTCGGGAAGACGACGAGGCCGCCGGCGCGGAGCCGCTCCGCGGCGATGGCGATCGAGCCCGGGTCGTCGCCGGGCAGGACCGGCGGGGCGGGCCGGGCCGGGGGCCTGGACGGGTCGCGGCCGCGGATCGGGGCGTCTTCACGCGTGGGCATCTCGCGCAGGATCGCGCGTTCGACACGATGGCGCACGGCAGGCCGGATTCGCGGCCACGTCGCGCGCCCATCCAACTCCGGTGCGGACATCGTACGATCGCCCGGCCCATGCTGACGACCACGACGGCCGTACCCGACGCGGCCGGGATTGCTCCCGAGCCCCTGGCGCGCAACCGGGACTTCAAGGTCGTCCTGGTGGGCCAGGGCGTCAGCTCGTTCGGGGATGCGATCACGAACACGGCGCTTCCGCTGCTCGTCCTGGCGCTGACCGGCTCGGGCTTCGCGATGGGGATCGTGGGCGCGCTCTCGACGCTGCCGGACCTCCTGATCGGGCTGCCGGCCGGCGCGTACGCCGACCGCTGGGACCGGCGCCGGATGATGTTCGTCGCGGACCTCGGCCGGGCCGTCATCACCGTCGCGGTGCCGCTCACCTACTGGCTGGGTGGGCCCACGATGGCGGTCATCCTGCTCATCACGTTCCCGCTCAACGTCCTGCGCGTGCTCTGGCTGGCGGCCTACACCGCGGCCGTGCCCGGCCTGGTGGGCCGGCCCCAGATCGCGCGGGCCAACGCGATCTTCGAGTCGTTCTTCACGGTGGGCTGGATCGCGGGGCCGGCCCTGGCCGGCATCCTCTCGGCGGCGATCGGGCCCGCCTCGACGCTCGCGATCGACGCAATCACGTTCGTGTTCTCCTCGGCCGCCCTCCTCTTCGTCCGCCGTCCGCTGCGCCCGCCCCCTCGCGCGGAGCGGCCGCACCTCCTGTCCGACATCCGGGAGGGCGTGCGGTACGTGGCGGGCCACCCCACGCTCCGCGCGGTGATCCTGTTCTGGGCCACCTCGCAGGTGATCACCGCGGCGCTCGCGACGGCGCTCACGTACTACGTCACCCGGGACCGGGGCCTCCCGGCCGACGTGCTGGGCATCATCCTCTCGGCGTTCGGCGTGGGGTCGCTGATCGGGTCGCTGGCGGCCGGCCGTCGACCCCCGGAGGCGGTGGGCCGCGCCCTGCTCGTCGGCACCGTCGTGACCGGTTTCATCCTCTTCGCATTCACGATCGGCGCGCCCGTCGCCGTGCTCGTCGGCGGTGCCCTCGTGGCCGGCATCACGCAGTCGGTGGTCCTGATCGGGTACATCACGTTGCGGACCGCGCTCTCACCGGACGCGATGCTGGGCCGGATCGGCAGCACGGCCCGGACGATCTCCGTCGGGCTCATGCGGATCGGGTCGTTCGTCGGCGGCGCGATGATCGACCTCACGAACGGGGGCGTGACGCTGGCGACGATGGGCGCCCTGCTCCTCGTGGCGAGCGGTGCGTTCGCGCTCATGCCGAACCTCCGGCGGGCGCGCGTGCCCCGGCCCGGGAACCGGGCCATCGCGTGAGCGGCGAACGGGACGCCGTCTCGAGGACGTCGCGACCAACGACGACCCCGTGCCCGCCGCGACGCCGGCTGGCCTTCCTGGCCCGCCGTGTCTCCGCCCACTTCCACAACGACGTTCCCGGCTACGTCGCGTTCGCGGATGCGCTCCGCGGACTCCGGGTACCCTTTCAGGCATGAAGGTCGGGCTGCTCCTCCCGCTCAGCGATGACGATGGCTCGGGAGCGCCAGCGTGGCCGTTCATTCGCGATCTCGCGCGCCAGGCCGAGGCCGGCGGGATCGACTCGCTCTGGATCTGCGACCACCTCCTCTTCCGGCTCGGCGGCGAGGCGACCGGGATCCACGAGGCGTGGACCGTGCTGACCGCCGTCGCGACCGCGACGGAGCGGGTCGAGCTCGGCACGATCGTGCTCTCCGCCAGCTTCCGCAACCCGGCGCTCCTCGCGAAGATGGCCACGACCCTCGACACGATCTCCGGCGGGCGCCTGATCCTTGGCCTTGGCTGCGGCTGGCACGAGCCGGAGTACACGGCATTCGACTACCCGTTCGACCACCGCGTATCGCGCTTCGACGAGGCGCTCCGGATCATCGGGCCGCTCCTCCGCGAGGGTCGCGTCACGTACGAGGGGACCTACCACCGCGCCGTCGACTGCGAGATCCTCCCCCGCGGCCCCCGGCCTGCCGGTCCGCCGATCATGGTCGCCGCGCTCGGGGAGCGGATGCTTGGCCTTGCCGCGGAGCACGCGGACCTCTGGAACACCGCCTGGTTCGGCCTCCCGGACGACCGGCTCGTACAGCGCCTTGGTGCGATGCGTGCCGCCTGCGACGCGATCAACCGCGAACCCTCGACCCTGGGCATCACGGTCGGCGTCACGGTCAAGGACGAGCCGGAGGAGGCGTGGGGAAGACCGGGCGCCTCGGCCGCGCTGGTCGCCGAGCCGCAGGTGATCGCGGACGCCCTCAATGCGTATGCCGCGCTCGGCATCGCCCACGTCCAGCTCGACGTCCAGCCCGCCACGCCGACCACGTTCGCGGCGGTCCTGGATGGGTTGGCGCGACACCGCGCCGGCGCGTAAGCCACCGAGCACCGTCAGCCAGGTCGAACCTTCCGCGGGACCGCGCGCAGCAGCGCCGGAGCAACGCGCGGCACGAGGCCGGTGCGCCGAAGGCCGTGGACCACGACGGTCCACGCGACGCCGATGCCGAGCAGCGTGAGGACCTCGCGCGCGCCGAGCGTCGTGAGCTCGTAGAAGTCGCGTGCGAAGGGGAGCGCCAGGATGACGAGGTAGACGACCAGCATGATTCCCGCCAGGAGCCAGGGCCACCACCGGACAAGGCGCCCCGGCGATTCCTCGCGCGCCCCCGATGAGATCAGCGGCAGGAGCCCCAGCCCGCAGAAGACCGTGACCGACGTGAGCACGGTCTGGGCTTCGACGACGGAGACGCCGGTGCCGAGCGCGTACGCGTACGTGGGGAGCGCGACGAGCACGACCGCGAAGGAGACCGGGATGGACACCCGGAGCGTCTCTGCCAGGAGGCTGCGGGGGAGCCGGCGCGGCGGGACCCAGATCGCCAGAACGATCAACGGGATGCCGACGGTCGCGAACGCCAGCACGGAATTCTGGCGCGGGGTGAGCGGGAACGGAAGGCCCACGATCGCGGCGCCGGCGATGATGAGGAGCACGTAGAACGTGCGCGAGAGGAGGAGCACCAGGGTCGCCTCCATCGCCGCCACGATTCGCTGGCCCTCGATCACCGCCTTCGGGAGCACGCCGAACCGGTCCCCGAGCAGGACGAGGTCGGCGACGCCGCGCGCGGCTGCCGAACCCGACTCCATCGCGATCCCGAGGTTCGCCCGGCGGAGCGAAAGGATGTCGTTGACGCCGTCGCCGACCATCGCGACGTAGTGCCCGCGGTCGCGCAGGAGCGCCACGAGCCGGGCCTTGAGGGCGGGCTCGACGCGACCGAAGATGGAGCGCCGCTCCGCCTCGTCGGCCGCCCCGGCGTCCTCCAGCGTCGCGATCGCCGACCCGGACGCCGCCTCGCCGGCGACGTCGAGGCCGACTCGACGGGCGAGTGCCTCCACGGTCGCCGGGTCGTCGCCGGATATCACCTTGAGCTCGATGCCGGCCCGTGCAAACGCGCCGAGGATCTCGCGCACGTCCGTGCGCAGCTCCTCGCCGAAGCGGAGGAGCGCCACCGGTGCCAGGTCGGCCGGAAGCGCCGGCCGGCCGTCATGGTCCCGGAGCGCGGTACGTGCCGGGGCGCGGGCGAGGAGCAGGACGCGCACACCCTCGGCGGCCACGGTGGCTGCCCGCGCCGCGACGGCCTCCGGAGTGTCTGCGATCGCCCCGGTGGCGGCCACGCCGGTCGGGTCGGCCCGCGCGAGGTGCGGCACGAGGACCGCCGGCGCACCCAGGACCCAGGCGGCCCCATCCGCGAAGCGAAGCCCGGACCAGCGCCGCTCCGACGCGAACGCGATCTCGTCCTCGACCGGCTGCGCGAGGCCCGGGTTGACCGCCGCGATCGCGTCGGTCGTGCGGTTCGGCGCGGTCGTGCTGGCGGCCAGCATCCCGAGGGTCGCGGCCACGTCGCCGGCGTCGTGGCCGCCCAAAACCTCGGCACCGGCGTACCAGATCCGCTGGGTGGTGAGCGTGCCGGTCTTGTCCATGCAGAGCGTGTCCACGCGCGCCATCGACTCGACGGCGTTCTGGCGCTGCACGAGGGCGCCGAGGTGGCTGATCCGGAGTGCCCCGGCGGCGTAGGTGACGGTCACCATGATTGCGAGGCCCTGCGGCACGAGCGTCACCAGGACTGCCACCGCTGTAAGCGTCTGGGTCGAGTTGAAGCCGCCCGGCAGTGCGGCGAGGGCCAGGGCTACCGGGATCACCGTGACCAGGACGAGCCCAGCGATCGCCCAGATCGTGGCGGCGATCTCGCGCTGGAGCGGGGTGCGCTCGTCGCCCAGCCGCTTCGCCTCCGCGAGGAGCCGGTTCGCGAAGCTCGCGGCGCCGACCGTCTCCACCTCGAAGACCGCCGTGCCCGAGATGATCGCGCTCCCGGAGAGGACGGGGTCGCCGGCCTGCTTCTGGACCGGGTCCGACTCCCCGGTGAGAAGGGATTCGTCCAGCTCGACGCGGCCCTCGCCGACGAGCGTGCCGTCGAGGACCACCTGGTCGCCGCGGCGGGCGACGAGGAGGTCGCCGAGGACGGCCTCCCCGGGGTCGATGCCGCGCTCCTCGGCATCGCGGATGACGCGGGCCTGCGGGCGCGCCAGGAACGCGATCCGGTCCAGCTTTCGCTTCGCTCGCGACTCCTGGACGACGCCGATCCCGATGTTGGCGAGGACCGGGCCCGCGGTCAGGAGCGCCTCCACGGCCATCCCGAACAGCAGGAGGAGGACCGAGACGGCGATGAGGATCCCGTTGATCCCCGGGTACGCGTTCTGGCGGAGGATCTCCCAGTACGTCCGCGAGGTCGATGGGCGGTAGGTGTTGCCCTCGCCGCGTGCCCGCCGCGCGGCCGCCTCCGCCTCCGAGAGCCCGTCGGCTGGGGTGCGCACCGGCCGGACCACGCGCGGGTACGGCGGTAGCGTGGGAGCCTGGGCGCCCCCGGCCGGGATCGGCGCGTGGGCGGGCGCAGCGATCATCGCGTGGATCATGCCGGATCGCGGCGCTCGTGTACCGTTCCGCCGTGTGGACGCGATCGCGACGGAGGGCCTGACAAAGCACTACGGGTTGCCGCGCCGCTGGCGCGGCGGGTCCGCCGGATTCGCGCCGATCCGGGCGCTCGACGACCTGACGATCGCCGTCCATGCGGGCGAGATCTTCGGCTTTCTCGGCCCGAACGGCTCCGGCAAGAGCACCGCGATCCGCCTCTTCCTCGGCTTCATCCACCCGACGGCGGGCCGGGCGCACGTCCTCGGTCAGGACGTTTCCACCGCCGGCGCGGCGCTCCGGGGCCGGATCGGTTACCTGCCGGGTGGCATCGCCCTCTACGACAGCCTCACCGGGACCCAGCTCCTCGACTACCTCGGCGCGTTCTACGCCCGCCCGCCGGTCCTGCGCGACAGCCTCGTCGAACGCCTCGATCTGTCCGGGCGGGATCTCGGGCGCCCCATTCGCGACTACTCGCGCGGGATGCGCCAGAAGATCGGGATCGTCCAGGCGCTCCAGCACGATCCGGAGCTCGCCATCCTCGACGAGCCATCCGAAGGCCTCGACCCGCTCATGCAGCGGGCCTTCTACGCGATCCTCGACGAGCGAAAGGCCGCTGGCAGGACCGTGTTCTTCAGCTCCCACGTGCTCTCCGAGGTCGAGCGGGTCTGCGACCGGGTCGCGATCATTCGGGACGGCCGGCTGGTGGCGCTCGAGAGCGTGGCCGCGCTCCTGGCCCGGCGTCGGCGACACGTCGAGGCGCGGCTGGATGCGCCCGTGCCAGCTCTCGCAGCCGCGCTCGCCGCCCTCCCGGGCGTCTCGGCGTTCGAGTCGCGCGACGATCGGCTGGCGTTCGGGCTCGACGGGGACGTGGCGCCACTCCTGCGCCTCCTCCAGGGCGCTCCGCTCGCCGATCTCACGATCGAGCCGGCCCGCCTGGAGGACGCGTTCCTGGAGCTATACGACGAGCCGGCGCCGTGAGCTGGATCCTCTTCCGGCGGACGTGGGCGGCGCAGCGCGTCCGCCTGCTCCTCGTGATGCTTGCGCTCGCGGTCTGGGGGTTCCTGCTCCCGGTGGTCTACGCCACGTTCGGGAAGGACATGGGCGCCCTGATCCAGAGCGGCGCGTTCGCGAATGTCGTCGACGTCCTCTCGCGCTTCACCGGCGGCGACGTCTTCAGCATCCGGGGAACTGTCGCGCTCGGGCTCGTCCACCCGATCGCGCTCGCCCTCGTGGCGATCCAGGTGATCGGGTTCGCGGCGGCTGCCGTCGCGGGCGAGCGCCAACGCGGCACGCTGGAGGTGCTCCTCGCACGGCCGCTGGAGCGCCGGGTCCTCTACGCGACGCTCCTGGCCGCGACGGTCCTCTTCGCCGCCCTCACGGAGGCGGCTGTCCTGGGCGGCATCGTGGCGGGCGCGCTCCTGTTCGGGGTGGCCGGCGATCTCCGGGCGATCGACATCGCGCTCTGCTGGCTCAACGCGGTGGCGCTCTTCGGCGCGCTCGGGGCCATCTCGCTGGCTGCGTCGGTGAGCTTCGACCGGCTGGGGCCGGCGATGGGAATCGCGCTGGGCGTCACGCTCGTCGGGTATGCAATCGAGTTCCTGGGCACGCTCTGGCCGGACGCGGCGTGGCTTCGGCCGTACTCGCCATTCCGCTACTTCCAGCCGACGCGGATCCTGGCCGGCACCTTCGAGCTGGGCGACCTGCTGGTCCTCGGCGCGATCTTCGCCGCTGCGGTCGCGTGGGCCGCGTGGGTCTTCCCGCGCCGGGATCTCGCGGCCCCGAGCTGAGCGGCTACGGCGTCGCGGCCGGTACCTCCGACGCCATCGGGGCGGAGCTGCCAAGCGGGGCGGAGCTGCCTCCCGGTGTCGGGCTCGCGGGCGGTGCGGGCGCCGAGACCGCTGCCATGGCATCGCTGATCGTCGACCAGCCGGCACTGAACCCGGACAGGATTCGCGTTCCGCCCGGACCGCTGAGGCGCACGGTCGGGGTGGACTCGATGCCGGCCGCACGGCCCTGGGCCGTCTCGTCCGCGACTGCCTTCGCGACCGCCGGATCGTCGAGGCAGGCGGTGAACGCCGTCGCGTCGAGGGCCGCGATCCCGGCCAGGGTGACGAGGTTCTCCCGCTTGAACGTACCCTGGTTCTCACCCTGCTGCGAGGCGAACAGAAGGTCGTGGTAGCGCCAGTAGGCGCCCGGATCCTGGGAGCCGGCGCACCGGGCGGCCACCGCGGCGTCGATGGACTCCTGGCCCAGGAACACGAAGTCGCGGTAGACGATCCGCGCGATGCCGGGCAGCACGTACGCTCGCTCCATGGAACCGCCGAAGACCATCGTCTCGAGACGGCAGTACGGGCACTGGTAGTCCGCCCACACCTCGATGGTCACCGGCGCGGCCGCACTTCCCAGGGACGGCCCGTCGGCGGCGTTCGGGGGCGGCGTGGGGGTTGGTGCCAGAGTCGGCGACGGTGAGGGCGAGGCGCGCCCGACGCCGCCGAATGCGACGAGGCTTCCCCCCAGGAGCAGCGCCCCCGCGAGCGCCGCGGCCAGGTACCCCAGCGCGACGGCGGGTCCGCGCCCAGGTCGCGCCGTTGCCGGTGGCGGGCCCGTCGGCACGACCGGCTCGGTCGTCACGAAGTCGAAGGGCTCCGCGTCGGGCCTGGTGATCGATGGCTCGGCCGCGTCGGTGGCGTGCCGGGCGTCAGCGTCGGGAGGGAGGGATTCGGTCATGGGGGAGGAACCTCGTCAGCGCGTGCCCGAAGCGTACCCGAACGGGTTCGCCGCGGGCCGGTCGGCGACAGCGCGGACAGTTGCTTTTGCACCAGACCTCACCGCACACCACGCTTGGTGACCGGCGGCACCGCAAGATCGTCACAAAGGGCCACCCGACCGTCCCATTTCCGGCCTCACCGCGTGTAGAGTCGCGGAAGCCCAGCGTGCCGCCCAACCACCTGGGGCGTGGCGGATGTGCCGGCCGTGAACGGGAAGGACCTCGTGTCGACAGAACAGCTCACCTATATCCTCATCGCACTCATCGTCGCGGGTCTCGCGCTCGGTCTCCTCGTCGTCGTCGCCCTGCTCGCTCGCCGACGCGACGCGGGCTCGTCCAGGCAGGCGGACCAGCTCATGGCCGCTGCACAGGCCGCCCCCGCGACCTATCCGGCGCATGCCGCGCCCGCATCGACGGCCGCGGATGAGCCCGCGGTTGAGCGCGCGGACGCGGCCGCGGCGGTCCATTTCGCTGGCGCGCAGCCCAGCGGGGCGGATCTCGACCCGGACCTCCTCGACTCGCTCGACCTGGCGCCACCCGCGCGGGGCGTTCGGGCGGCCGACGCGCCGAGCGAGACGGGTCGGCGCTTCACGATCGGCGACCGGCTCCACGAGCCTGGAGCCGAGGCGGCCATCGCCGGCTTCCTTGCGCTGGAGCCCGGGCGCGCCCCGAAGGAGGGCCCGGTTCCGGACCCGTATTTCGACCCGCTGACCGGGCTCGACACGCTCCTCGCCTGGGAGCGGACGCTTGCCGAGGAGAACGCGCGGTACGTCCGGTACCGCCGACCGGTGAGCGTCGTCGTCGCCGAGATCGATGGCCTGAGCCGCCTGGTGGAACGCTTCGGGACCGAGCCCGCACGCCGCGTCCTGCCGGCCGTGGGTGACGCGATGCGTCGCCACGCGCGTCGGACGGACCGGGTCGCCCACGTGGGCGGCGGCCGCTTCCTCATCCTCCTCCCTGAGACCGACGAGGTCGCCGCGATCAATTACGTCGAGCGGGTGCGCGTCGCCTGCGAGCGCTGGCTCGAGTCGGGCGCGGTTGCCCTCCACCTGTCGATCGGCTGGGCCAGCCCGACCCCCGTCGGCGAGATCGACACCGCGCTCCGCGCGGCGGAGGAGCGGATGTACGCGGAGCGGCGGCGCGCCACGCGCTCGGGGATGGGCGGCGACGACCCGACGCGCTGAGCGGCGCGCGGCGCGTCGGGCACGACCTGCCCGCGGCGCCGTCTTGCCGGATTCCCGGGGTCGCGGTCGGCTCGCCAGTGCCCGGCGGCCGGCCGCGATCTCCCGTCAGACCACCGTCTGGGTCAGCATGATCGGCAGGCCGATCTTGTTCCCGTACTGGGGTCGGTAACGGTCGACGTTGTACTGGTGCTCGACATCCACGGTCCGGGCCCCCGGCTCCGGGATGGGGCAGAAGCTGTAGCGGCCATCCCGGACCGCGGTCATGAAGCCGGACTTGCCGTCGACCACGAGCTCCATGGCCACGTTCGCGAACGTGATCGCGACCATCTGGTCGAGCGCGTCCGGGTCGCCGGATCGGAGGTCGTAGGTAAGCTCCGAGTTGACGGTCTCGATCCCCGTGCGGCGCCGGATCTCGTCGGCCAGGAACTCGCCGATGCTCGCCTTGTGGCGGTGGCCGTAGGCGTCGGCCTCGCCGACCTCCTGGAGCTCCATCCCCCTGGGGAGGGCGCCCTCGGATGCGATCACGAACGAGTACCGGCTCGGGTTGTTGCGGCGATCCTCGACGAGCACGTCGACGAGATGCTGCAGGTCGAAGCGGTACTCCGGGATCACGCACCGCGCCGAGGTCACGTATGCGGTGTGCAGGGCGGTGAAGCCGGCATTCCGGCCGAAGATCCGGAAGACACCGATCCGTTCGTGCGAGCCCAGGGTGGTCCGCTGGCGGTTGATCGCGTCCTTCGCCCGGGTGATCGCGGTCGAAAAGCCGATGCAGTACTCGGTTTCACGGACGTCGTTGTCCATCGTCTTGGGAATCGCGATGACCTGGACGCCGGCGTCCGCGAGCACCTTGGAGTAGGAGAGGGTGTCGTCGCCGCCGATGGAGATCAGCGTGTCGATGCCGAGGCGCTCGAGGTTCTCGAGGACGACCGGCGTGAAGTCGTAGATCCCGTCGCCAGTCTGCATCGCAGCCAGGCGGTCCGGGCCCACGAAGTCGGGCAGGTTACCGGCCCGCATGCGCTTCGGGTTGGTCCGTGAAGAGTGGAGCGCCGTCCCGCCGGTCCGATCGATGGTCCGCGTGCTCATGCGATCCAGGGGTCGGACGTAGTCCGGGTCCGGCTCCGGACCTGGGCGCATGTGCGTCAGCGCCTCCCAGCCGCGGCGCAGGCCGAGGACGTCGTAGCCGAGCTCCGTGGACCGGTACACGACGCTCTTGATGACGGAGTTGAGGCCGGGGACGTCGCCCCCGCCCGTGAGGATGCCGATACGGCGCGAGGTGGACATGGGTCGGAGCGCTCCTGAGCGTGCTTCAGCGCGTCCCATGGTAGCCCGGACGGGCGATCAAGCCGTCGGGCCGGAGGTCACGCCGCCAGGGGCGCCTGGGCCCGGAGCCCGGCGAGGGCGCGGCGAGCGGTCCGACCCCGTGCGGCGTCAGCCGCGGTGACGCACCAGGTCCGCCTTGTGCCGGTGCTCCGGCGGCCGGGCCTCCCCGCGCCCGCCCCCGGAGAACGTGTGGATCGGTCGCGGCGGCGTCTCCGGGTCGGGGAGGAAGCGCTCCTCCACTTCCACCGGGATCGCCCGCTTGAGAAGCCGCTGGATCGCCCGGAGGAGATCCACCTCGTCCGGGCAGGCGAGCGAGATCGCGATGCCGGACGCGCCGGCGCGGCCTGTCCGCCCGATGCGGTGGACGTAGTCCTCCGCCTTGACCGGCAGCTCGTAGTTCACGACCACCGGGAGCTCCTCGATATCGAGCCCGCGCGAGGCGACGTCCGTCGCCACCAGGACCCGGACCGCGCCCGCCTTGAAGTCCTGGAGCGCCCGCAGCCGCTCCGCCTGCGTCCGGTCCGAGTGGATGGCCGTGGCCGCGACCCCGTGCCGGTCGAGATCCGAGGCGAGCCGCCGCGCGGCGACCTTGGTGCGGGTGAACACGAGCACCTGGCGGAGGTCGTGCGACCGGACGAGGTGCTCCAGAAGGTCCGTCTTGCGTTCCCGGTCGACCGGGTAGAGCACCTGGCGGACCATTTCGGGGGGCGCGTACCGACGAGCGACCTCCAGCGTGGCCGGCTCGGTCAGGAACTCGCGCGCGAGCCGCCGGATCTCGTCCGAGAACGTCGCCGAGAAGAGGAGCGTCTGCTTCCGGTTTGGCATGAGCGCGAGGATCCGGCGGATATCCGGGATGAAGCCCATGTCCAGCATCCGGTCCCCTTCGTCGAGGACCAGGATCTCCACCTGACCGAGGTTCGCGGCGCGCTGGCCAACGAGGTCCAGGAGTCGGCCGGGCGTGGCGACCAGCAGCTCAACGCCGGAGCGGAGCTCCTTGATCTGCGGGTCCAGCGGGACGCCACCGTAGACCACGGTGCTGCGGAGCGGGACGTGGCGGCCGTAGGCTTCGGCCATCTCGTTGACCTGGATCGCGAGCTCGCGGGTCGGCGCGAGCACGAGCGCGCGCACGGGATGCCGCGCGGGCGAGAAGGAGGTGTTCGCGTACGGCTTGAGCCGCTCGAAGATCGGCAGCACGAACGCTGCGGTCTTGCCAGTCCCGGTCTGGGCGGCGCCCATGAGATCACGTCCCGCAAGGACAAGCGGGATGGCCTGCGCCTGGATGGGCGTGGGCGTGGTGTAGCCGGAATCAGCCACCGCGCGGAGGAGTTCAGCCGACAGGCCGAGCGATTCGAAGGTCACGTCGGTGCAGCATACTGGACCGGACGCCGAAAGCTCGCCGCGGAGGACGAAGCATGGCCAGGACGAAGGCGCACGAGGGCAACCAACCGACCCCGGCTGGACGCAATCGACGCCCGGAGCGCGACGCGCTGGACATCCCGGCGACCGCGATGAACCCGACCACTGCACCGGGAGCCGAGCTCAAGCACGCCGACGGCCCATCCCGGAAGGAGTACGAGGCGCAGCTCCAGCGCCTCAACGTCGAGCTCGTCAAGTGGGAGGAGTGGATCAAGGCACGCGGCCTCAAGGTCGTGGTCATCTTCGAGGGGCGCGACGCGGCGGGCAAGGGCGGCGCGATCAAGCGAATCATGGAACCCCTCAACCCGCGTTTCGCGCGCGTCGCGGCGCTCCCGGCTCCCACCGAGCGCCAGCGGACGCAGTGGTATTTCCAGCGCTACGTCGAGCACCTGCCGGCCGCCGGCGAGATCGTCCTGTTCGACCGCAGCTGGTACAACCGCGCCGGCGTCGAGCGGGTGATGGGCTTCTGCTCCGAGGAGGAGTACCAGGAGTTCCTGCGCTCCTGTCCCGAGTTCGAGCGGATGCTCGTCCGCAGCGGCATCATCCTCATCAAGTACTGGTTCAGCGTCTCCGACGCGGAGCAGGAGCGCCGGTTCCAGGGACGCCTGGACGACCCGACGAAGCGCTGGAAGCTGTCGCCGATGGACGTCGAGAGCCGCGCCAAATGGCTTGACTACTCGAAGGCGAAGGACGAGATGTTCGCCCACACGGACTTCAAGCAGGCTCCCTGGTGGGTGGTCCGAAGCGACGACAAGAAGCGCGCCCGGCTCAACGTGATCGCGCACCTGCTGAGCCAGATCCGTTACGAGGACCTGACTCCCGAACCGATCGTCCTGCCGCCGCGCCAGAAGGACACGGGGTACGTCCGGCCGCCGATGAGCGATCAGACGTTCATCCCGGAACCCTTCTGAGCGTCGGTCCTACGCCGCTTTCCCGTTGGACCCACGCCGAGACGAGGATGGGACCGAGCGCTCCGCGCTGCTGACCGCGTGCGGCCGGCTCCTCGGCTCGATCGGCCTGCTTCTCCTCGTGGTGCTCCTCCCCGCCACCTTCCTGGTCGTGGCGGGCACGCTGGGCCTCGTCAACGCGCCGGGCTGGGCCGGCGACAACACGAGCGTCTTCGGGTTCTTCCTCGTCGTGGTGCCGGCGGGGATCGCGCTCGCCGCGGTCCACTTCCTGCTGGGCGGCCTGATCCTCGCCCGCCGCTTCTGGCCCGTGGTCGTCACGGTCCTCCTGGTCCTCGCGGTCGTCACGCTCTTCCCGCTCGGCCTGCGGATCAGCTGGCCGTTTCTCAGCCTGACGCTCCTCTATGCGGCCAGCCTCCTGCTCACGATCGCGCGACAGGCCGAGTTCGGGTGAGCGGCCGCGGGACGCCGGCCGGGATCGCCCGGGAAGGCGGTCAGCCGATCGTGACCTTGCCGACGCCCCCGCGGACGGCGATCTCGACGCGGTTCGGGTTCGCATCGAAGTCCGGCGATGCCCAGGCCGTTCCGTCCGCCGTCCGCGGGAAGCGGGTCGTGTCCACATCCGTCGTCCCGATCGCCATCGCGCTCGTGATCCGGGCGGCAACCCCGACCGGGACTCGGAAGCGCATCTGCGTCGCCCCGCCCTCGGCGTTCACCCGCGTCACGCCGGCCGCCGGCAGGGTCACCCGCGACTGCGCCGCTCCCGTCCGAAGGCGGAGGTCCGTGACACGCAGGCTGCTCAGGTCGAGCTCGTTGTCGGAGGCGCCGGTCTCCACCTCCAGGCGGAGCGGGACCTCGGCCGTGAGGCCCACGCGCCAGTCGAACGGCGCGCGGCCCCAGCCCCAGCTCCACGAAGCAAGGTGGGGCATGGTGAGCCGGACGCGACCGGGGCCTGCGGGCGTCGCATCCACGCCGCCGTCGAAGGTCCCGTCCACCAGCCGTCCGCTCGCGGCGGGCCCGATGAGCAGCTTCCCGGCGCCGAACGCGATTCGAACCTCGGCATCCGCAGCCCCGTCGAGGGCCAGCGCGAGCGCCTGGGGTGGGTTCCCAGCGGGCGGCGGGGCCCCCGCGATCCCCGGTGCCGTCCCGGTGCCGCCCGCCGTCCAGGGCACCTGGCCGGCCCGCGGAGACGCCGACCGCGATCGACGCCGCCAGGGTCCCGGGATGACCGCGCCCACCAGGACTGCGGCCCCGATCCCCATGATCACGATCGGCACGGCGATGTCGGTCAGGTTCGCGAACCCGTTGCCGTTCAGGTGGAGGACGCCCTCGAAGAAGAGGAAGCCGATGAGGAAGAGCACGACGCCGGTCACGAGCGATCCCAGCCCCCCGCGCGCGATGTCGCCCCGACGCGTCAGCAGGCCGTAGAGCAGGAGCCCGGCGCCGACGCCGCCCGGAGCCACGAGCGCCCACGCATACGCCCAGCTCGCATACGTCCCGGTCGCATCCTGGACGGCCAGCAGCGTGCCCACGGCAGTCACGATGCCGCCCGCCGCAGCCAGGCCGGAGCCACCGGGCTCGGGGACGGCGAACGCGGCGATGAGCAGCGCGACGCCGGGCAGGATCACCCATGCGGGCCACCCGACCTCGACGCCGGATACCCGGACGACCAGCGCGATGGCGCCGAACACGATGAGCAGGGCGCCGACCACGAGCGCGCCGCGCGAGGTGCCCGATCCGTCCATGCTGCGAACCTCCAGTTGGCCGACGAGCGGCGTGGGTCAGTCGTCGGCGCGGAGCGCCGCGGCGATTTCCAGTGCCCAGCTCCTGACGCGAGGCAGGTCGCGCCAGTCGCCCTCGAGCCCGGCCTTCGCCATGATCGCCATCGCGAAGCCGCCCTGCTGGGAGTCGACCCGTCCGCCGAACATGGCGCGCCCCCGCGCCCCGATCTCATCGGCCAGCTGGTCGACGCCGCCGGGGTGCGGCACGGTCTCCGGGTGCCGTGTCGACTTGCCGTCGCCGACCGGGCCGCTGCTGAAGAGCCAGACCTTACGCTCGGCCAGCGCGAGACGCTCGCGCCGGACCAGCTCGAGGGCGGGGCTTTCCCACTGGAACATGTACACGGCGCTCCCGACGATGACGGCCCCGTACGGCTCGATCGTAACCACGTCGGCGGCCGCACGAAGGTCCACCTCGAAGCCCGCGTGGCGGAGCGTGTCACTGATCTCGGCGGCCATCTCCTCCGTGCCGTGATGCCGGCTGGCATAGGCGACGAGGATCGGTTTCGCGAGCATCCGGAGCAGCCTCCAAGGGTGAGCCTCGCCGAGCATGGGGTCCGCGCCGGTCCCGGAGAAGGGACCTCCGGCACGGGCAGGAGGGGCCGGGCGGCCGAAAGGCGGGCTCGGGGCGCCAACCGGCGTACCATCCGGCAATGACAACGACCCGACCCGCATCCCTTCCGTTCACCGGTGACGCCGCGGCCGATGCGCTCCTCGCCAGCGACCCGCTTGCGCTGCTGATCGGGTTCGTGCTGGATCAGCAGGTCACCGTCCAGAAGGCGTTCGCGGGCCCGGCGGAGCTGCTGCGGCGGCTTGGGACCCTCGATCCGGAGGCGCTCGCCGCCATGGAGCCCGGGGCCTTCGCGGCGGCGTTCGCGGCGCGGCCGGCCCTCCACCGCTTCCCCGGCGCCATGGCCGGCCGCGTCCAGGAGCTGTGCGCCGTCGTCGAGCGCGACCACGCCGGTGATGCAAGCCGCGTCTGGACCGAGGCACGCGACGGTGCGGACCTCGAGCGGCGGCTGCGTGCGCTCCCGGGGATCGGGGAGATGAAGGCCCGGACGCTGGTCGGGTTGCTCGCCAAGCGGTTCGGTGTCCGGCCCCTTGGGTGGGAGGCCGTCGCCCCGTCCTACCCGACCTTGGCCGACGTCGACTCGGCCGAGGCGCTCGCCCAGTACCAGGAGCAGAAGCGGGCCTGGAAGGCGAGCCAGAAGGCCGCCGGCCGCGCGTAGCCGCCGCCGGGTAGCCCCGCCCCGGCGGGTTCCCCGCCGGCGTGTGGCCGCCCCTACGGTGCGGATGCCACCCGCACCAGGGTCCGCACGAGGTGCTCGAGCGTCGCCGCCGGATCGGCGGTCAGGCCGGCGTGGACGGCCGACGGCTGGATCACCGTGGAGGACGGCGCCACGAGCCAGTGGAATCGCTCGGCCTGCGAGAGCGCAGCGATCGGTCCGGCGCTCGAGTCGCCGGCCGCGATCCGCCGGACCAGGTCCAGGTGTGCCCGGACCTCGTCGATGTCGCAGTCCGGGTCGAGGGACCGCAGGCGCGCTTCGTCGAGCCGCATCTCCGCGCCGAGGAACCGCTGCGGGCGACAGAGCAGCACGATCCCGGCGTTCAGGCGCTCGCCGCGTTCGACATGCGGGACCACCCGCACGATCGCGTAGGCGAACGCGGCGCGAGCGGGATCAGGCGGCGGTTCGGGCACGCTCGGCCTCCTCCACGAATCCCCGCGGCGGGGCGAGCCGCGCCAGCAGGTACGTTACGTACGCGTCCCGGTTCTGCGCCACGGATGCGAAGGCCGAGTCGCCGGCCAGCCACGCGTCCGGGACGTCCGCCACGATCTCGTCGAGGAGGCGCGAGGTGACGAGCGGAGCAAGCCTCGCATCGGCCTCGGGGATCGGCGCCGCAAAGGGGAGGAGCACGTGGTCGGCGATCCACGGGAAGGGTCGCCGCGCCTGGGCGACCGGGTCCTCCCAGCGGTGATGAGCGAAGAGCGCCGCGCCGTGGTCGATGCAATAGACACGGCCGTGCCAGGTCAGCAGGTTGACGTTCCGCGCGCTCCGGTCCGGGTTCGTGACGAGCGCGTCGAACCAGGCGATCGCCGCCGCCTGCGCAGGATCGGGCCGTGGCCCAATCGCCGGTGCGAACGCGAGCGCACCGGGCAGGAAATCGACCCCGAGGTTCGTGCCGGGCGACCGATCCAGCAGCTCCTTGACTTCCCATTGGGGCTCGCCGGCGCCGATTGCCGGGTCGAGCTCGACGAGGACCTGCTCGGGCACCAGGAGCCCGAGCGCGCGCCCCAGCTCCCCGGCGATCACCTCGGCCGCCAGCGCCTTCGCGCCCTGCCCGGCGCCGCGGAACTTCACGACGTAGAGCCCGTCGTCGTCCGCTTCACAGAGGCCGGGCAGCGAGCCGCCCTCCCGGAAGGGCGTGACGTAGCGCGTCGCGGTGACGGTACGGAGCATGCCCGGCAGTGTACGGGTCGGCGCGAGCCCCGCCGCCGGGCGACGGGCGGGGCCGCCCTTCCGGGCGCCGTCTGCCCCAGACGCCGTCTGCATGATCGTGCGCGCGCTCAGGCTCAGGCACGACGTCAATCGGCACCCCGATCAACCGGGCAAGCGCGGCGCCCGGCGGCGGACACGGGCAAGGGCGAGCACGGCGCCCGGCCGCGGGCACGGGTCAGCAGGACGTGGCGGCGGTTGCGGCCCGGGCGGACGTTGGTGGCCTCCACGATCGTATGCTGACCCGACGCGCCTGGACAGGCCGCACGCTCACGGAGGGAGTTCGTTCGTGGCGCACGTCGACATGCCGCTCGCCGAGATCCGGTCCTACCGCCCGGAGCTCGCCGTCCCGGCCGACCTCGACAGGTTCTGGTCGGACACGCTCGCCGAGGCGCGTGCCCACCACCTCGGCGCCACGTTCCGGCCCGTCGAGAGCGGGCTGACCGTGCTCGACACGTATGACGTCACGTATGCGGGGTTCGGCGGGTCGCCGGTTCGGGCCTGGCTGCATGTGCCTGCAGGGAGCCGCGGCCCACTGCCCACCGTGGTCGAGTACGTCGGCTACGGGGGCGGCAGGGGCCTGGCCCACGAGCGGATCCTCTGGGCGGCCGCGGGATACGCCCATTTCGTCATGGACACGCGCGGCCAGGGATCGAGCTGGGCGGTGGGGGATACGCCGGACCCCGACGCGACCGGCGCCCCGTCCCATCCCGGGTTCATGACCCAGGGGATCCTGGATCCGCGGACGTACTACTACCGGCGGATCTACACGGACGCCGTGCGCGGCATCGAGGCAGCCCGCGCCCACCCGGCGGTCGATCCGACGCGCGTGGCGGTCACCGGAGGCAGCCAGGGAGGTGGGATCAGCCTTGCCGCGGCGGGTCTCGTGGACGACCTCTCGGCGGTCGCGCCGGACGTGCCCTTCCTGTGCGACTTCCCCCGTGCAACCACCCTCGTCGACACCGACCCGTACGCGGAGATCGCCCGGTACCTCAAGGCCCACCGCGACCACGTCGAGCAGGCCTACGAGACGCTGTCCTACTTCGACGCCGCGATCCTCGGTCGCCGGGCGACCGCGCCCGCGCGCTTCTCCGTCGGCCTCATGGACCAGGTCTGCCCGCCATCGACGGTCTACGCCGCCTTCAACCACTACGCTGGGCCCGCGGAGATCCGCGAGTATCCGTTCAACGATCACGAGGGCGGAGAGGGTTTCCACGACCTCGTGAAGATGCGCTGGCTGGACGGGCTCCTCCGCCGCTGACAGGGACCCGGCTGCTGCCCCGACGCCCCGACGCCCCGACGCCCGACGCGGCCCCGGCGCCCCGCCCGAATATCGTGCCAGCCGATCGCCAGGACCGATGCGGAGCGTGGAAACGCGGCCAACCTCGTGGTTGGCCGCGTTTCCGAGCGTGAGTGGGCCCGTCCTGATCGGGTAGGGCGATATCGCCGCCCAGTCGGCGCCGACTGGGCGGCGCCAGGTCGGCCGGCGATCTCGGGCAAACCCAGGTGAGGCCCCGACCACGGCGCCGCTGACAGGGACCTGGCAGCGGCGCGGAATCGTCGCCCATGCGATAGTTGCGGACGCAATGATGACGCAGAAAACCCCAGCATGAACGACGCGATCCGCAACGACGCGATCCGCGCCGCCCTGGCCCGGGGCGGGATCATCGACCTCACTACCACGGGCCGGAAGAGCGGCGAACCGCGCCGGATCGAGATCGTCCTCCACGCGATCGATGGCCGCATCGTGATCAGCGGGATGCCCCGCGCGGAGAAGCGCGCCTGGCTCGCCAACGTCGAGGCAGACCCGCGCGTGACGATCCACCTGAAGCAGGACGTGGTCGCCGACCTCTCCGGGGCGGCGCGGGTCATCACCGAAGAGGAGGATCGTCGTGCGCTCCTGGCCCACGTCGCTCGCGCCTGGGGCCGCGACGATCTCGAAGTGATGGTCCGCGACAGCCCGCTCATCGAGGTCGTGCTGGACGACCCTGCGACGGCCTGATCGTCGCACCCGAGCGGACCATCGGGCCATACCGCGGCCGGACTCCGTGCGCGTAGGTTCGGCGCATGTCGATGCGCGCCCGATTGCAGGGGCCCCTGCGGATGGTCTTCCAGGCGGCGCCACACGCGGCCGGCGCCGAGCGCCCCACGCTGGAAGCGCCGCCGGTCCCCATCGTGGAGTTGACCGTCTACGCAGATGACTCCGTGGCATTCGGCCGCGTGGCGCTCACCGCGGACCGGGTGACCGACCTCATGAACGACTGCACCGAGTTCGAGTTCGTCGATACGTTCCTGCAGAGCCTCGACGACAGCCACGGGCTGCTGGTCAGGACGGTCGTGGTGGCGCGAAACGAGATCTTCGCCGTGGCGGTCGCAGGTCCGCGTGGCAATCCGACGCGCCGGATCCGGACTCGCCCGGTCCCCGTCGAGCTTCAGCTTGGACGCTACGACGTCAGCGGGAACATCCACGTGGTGCCCGGCACCGACCCGATCATCGGCTTCCGTCGTCGACGGGTCATGGTTCCGCTCACGGAGGCGACGATCGAGTTCGACTCGCCGGACG
>Ga0097691_1000835_pt1 | contig 24724 bp, 25 predicted proteins | sample NGESurdeep072012_8_FD_72858 | JGI IMG/M metagenome (GOLD analysis project Ga0097691, IMG submission 72858) | Arctic peat soil microbial communities from Barrow, Alaska - NGEE Surface sample 210-1 deep-072012 | ecosystem: Environmental > Terrestrial > Soil > Wetlands > Peat ... | reverse complement strand
CCATTGATCGCCCTAAAAATCTAGCGGACGAGACGCGGTGAGGCTACGCCGGGATTGGAATAACTACCCGACTTTCTTGCAGTTTTAATTTTTTGGCCATACGGGAACCCAGCCCAGTGATACATCGCCACTGCGGCAAGTCGCGGCGCGCCGTGAAGCGCGCCGGACTGATTTCAATGCAACAGCGTCCCGCTCAGGAAGCGGCCGCCCGCGGCGCGCGGTTGCGCGAGTTGCGCTGGAAGAACAGCGCCTGGCTGGCGACGGCCGAAACCATCGCGGGCTGGAACGGTTTCGAGATCAGGAACGCCGGCTCGGGACGCTCGCCGGTCAGGAAGCGTTCGGGATAGGCGGTGATGAAGACCACCGGGACCTCGAAGATCCGCAGCAGCTCGTTGACGGCGTCGAGACCGGAACTGCCGTCGGCAAGCTGGATGTCCGCGAGAATCAGGCCCGGCTTCTTGTTCTTGGCCAATGCCACGGCGTCGGAGTGGGTGCGGGCGACGCCGATCACATTGTGACCGAGATTCTTCACCAGGCTTTCGAGATCCATCGCGATGAAGGTCTCGTCCTCGATGATCAGCACATCGGTGGCGATCTCCGCGGCCATTTCGCGGCCGGCGGTATCGGCGAGCTTGCGGGTTTCGGCGACATCGACCCCGAGAATGTAGGCCACCTCCTCCTCGGAGAAGCCTTCCAGCGACAGCAGCAGGAAGGCCTGCCGCGGCAATGGCGTGATGTTCGAGAGCCGGCGCTCCGACGGCATCGGCAGGGTCGTGACGTCGGCATTCTCGTTGAGCGAGACCGAATTCCAGATCTGGGTAAACAGCCGGAAAAGCCCGGCGCGGGGTCCGTGCTGCTCGTCGAGCAGGGACGGATCCTGGAGCAGCGCCTCAAGCATGGCGCCGACATAGGCGTCGCCCGACGCCTGGTTTCCCGTCAACGCACGGGCATAGCGCCGCAACAACGGTAAATGTTCAGCAACGAGCTGTGATCGGGACATCCCCACTCCATATTGTCTTGGGCCAAGGTTTTGCTTGGGGTGACCCGGTTCCCCTGATGTGCCCTGACTACGCCCCAGCCCGATAAAAGTTCCCCCGGTTCCGGAACTTTCCGCCTGAGTTCGAATTAGCTTTCGACACCGATGCTGCAAGAGTTTCAAAATCAGGGATAATTCTTGAAGTTACAGGGACTTAACTCTCGGGGAAGCGTGGAACAGGTCATGAAAGATGTAAAGAAGCAGGGCGGCCTCAATGCCGAGATTCAGTCGAGAATCGGCCACCAGCTCCGCGCCATGTACGACGATGTCGTGCGGCAGGGGGTACCGGACCGTTTCGCCGAGCTGATCCGAAAGCTTGATGTGCCCCAGGGTGATCCCCAATTGGGAAACGCGGGCGATAAAAATGACGGAGGGGAGTAATGCCTCTCACAGATTCACTTCGCGACGACATCCTGGCGTCGGTTCCCAGCCTGCGCGCGTTCGCGATCTCGCTCAGCGGTAATGGCGACCGGGCCGACGATCTGGTCCAGGAAACCCTGCTGCGCGCGCTCGCCAACATCGACTCGTTCCAGCCCGGCTCCAACCTGCCGGCATGGCTGTTCACGATCCTGCGCAACCTGTTCCGCTCGGATTACCGCAAGCGGCGGCGGGAGGTGGAGGATGCCGACGGCAGCTACGCCAAGACCTTGAAAACCCAGCCGGCGCAACAGGCGCATCTCGAGTTCGAGGAATTCCGCGCCGCGCTCGACAAGCTTCCCCAGGACCAGCGCGAAGCGCTGATTCTGGTGGGCGCCTCGGGCTTCTCCTATGAGGACGCCGCGGCGATCTGCGGCTGCGCGGTCGGCACCATCAAGAGCCGCGTCAACCGGGCGCGATCGAAACTCTCAGCCCTGCTCTATGTCGATGGCGCCGAGGATTTCGGTCCCGATGAAACGGTTCGCGCCGTCATCGGCGGCAGCGGCGGCTGATCCGAGCCAGTGCTCGCGATACAAAAGAAAGCGGCCACGGATTGTGGCCGCTTTTTTGAGGACTGGGGTCTGCTTGAATTTTGAATTAGCGCGTGCCGCAAGCGCAGCGCCACCTCTCCCATTGGGAGAGCATAGGCCGCCTTCGGCGGCCGTTCTTGAAAAAGAATGCCTAAGCGAAGCTTCGGCTATTTCGGACCGAGCGATGCGAAGCATCGTCCGGTGCGATCCGGGTGAGGGGTTGCGGCCTAACGATAGACCTGAACCCCTCACCCCGACCCTCTCCCTAAGGGAGAGGGGGGCGCGCTTCCGTTGCGGGGATATCGAGGCAAAACTTCAATCCAGGTGGATCAGACTCTAGAATCAGTGCAGGCCGCCGAAGGCGTAGATCAGGACCAGAATCGGAAGCGGCACACCGAGCATCCACAACAACAAGTAACGTCCCATGAGCCTGTCTCCGGCAGCGACCGAGTTGAGCTCCGTCTCAATTCCCACGGCAAAATTTTGTTCCGAGAGCCTTGAGGTGAGAACCTAACGGCCCGGCTTGGGCGGCGCCGACAATTGTTCGGTCCGGTCTCGCTCGGTCATGTCGATGACGGTGTCCATCGGAGCGGTGAGTTCGTAGACGTAACTCACGTCGGTGAAATACCGCTTCGATATGCCGCCCAGCGCCTCCGGTGCGACGCGATCGAGCAGGATGACGCCGAAATCGCTGTCTTCCCGCCGTGTCGCGGCGCTGGTGTTGAACTCTTCCCAGCGAAAATTGAACGTGGTGTTGGGGTCTTCTCCCGTCACTTCCCACTGCACGACGATGTGGGGGTGCTTGCCGACCAGCGAAAGCCCCTCGTCGGAATGCGACGCCAGTTCGAAGAACAACAGCGACAGACTCTGCGCGGCCCGCGCGCTCACGGCGATATCGGGACCGCTCACCGCGATGCGCTCGGCGTGGGGTATCGCGCGGGCCTCGAACAATCCTTTCAGTTTCACGCCCTGCCACTGGCTTTCGCTCAGCAGCGAGACCACGTTCGACATGGCATGGATACGGCCGATCAGGAGTTCGCGGGCGATATCGATGTCGGAACCATGGCGCAGCGTGCGGGTCACGATCGACTGGATCACCGCAAGGATGTTCTTGACCCGGTGATTGAGCTCGTCGATGACCGCGGTCAGTCGGCGTTCGAAGCCGATCCGCACCTGGATTTCACGGCTGAGCCGCAGATTATTGTAGGCGACATATCCGAAAAGCCCGCAGATGATGCCGGTCAGCGCGAGGCCGATGGCAGCCACCATTGCGGCGGTCTGCTGTGCGCGCACCACCGCGTTGGTCTTGGCGTAATAGCCGAGCGACCAGTCGCGGCCTCCGAACGTCACCGTTCTTGTTACCGACGGGGCCGGCCCTTGCTGCGTTGCCGTCCTCGATGCGACCATCCCCTGATCATTGGCAATCAGCTCGCCGCCAGAGCGGCGCGGGTCTTTCAGCACGACCGAGAACAGCGAGAGATCGTCATTCGCCAGCATCAGCGGCGCCAATTCATAGGAGAATGTCACGAAGCCCGCCGGCGGGGTGTCGCCCTCCTGCAGAACGGGTGCGGCCAGAACCACACCGATCGGCCCATCCGGGCGCAGCAGCGGAAACGGATCGGACGCCACCGGCTTTCCGTCGGCCATTGCCTGCGCCAGCATCGACCCCAGAATCGGCTGCTGATCGAAGGAACGGCCCGCGAATGCCATCGTCTTTGCATTCCGGGGTTCGACGTCCATCAACACATCGATCGGCTGGTCGACAGACCCGTTGTCCAACGGCGAATCATCGAAATTACGGATCGTCGGATTCGAAAATCCTGCGCTTGCCAGCTCGGTACGCGCGGCCTCGAGTTCGCTCGGCTTGAGCCGCGCGATCCAGCTCGCGACCACGAAATCGGTCTTGAAGGCATAGATCGAGGACCGCAGCGGCTGCAGCATATTGGCCTTTATCACGGAAGGCGCATGGAACAGGCCGGAAGCGACGCGGGCGAGCAGTTCGCGCTCGGTCAGCCGGTCCTGAACCAGACTGGCGTGAACGTCGATCGCGCGCGCCAACGCGATCCCGTTGACGGCCAGCTCCTGATCGTGGACGCGATAAGCCGCAAGACCGGAGAGCAAAGCTCCGATGAGCGCGATAAAACCGATGATGAAACCCAGCCGAACCACTCGCTTACTCGAAAATGAGGAGTTGGCAAAGAAGGTGAAGAAGCATCTGCCTTCCGCCGGAGCGCCAACGAACCGAAGCAGAATGAAAACCAACCGTCCGGCATAATGAAGGAGCGATCATCAGTACGCAACTTCGGTTGGAGACGTGAAGCAATATGGCTGCCATCAGTGTTGTCTTGAGTGTTGTCTTGGCGAGGGCCGGAGGATGCTAATCACCGCGGATGGATTTTGTTCCGGCCAACAGCGAAGTTTTTTTCGCTGCTCACATCAGGGGGTTCGCGGGCCAAAAGTGTTAACGAATCCGAGCTTGCCCTGGCTCACGCCGTCAGGCCTCCCTTTGCCTCGATAAAGCTGATAATGCGCTCCAGACCCTCGCTTTTCCTGAGGTTGGTCATGACAAATGGCCGTTCGCCACGCATCCGCCGGGCGTCGGTGTCCATTTTCTCCAGCGAGGCGCCGACATGCGGCGCGAGGTCGATCTTGTTGATGACCAGAAGGTCCGACCTGACGATGCCGGGGCCCCCTTTCGAGGGGATCTTGTCGCCCGCCGCGACGTCGATCACATAAATCGTGAGGTCGGCGAGTTCGGGCGAGAAGGTGGCGGCGAGATTGTCGCCGCCGGATTCGATCAGCACCATATCGAGATCCGGAAATTTCGCGCGCATGTCGGCGACCGCGGCGATATTCATCGAGGCGTCCTCGCGTATCGCGGTATGCGGGCAACCGCCGGTCTCGACGCCGGCGATGCGATCCGGGGTCAGCGATCCCGAGCGCACCAGAAATTCCGCATCCCATTTGGTGTAGATGTCGTTGGTGATCGCGGCGATGTCGTAGCGCTGCCGCATCGCCTTGCAGAGCAGGTCCATCAGCGCGGTCTTTCCCGATCCGACGGGACCACCGATGCCGACGCGAAGCGGGCCGTGGGAACTGGACATGTCAGATGCACTTTCCGTTATCGTGTCGTCCCGGCGAACTATGATGTCGTCCCGGCGAACGCCGGGACCCATAACCACCGGCGCTCGTGATGACAAAAGGCCTCTGCCCCAGTGCCACAATGAGACGACACGGCGTATGGGTCCCGGCGTTCGCGGGGACGACGAGTTTGAAAGCAAGCATCATCATGATCTGAACAATCTCGTATACTGCGTCTCGTGCCGCATGCTGGCGAGGTCGGCGCGAAAGGTCGCGCTGCCGAGCTGGTCGAGCGGTGCATCCAGCGCCCGTTTGGCCGTCGCGACCACCACCGGCTCCAGCAGGACGAGGACGCGCTGGCTGTCGGTCTGCCCCAGAGGAACGAGGCGCGCACCGGCGGATATCCAGTTCGAGGTCAGCGCCTGAAAGAAAGCGTGCATCGTGGGTGCGAGAGGGATCGCATGCGCGGCGCTGACCAGACCGACCGCGACGGGATAGACGATTGTGCCGTCGCAACCAGAAATCATTTGATCCAGCCCGCCGCAATTCCACGCCGCGCGCGCGATGTCGATGAACGCGCGGCCTTGCGCCGAGGTCTCGAGCTGGCGCTCGCGCGACGGCACGAAGGCAGAAGCAAGCTCCGCGATGCCCCGCAGTCCCGCATTGTCGTGTGACGACGCGGCCCGGTGCGCGTGCGCGAGAAACACGCCGTCACAAAATCCCGGCCCGTCCGCGAGCATCGATGCAAGCCAATCCCGCAAGGATGCCGCGTCGCCGATATCGCCGGCTTCCACCGCCCACTCGATGCCGCTGGAATAGGAGAACGCGCCGACCGGAAAGGATGGCGACAGCCAGGTCATCAGCCGATACAGCGCCGCCGCCTCGCTTTCGTTGATCCCGCTGCTGTCGAGCGGCGGAGCCGTGTCTTCGCCGATTGCGCCGGTTGCAGCCACCGCGCGCCTCCGCGGCCTGGCCGGCGGCGCCTTATTTGTGGTCATGAGCATGGGAGTGGCCGTGATGATGGTCGTGATCGCAATGCTCGTCATGGTGATGACGGTCGTCATGGTGATGATGGTCGCCATGATCGTGCGATGTGCCATCATGCGCCGCGTGCGGGTGCGGATCGCTTTCCGGCGCGTGCGCATGGCCGCCGCCGGCATAGGCGCCGCCTTCGGGATCGAACGGCGCCTCGATCTCGATCACGCGGGCCCCTAACCCCTTCACCATCGCCTCGATGACGTGATCGCGTCTGATCCGCAGGCCTTTGCCGATGATCTGCGTCGGCAGATGACGATTGCCGAGATGCCAGGCGACCCGAACCAGATGATGCGGATCGTTGCAGCGAATCTCGGCCAGCGGCTCCGGCGCGGCGACCACCTCGATCAGCCTGTTATCGTCGAGCACCAGCGCGTCGCCGCCTCGCAGCGCGACCGCGTTTTCCAGATCAAGCAGAAACTCAAGCCCGCGGGTGCCCGTCATCGCCATCCGCCGCCGGTGACGATCGTCGAAATCGAGCACGACGGTATCGGCCGGCGCCTCTGTCCAGCGATGTGGGCTGCGGACCTGCGTCGCCCGGATCATGTGAAAATGCTCACAGCTTCTCGACCTTGCCGTCGCTGATGATTAGCGGACATCGACCTTTTCGGGGGTGATGATCTCGATTTTCGGCGGCGCGGCCATGCATTTCACGGCGATCCGGCCGAACGTCTTCATGTGCTCGGCGGCGCGGTGCGGAACCAGCGCCTCGGCGTTTTCCCATTGCTCGACGAACACCATTTTGGCCTGATCGGTGACGCTTTCGTGCAGGTCATAGGCAATATTGCCGGGTTCCTTGCGGGTTTCCCTGATGCAGGCGGTGGCGCCGGCAATGAATTCGGCGCGCGTTTCAGGCTTCACGGTCAGTGTGGCGACGACGTAAATCACGAAATCCTCCCGGGCTTTTGTTGTGGCTTGAAGTGCCGGGAGCAAGCTTAGAACATGAAATAGCGCTGCGCCATGGGCAGCACCTCGGCGGGCGCGCAGGTCAGCAATTCGCCGTCGGCGCGGACCTCATAGGTCTCGGGATCGACCTCGATTCTGGGCGTGGCGCCGTTGTGGATCATGCTCTTCTTGGAGATGCCGCCGCGGGTATTTTCCACCGCATAGAGATTCTTCTCAATGCCGAGCTTCTTCGCCAGCCCCGAGGACACCGCCGCCTTCGAGGAAAACACCACCGACGAGGCGGTCAGCGACTTGCCGTAGGCCGCGAACATCGGCCGGTAATGCACCGGCTGCGGCGTCGGAATCGAGGCGTTGGGATCGCCCATCGCGGCGGCGACGATCGAGCCGCCCTTGATGATGCAATCGGGCTTGACGCCGAAGAAGGCCGGCGACCACAGCACCAGGTCCGCGAGCTTGCCCTTTTCCACCGAGCCGATCAGCTTCGATACGCCGTGCGCGATCGCGGGGTTGATGGTGTATTTCGCGATGTAGCGCTTGACGCGGAAATTGTCGTTGTTGCCCTTGTCCTGCGGCAGCGAACCGCGCTGCTTCTTCATCTTGTCGGCGGTCTGCCAGGTCCGGATGATGACTTCGCCGAGCCGGCCCATGGCCTGCGAATCCGAGGACATCATCGAAAGCGCGCCGAGGTCATGCAGGATATCTTCCGCCGCGATGGTTTCCTTGCGGATGCGGCTTTCGGCGAAGGCCAGATCCTCGGCGATCGAGGGATCGAGATGGTGGCACACCATCAGCATGTCCAGATGCTCGTCGATGGTGTTGCGGGTGAACGGGCGCGTCGGATTGGTCGAGGACGGCAGAACGTTCTTCAGGCCGGCAATCTTGATGATGTCGGGCGCGTGACCGCCACCGGCGCCTTCGGTGTGGAAAGCGTGGATGGTGCGGCCCTTGAAGGCCTTGATCGTATCCTCGACGAAGCCGGACTCGTTCAGCGTGTCGGAATGGATCATCACCTGGATGTCGTGATCGTCGGCAACCGAAAGACAGTTGTCGATCGCCGCCGGCGTGGTGCCCCAGTCCTCATGTAGCTTGAGCGCACATGCGCCGGCATTGATCATCTCCACCAGTGCCGCCGGGCGCGACGCGTTGCCCTTGCCGGAAATGCCGAGATTGACCGGAAACGCATCGAACGACTGGATCATCCGCGCGATGTGCCAGGGGCCGGGCGTGCAGGTCGTCGCGAAGGTGCCGTGCGACGGGCCGGTGCCGCCGCCAAGCATCGAGGTGACGCCGGACATCAGTGCGTGCTCGATCTGCTGCGGGCAGATGAAATGAATATGGCTGTCGAATCCGCCCGCGGTCAGGATCTTGCCCTCGCCCGCAATGACGTCGGTGCCGGGACCGATGATGATGGTCACGCCGGGCTGGATGTCCGGATTGCCGGCCTTGCCGATGGCGCTGACGTAGCCTTCCCTGATGGCGACGTCGGCCTTCACGATCCCCCAATGATCGACGATCAGCGCATTGGTGATGACGGTATCGGCCGCGCCCTGCCTGTTGGTGACCTGGGATTGACCCATGCCGTCACGGATCACCTTGCCGCCGCCGAATTTCACTTCCTCGCCGTAGACCGTGAAATCCTTTTCCACCTCGATGATGAGATCGGTGTCGGCCAGCCGCACCCGATCGCCTGTCGTGGGCCCGAACATGTCGGCATAGACGGAACGTTTTATCTTTACGGACATGATTTGGCTCCGGCCGCTTCGAATATGCTCACAGCTTCCCCATCACGTCGCCGCGGAAGCCGTAAACGACACGCTTGCCAGCGAGCGCCACCAGCTGCACCTCGCGCGTTTGTCCCGGCTCGAACCGAACAGCGGTGCCCGCCGCGATATCGAGCCGCATGCCGCGGGCTTTCTTGCGGTCGAATTTCAGCGCCGGATTGGTCTCGAAGAAATGATAGTGCGAGCCGACCTGGATCGGACGATCGCCCGAGTTGGCGACTGACAGCGTCACCGTCTTGCGGCCGGCATTGAGCTCGATCTCGCCGTCCTTGATGAAGAATTCGCCGGGGATCATTTGGGTATTCCTACCTTATCGGCTCATGCACGGTGACAAGCTTGGTGCCGTCCGGAAACGTTGCTTCGACCTGGATGTCATGGATCATTTCGGCAATGCCCGGCATGCACTGGGCACGGGTCAGCACTTGCGCGCCGGCCTGCATCAGCTCGACCACGGTGCGGCCGTCGCGCGCGCCCTCGACGATAAAGTCCGAGATAATGGCGATGGCTTCCGGATGGTTGAGCTTGACGCCGCGCTCCAGCCGCCGTCGCGCCACCATCGCCGCCATTGAAATCAGAAGCTTGTCCTTTTCGCGGGGAGACAGATTCATGCGAGCACTCTGATCATCTTGACCTGATCTAACTGAGCCACAGCCGCGGCAGCGCCGAACCAGAGGCGCGGCCGAGCACCGCCATCATATCGGCGCGCAGCCTGGCGGCATCTTGGGCACAGAAGCGCGCCATTGCAAATCCATTCCAGGCGGAGATACCGACCTCGCCGCCGAACGATTCCGACACCTCGCGAATCCGCTCCACCAATGCCTCGTCGCCCGGCACGATCAGCGCTGTGCCGACGGCTACGCCGGCTTTTGCGATCGCAGGTTTTGTCAGTTTTTCGCCGATGTCGCCGTCGAGCCGTACGGTTTCCGCGAACACCAGTCTGCCGCCGCGCCGCATTCGCCAGCGGTCGACGAATTCGCCATGCAGCATTCGCTCCCCCATCGCGGAGCGTCCGAACACCACGATTTCACAGAACAAGAGCGATGCGCTGTCTGCGAGATCGATATCGATCCGGCGCAACATCCGTGCCCGGTCGAACAAGATCGTCTCCTGCGGCAGCCAGGCGAGGTGCGAACCCGCAGCAAGCCTCAAGCCAATATTGAGCTGCGCGGCCGGTCCCTGAGCCCGGTAGACCTTTTCCGCCGCGGCCGTCGTCACCGCGAGGCGCGATCCTTCGCCGGTGGCAATCTCGATGTCGAAGCGATCGCCGCCGGCGACGCCGCCCGCGGTGTTGACGAAAACCGCCGAGAGGCCTTCCGCTTCGGGCGAAGGGAAGCGGACGCGCAGCGAGCCGGATTCATGCAGATGACGCCTGCGGGTGACGCCCTCGACCTGGTGCACGTCGAACGTCACCGAGCCCTGGGCACGATTGGCCGCGAAAATCACTGAAGCCGCGCTCGTGGTATCGGTCCGCATCCGCCCCCAAATCTTCCCAAAAAGGGCGCGCGACCTTTGCCGGTCGCGCTACAAAGCCAATTTACAGCGCCATCTGGCGACTGATTTCGCCGGGATCGAGTTGACTTCGATCGCAGGCATATTTCACGGCGCCCCGGTCCATCACAGCGAAACTGTCGCCGAGCTCGCAGGCAAAGTCGAGATATTGTTCGACCAGGACGATCGCGATGTTGCCGAGGCTGCGAAGATATGAGATCGCGCGCGCGATGTCCTTGATGATCGACGGCTGAATGCCCTCGGTCGGCTCGTCGAGCAGCAGCAGTTTGGGCCGCATCACCAGCGCCCGGCCGATCGCGAGTTGCTGCTGCTGCCCGCCGGACAGATCGCCGCCACGGCGCCCCAGCATCGATTGCAGCACCGGAAACAGCGAGAACACGTCATCCGGAATATTGCGGTCGTCGCGCTTCAGCGGCCCAAACCCGGTCTTGAGATTTTCCTCCACGGTCAGCAGCGGAAAGATCTCGCGGCCCTGCGGCACGAAGCCGATGCCGCGGCGCGCGCGCTCATAGGGCTTGAGGCCCGAGATGTCGACGCCATCGAATGTGATCGAGCCGCTGGCAATGGGATACTGGCCGACCATCGCGCGCAGCAGGCTGGTCTTGCCGACGCCGTTGCGACCGAGCACGCACATCACCTTGCCCGGTTCGGCCGAGATCGAGACGCCGCGCAGTGCCTGGGCCGCGCCGTAATAGAGGCTGATGTCTTTTACCTCGAGCATCGTGGACACCTTTCGCAGGCGATGATCCCCACCCCGGCCCTCCCCTTTTCAAGGGGAAGGCGAAGTGAGCCGCAGTGGTCTCCTCCCCCTGAAAGGGGCAGGATTAGGGAGGGGGTCATCTTGGTCATCGCCCCAGATACACTTCGATCACCCGTTCATTCGACGAAACCTGATCGATGGTTCCTTCGGCCAGCACCGAGCCTTCGTGCAGGCAGGTCACCTTGACGCCGAGTTCGCGGACGAAGCTCATGTCGTGTTCGACGACCATGATCGTCTTCTCGCGATTGATCTCCTTGAGCAGTTCGGCGGTTTGATGGGTTTCGACGTCGGTCATGCCGGCGACCGGCTCGTCGACCAGCAGCAATTTCGGATCCTGCGCCAGCAGCATGCCGATTTCGAGCCATTGCTTCTGGCCGTGCGACAGGCTCCCCGCCAGGCGGTCACGCGCGTCGGTCAGGCGAATGGTTTCCAGCACGCGCTCGATGCGCTCGGATTCGGCTCCGCTTTCCCGCCAGAACAGCGTGCCTCTGACGCGGTGATCGACATTGAGCGCCAGCAGCAGATTGTCCTCGATGGTCTGGCTCTCGAACACCGTCGGCTTCTGGAATTTCCGGCCGATCCCGAGTTCCGCGATCCTGGTTTCGTCGAGCCGGGTCAGGTCGGTGACGCCGTCGAACAACACCTCGCCTGCATCCGGCTTGGTCTTGCCGGTGATGATATCCATCATCGTGGTCTTGCCGGCGCCGTTCGGGCCGATGATCGCGCGCATCTCGCCGGGAGCCAGCGTCAGCGACAGATTGTTGATGGCGTGAAAGCCGTCGAACGAGACGTGCACGCCGTCGAGATAGAGCAACGCGGAAGTGGCGCGGGTCTCCATGACGTTCATCCGCTTACTCCGCCATGTTCGGTTCGGTGACGCCGTCTTCGCGCGCGGCGCTCTCGGCATTTGCCGTGATGCGTTGCGCCTTCCACGGCTCCCACCATGCATTGAAGGTGCCGATGATCCCCCTCGGCAGCAGCAGCGTCACCAGGATGAACAGCGCGCCCAGCATGAACAGCCAGTACGGCGCCAGCGGACCGGACGTGAATACGGTTTTTGCGTAATTGACGACGACGGCGCCCAACGCTGCGCCGATCAGCGTGCCGCGACCGCCGACGGCGACCCAGATCACCGCCTCGATCGAATTTCCCGGCGCGAACTCGCCGGGATTGATGATGCCGACCTGCGGCACATAAAGCGCGCCGGCAACGCCGGCCATGCACGCCGACAGAGTGAAGACGAACAGCTTGTAGGATTCGACGCGGTAGCCGAGAAATCGGGTGCGGGATTCGGCATCGCGGACCGCGATCAGTACCTTGCCAAGCTTCGATGTCACCACCGCCCGGCAGATCAAGAACCCGACGATCAGCGCAACGCAGCTCAGCGCGAACAGCGCGGCGCGCGTGCCCTCGGCCTGGACATTGAAGCCGAGAATATCCTTGAAATCGGTGAGGCCGTTGTTGCCGCCGAAGCCGAAATCGTTGCGGAAGAATCCCAGCAGCAGCGCGTATGTCATGGCTTGCGTGATGATCGACAGATAGACGCCGGTGACGCGCGAGCGGAACGCCAGCCAGCCGAAGCAGAATGCCAGCAGGCCCGGCACCAGAATCACCATCAGCGCCGCGAACCAGAACATGTCGAAGCCGTGCCAGTACCATGGCAGCTTCGGATAGTTCAGGAACACCATGAAGTCCGGCAGCAAGGGATTGCCGTAGACGCCGCGGCTGCCGATCTGACGCATCAGATACATGCCCATCGCATAGCCGCCGAGCGCGAAGAACGCACCATGGCCGAGCGAGAGAATGCCGCAATAGCCCCAGATCAAATCGATCGCGAGCGCCAGAATGGCGTAGCAGACATATTTTCCGAACAGCGCCACCAGATAGGTCGGCACCTCGAATACCGAGCCGGCCGGCAACAGCAGATTCGACAGCGGAATCAGAACGCCCGCCGCGGCAACCACGATCAGAAATACGGTCGCGCTGCGGTCCAGCGAGCGCGTGAGCACGTGCGGCATCATTGGCGCCCCTGCCACACGGCTCGGTCCGCCCCCTCTCCCCATTGGGGAGAGGGTTGGGGTGAGGGGATCAGAATGCCAGCCGCTTGAGCAAGCGCCCGCTCACCCGCGCCGGAGCCTGTCATCGGGCGCGCCCTTGGCGCGACCCGTTGGGCGCGACCTCTCCCCAGCGGGGAGAGGTGAAAAAACGCAGCTGCAACGTTCAAGATCGGCATCATGCTTCCACCGCACGCCCTTTGAGCGCGAACAGGCCGCGCGGGCGTTTCTGAATGAACAGGATGATGAGGACCAGAATGGCGATCTTGCCGAGCACGGCACCTGCGACCGGTTCGAGGAATTTGTTGGCGACGCCGAGCGTGAACGCGCCGACCAGCGTGCCCCACAGATTGCCGACCCCGCCGAACACCACCACCATGAAGGAGTCGATGATATAGCTCTGGCCGAGATTGGGGCTGACATTGTCGATCTGCGACAGCGCCACGCCGGCAATCCCGGCGATGCCCGAGCCCAGACCGAATGTCAGCGCATCGACGCGCGAGGTCGCAATCCCCATCGATGCCGCCATTCGGCGGTTCTGCGTCACCGCGCGCATCTCAAGTCCGAGGCTGGTATAGCGCAGCATGGCCAGCAGGATGGCGAACACCGCCAGCGTGAAGCAAAGAATCCAGAGCCGGTTGTAGGTGATCGTGATCTGTCCGATCTCGAACGCGCCGCTCATCCAGGAGGGATTGCCGACCTCGCGGTTGGTGGGGCCGAACATGGTGCGCACGGCCTGTTGCAAGACCAGCGACAGGCCCCACGTCGCCAGCAACGTCTCCAGCGGGCGTCCGTAGAGAAAGCGGATGATGCTTCGCTCAATCAGGACACCGATCGCGCCGGCAACGATGAAGGCCAACGGCACGGCGATCAGCAGCGAATAGTCGAACAGTCCGGGAAAACGGGTGCGGATGGTTTCCTGAACCACGAACGTGACATAGGCCCCGATCATGACCATCTCGCCATGGGCCATGTTGATGACGCCCATCACCCCGAAGGTGATCGCCAGACCAATGGCGGCAAGCAGCAGAACCGAGCCCAGCGACAGGCCGTACCAGGCATTCTGCACGGCAGACCACAGCGCGAGATTGCCCTGGATAGCCGACGTCGCATTGGCCGCGGCGTGCGCGATCGCCGGCGGCTGGTCTCCGGCCAACCCGGTCAGCAGCGCCAGGGCCTCCTGATCGCCGCGCGCCTTGATGGTGGCGATGGCTTCAAGCTTCTCGGCATCGGTGGCGTCTTCCTTGAACAACAGGATCGCCGCGCGCGCTTCGGTAAATGCCAGCTTCGCGCCCTTGTTGGTCTCCTTCTGCAGCGCGCTGTCGATCGCCGGCAGCATGGTCTCGTCGTGGGTCTTGAAAACCGATTGCGCGGCCTGGATTCGCTTGGCGGGGTCGGGCGACTGCAGCGTCAAACTACCGAGCGCAGCCTCGACGTGGCGACGCAACTTATTATTGAGGCGCACGGCAGCGGCGCTATCGGGAATGCTGGCGACGGGAGCGCTGGTCAAGGCGTCGATGATTTTGCCGTCGGGCTGGCTGACATAAACTTTTTTGGTGTCGGGATCGGCCATCAACCGGCCGTCCTGGAGCGCGCTCACGATGGTGTAGGCGAGCGGATTGGCGCTGGTCGCGAGCACATCGACGGCTTCTTCCGTATCGGAATACTCGTCGTTGGCGAATTTGCCGACCGCGTCTTCGAACGCGCCCGCCATCACCGGCAGTGCCGTCGCGATGATCAACAAAACGGCGAATGGGAGGGCGCGGAAGTTTCTCAAGACCTTGCTAAGCACTGGACGACCCCGGCAGGAGCGAAGGGAAGGCGGGCGGATATCGCCGCCTTCCCTGGTTTGTTGGACACTCAAAGGTAAATCAGGAGCCCTGACCGCCGCACTTGTTGGTCTTGGTGTTGTAGTTGCCGCACTTCTTGCCAACCCAATCGCCGATCAGGTCCTTGGATCCCTCAAGCTCCTTCGACCATGCATCGCCGGCAACCAGGCCCGGGGTCTTCCACACCACGTCGAACTGGCCATTGCCTTTGATTTCGCCAATGAACACCGGCTTGGTGATGTGATGGTTCGGAAGCATCTTGGACATGCCGCCGGTCAGATTCGGCGCTTCGATGCCGGGCAGAGCATCTATCACCTTGTCGGCGTCGACCGATTTCACCTTCTCCACAGCCTTGACCCACATATTGAATCCGATGACGTGCGCCTCCATCGGATCGTTGGTCGTGCGCTTCGGATTCTTGGTGTAGGCCTGCCATTCCTTGATGAACTTCTCGTTCGCCGGGGTCTTGATCGACTCGAAGTAGTTCCAGGCAGCGAGATGACCGACCAGCGGCTTGGTGTCGATGCCGGCGAGCTCTTCTTCACCGACCGAGAAGGCGACAACCGGAATATCGGTTGCCTTGATGCCCTGGTTGCCGAGTTCCTTGTAGAAAGGAACGTTGGCGTCGCCGTTAATGGTCGAGACTACCGCGGTCTTCTTGCCGGCCGAGCCGAATTTCTTGATGTCGGCGACGATCGTCTGCCAGTCGGAGTGACCGAACGGCGTGTAGTTGATCATGATGTCTTCCTGCTTGACGCCTTTCGACTTCAAGTAGGCTTCGAGGATCTTGTTGGTGGTGCGCGGATAAACGTAGTCGGTGCCGGCCAGCACCCAGCGCTTCACCTTTTCTTCCTTCATCAGGTAGTCGACCGCAGGAATCGCCTGCTGGTTCGGCGCCGCCCCGGTATAGAACACGTTGCGCTCGCTCTCCTCACCCTCGTACTGCACGGGATAGAACAGGATCGAGTTCAGTTCCTTGAACACCGGCAACACCGATTTGCGCGACACCGAGGTCCAGCAGCCGAACACCACGGCGACCTTGTCCTTGGTGATCAACTCACGGGCTTTTTCCGCGAACAGCGGCCAGTTCGACGCGGGGTCGACGACCACGGCCTCGAGCTTCTTGCCGAGAACGCCGCCCTTCTTGTTCTGCTCATCGATCAGGAACAGGATGGTATCCTTCAGCGTGGTTTCGCTGATCGCCATGGTGCCGGAGAGCGAATGAAGAACGCCAACCTTGATGGTGTCGTCTGCCGCTCTGGCTGAAGTAAACGAGGCCAGGCCCAGAACCAGCCCGGCGGTCACCGCCAGCCAGCGACGGCGGCTCAGAGGCGCCGCTATATCGTGAGTCGATTGAGTAAGCATGAGGTGTCATCTCCCTGACGCAGACGTTAAACGCTGCGAAACGGCCCCACGGCCGCCTGCGTTAACGGAATCGCAAGAACCATGCCACGGTGTGCAAGTGGGGTAACCGGATGGCTTCGTTGAAGAATCCATCGCCGCGCAGCGCAATAGCGCCTGCGCTGCCTAATTTTTAGACCGGGAATATGTATGCTTCATCGGCAATCTGTTTGGTTTTTAGGCAAATATGGTCGGCTGGCTAAATTTCCGGCATCGCTTTTTGCCGCTGCAGCATGCGAAAAGGCGATTACGCCGCAAACCGGGCTTTCCGGGGCACCTCTTAACCGCCTGAACGCATCATTTCACGATTCACCTTGAAAGCGCCGCGTTCGTGTTCCATATGAGCAAGACGACCTTGAGAATCATCAGGTCACTGCGAGCCGCGTGTTCTGAGCCCGTCCAACGGTTTCTGGCTTGCCCCTTCAGCTAACCAAAACCGACGCCCCAAACACGCGGGTGTCTCTGACACCCCTCGCGCGCTCTTGGCGGTCACCGCCGGGCGCCTGCCTTTTATAATGGAAAGAACCCACCTTTTGACCTCCTTTCAGGATTTCGGCCTCGCCGATCCCATCTCGCGTGCGCTCAAAGAAGAGAATTATCTCACGCCCACACCCATCCAGGCTCAAACCATTCCCCTTGCACTCGCTGGCCGTGACGTCGTCGGCATCGCCCAAACCGGCACCGGCAAGACCGCGGCCTTCGCGCTTCCCATCCTGCATCGCATCCTGGAGAACCGCATCAAGCCGCAGCCCAAGGCCTGCCGCGTGCTCGTGCTCAGTCCGACGCGTGAATTGTCCGGACAGATTCTCGAAAGCTTCAATGCCTATGGCCGTCACATGCGCCTCACTTCGGCGCTGGCGATCGGAGGCGTGCCGATGGGACGTCAGGTCCGCTCGATCATGCAGGGCGTCGAAGTCATGGTAGCCACGCCCGGCCGCCTGCTCGATCTCGTGCAAAGCAACGGGCTGAAGCTCGGACAGGTCGAGTTTCTCGTGCTTGACGAGGCCGACCGCATGCTCGACATGGGCTTCATCAACGACATCAGGAAAATCGTCTCCAAATTGCCGGTCAAGCGGCAGACGCTGTTCTTTTCGGCGACGATGCCAAAGGATATCGCCGAACTCGCCGAACAGATGCTGCGGGATCCGGCGCGCGTGGCAGTGACGCCGGTCGCCTCGACCGTCGAGCGCATCACCCAGCGCATCATTCAGGTCGACCACTCGGCCAAGCCCGCCTTGCTGGCGCAGCTCCTGAAGCAGGAGCAGGTTAGTCGCGCGCTGATCTTTACCCGGACCAAGCATGGCGCGGACAAGGTGGTGAAGGGCCTCGCAAGGGCCGGCATCACCGCCGACGCCATTCACGGCAACAAGTCGCAGAATCATCGCGAGCGGGTGCTGGCGGCATTCCGCTCCGGCGAGATCCGCACCCTGGTCGCCACCGACATTGCCGCCCGCGGCATCGACGTCGATGGCATCAGCCACGTAGTGAACTTCGATCTCCCCAACATACCCGAGACCTATGTCCATCGCATCGGCCGCACCGCGCGCGCCGGCGCGGACGGCGTCGCGATCTCGCTTTGCGCGGGAGAGGAGATGGCCTTTCTGCGCGACATCGAAAAGCTGATCCGCATCACCTTGCCCCGGGAAGACCGCCGCACGCCGGGCCATCGCGACACCGCGCCGGCGCCTTCGCAGCACCGAGGTGCGCGATCCGGGCCGCGTGTGAACGCCGCCAGGAGCCATGAAGCCGCGCCCGGATCGAAAGGGCCTCGCCGTCACCACCGTCCTGGTGGTAATGGTGGCGTTCCGCAAACCAACCGGCACGAGGTCAACCGGCAGGAGCCGGTACGTCCGTCGCAAGGCAGCGGCAAGGCTGAAGCGATGCAAGGGGTCGCTTTTTTGCATCGCGAAAGCCGTCCGAATACCCGACCCAACCGCACCCAACGGCCGCAGCGCTGACCGCCGATCGATCTGGAGATAACCATGGCTAAAGAAGAGCTGATCCAGTTCGAAGGACTGGTCACCGAAATCCTCCCCGATGCACGTTATCGCGTGCAGCTCGATGCCGGACACGAGATCGTCGCCTACACCGCCGGCAAGATGAAGAAGAACCGGATCAAGACGCTGGCGGGTGATCGGGTGACGATCGAGATGTCGCCATATGACCTGGAAAAAGGCCGGCTCATCTTCCGTCACAAGGACGAGCGTCCGGGTGGCGGAGCCCCGCGTGGTGCACCGCCGCGCGGCCAATTCCGCCGCCGGTAACCGCTGCCGCAGCCGCCGCGAAATCGCGCGTGACAAGATCATGTCGGTGCGCGGCGATGAACTGCGACCGCGAAACCGGGCAGATCAAAAAATCGTGCACGTCAGGATTGTTTTGCGGGCTGGCTTCGCATAATATGGACTAATCGATTTTCGGCCGGACGACATTAGCTATCCACCGGTACAGCCGGTTTAGACGCTGACGACCCTTCCAAAAATTCGATCTCACCAGCCCATCGAAAGTGGGCTTCTACTATATCTATCTTGAGAAGGGACTACCCCCGTGAGCATGGGAACCGTGAAGTGGTTTAACGCGACCAAGGGCTTCGGCTTCATTCAACCGGACGACGGTGGCAACGACGTGTTCGTGCACATCAGCGCGGTAGAGCGCGCCGGACTTGGAACGCTGCGTGAAGGCCAGAAGATCAGCTACGAGATCGTAGCAGATCGCCGCTCTGGCAAGTCTTCGGCCGACAATCTGCGCGCGGCCGGCTAAAGGATTTCTGCGGCCTGCGCCGGGAAATCCCGTCTGAAATGAAACGAGAGGCCGCGCGGTCAGCGCGGCCTTTTTATTTTTTTATTTTGTCGGACAACTGCCCGGGTCGTACAGTACGCATGGGGTCAGACGTGGGCGCAGTAGGTCTTGTCACTCAGAGTGACGCCCGCTTTCGCCATCACATAGCCTACTGCCGGCGTGTAGAGATAACTGGCTTCGGTGAAAATCAAATACTGATTCGGAAATATCACTTTCGTCACCGAATCTTTGGCAATCAGATCTGCCGGCACGGCGACGGCCGAGCCAAGTCCTCGAGGCGCGGATCCCAGGCTCCCATTGGACGCGCGCGCCGCCTGTCGCAGGGTCGATATATACCTCGCTGATCGTGGCCTTGAGCGGGGTCGCGGAATAGGGCGTCAGCATCGCATTGGCGATGGTGGTGAAATTGGTGAAGTCCGCATCAAAGACGTAAGCGTATCGCGAGGTCAGATCGGCAAGCTCTTGCGTCACCAGCGAGACCTTGCGATCGACCGCCACCCCGGATGAGAATTCGATCGTCCCGAAGAACATCACAAGCATCAGCGGTACGATTACCGCAAATTCGACTGCTGCATTGCCGCGCCTGTCGCGTACCAGCCTCATGGTCGACAGATGCAGGGCAACCAGCAATCTCGGCAATGCAAGCGGCTTCATGAATTTTACCGTCATTGGGGGCGAAACGCGGCCGTCGCGGACAAAAGCCTGCTGCTGCTGGTGCTGCCGCGACCTATATTCGCAATGTTGTAGCCAAGTCCGGTGACAAACAGCGGCCACGGATAGAAGGCACGGACAACGACGGTGTTGTTACTGCCGACAGCCGGCGGCTGATACACGCAATTGGCGACATAATTTCCGCCGGCGTCGATGGGGTCGCTGATGTTGATGACCGCGCCCGGAGCTATGACCTCACGTCGAGGCAGAGGCTAACGTTGCATGGGATCAATACGCTGACTTTGTCACACAGGGCCTGCTTGAAATCTATTTGCGATGTCCCGGCGGTCTGGGTCTGGCTGATAGAGCAGTCGTCCGGTGTCCTGAACGCCGGTCTCCAGCACCTGGTCCGCGAAAAACACGATTCCAGTCTCGATGATCGCGAACAGCAGTGCAAAGACACCGGCGCGACCAGAGCGAATTCAACCGCGGCCGAACCCCGGCGGTTGCGGCGAAATCGGCGCAATGCTTTTCTGACGGAGGCTGTTGAAGCAGTGGGAGACGGCATCGAGGAATCCCCCGTCGGCAGCGATTATCTGCCTGCAATATCTACCTGAAAGTGATTGTTGAAGTGTTTCGTCAAATCGAAGCAGAGTGACCCGCTCCGTTAACCGCGCATTAACCATTTTCGGGGTGAGGTTCGCGCGAACCGGAATCGATTCGCACCAGCGCCGACGCGAATGGTGCGCAGCGTGCTGGATGGCGGCAATGGGTTTCCGCCCGATCCGTTTGGCGAGGGACCAATTAATTCGTCGATTTACCTGCCGCGGCGGCGCTGCCGCTGGCCTGGCTGCTGAGAGAGCCGGCCTGATCGATCGCCGATTTGAAGTACTTATCCCCATCGCCAAGCGTGACCCGCTGCTGGCAAATCGGCATGCAGCTATACGACTCGCGTTCGACGCCGCGATAGATCGTGATCAGCTGATCGGTGGGGCCTTCGACCTGAATGACGCGGTCCACCAGGACCTCGCCGCTGCGGTCCATCGCAATGAAATTGGTCGCGCCGTAGCCCTTGCCGGTCACAACGATCACCCCGCCGGTCTGCAGCGTTACGTCTGCAATCAGCGGGTTTCCGACAACGATGGTGGCAACGCGGGTGGGCAGTTTGACGAGCTTGGCCTGGTCGACATTGAGGATGGTTGCAGCCGTGGGCTCGGCAACAGCAGCTACCGGCCACAAGACCATTCCTATCGCCAACGAGCGGAAGCCGAAGAACGCGCGCACGCGCATACGCTGAGACCTGAACGACATACTGTACCCCGGGGCGTTGACAAGCCGGCTAAAGCGATACGCAGCGGAACCGGCGCCCGACGCGGCAAATCTGACGTCAATTAGTGAACGAACTGCAAACGGTGCCCGGAATCTCGGTCAGCCTGGTGCCGGAACGGATAGGCCAATTGTCCGCCAATCTCGGACGGGAACGCCTGATCGTCCACTCCGCAGTTGTCGGGGAGTCTGTTTTCCGGCATCCGGAAGGTTCCAAAAAGGATATCCCAGATCGGAAACGCCCCGGCAGCTGGGACAGCGGGCCATGGCCATTGTCGTAAGAGGCAATCAGTTCGTCGGCGTCGTGAATATTAAAGATGACCCCGGCGCCGAGCACCAGCAGCCCGATCCGCATACGCGCGCGAATAATGGAACGAAGAACCAGTAACAGATGTCGGTAACGAGTTCGCGCTTGCGCCCCCAAGGCGTTCCGGGGTTGCAGGCCCAGAAATGGGTCAGCACAGAGAACACCAGCGCCAGCGCGATCGTGATGGGCACTACCTTGGCGATCGTCTGTCCGAGCATCCCGACGACTTCCAGGGGAAAATTGGACATGGCCGCCTCATCCGATCAGGGATCTCAGGGTTACCTGCTCGTGCTCAAGGAGCCATGAATCCGAGGCGCGTGAGGCCCTCGCGCGCGCCCTGCAATACCCTGCAATAGAAGTGAGCGGAACCAATATCGCATTGTCGGAAAGGCCTTAATTCCAAGTTTACTCTGCTTAACAACAGCCGGATCCCGTCATGTTTACGCGATAGAATTAACTGCGCTGCAATCCTCCGATCTTAGGCTGACGCATGGTCACGGTGCTGAGAACGCCGGCGAGACCAAACCTTAGTTCGACAGCCTCGTGTGTACATGGAGTTACCTATGAAGAACCTGATTGCACGTTTTGTGAAGGATGAGTCCGGCGCCACCGCCATCGAATACGGCCTGATTGCCGCCGGCATTTCGCTCGCGATCATCGCTGTGGTCAACGGCCTCGGTACCAACCTGAACGCCAAGTTCACCTCGATCAACACCCAGCTGAAATAAGCGACTGTTGCTGGCGAGCATCAAAGGCCTCGGTCATCCGGGGCCTTTGCTGTTTCCGCCGGATGTAGGTGGCGTAAACATGCGTAAACCAGCTGTCGCCTCGGTCGCGGCAAGAAAAGCGTCGTTGCCGGCCGGCCGCCGGGACGATGCGCCCGTGGAAGTGGTCTGTGTCGCGCTGGTGCTGGCGCTTCTCGCTCTCGGCTCCCGGATCGTAAGTATCTGGTGATCCGTCCGGCCGTTTCCCGATTGTTCACCTCTCACGGCTAGACTCGGCCGATGCTCCGACCTCGCTTTTGCAGCACGGCTGCGTAATCCCATGATCCTCGACATCGCGCGCCTTCTGCTGTTTCCGGCCCTGATGGCGTTCGCAGCCGCCAGCGACTTTTTCACCATGACGATTTCGAACCGGGTGTCGCTGGCGCTGGCGGCGGGCTTCCTGGCTCTCGCCCTGCTGAGCGGCATGGGCCTTTACGATATCCTCTCGCACGTCGGTGCGGGCGCCGCCGTGCTCGCGGTGGCCTTTGCCTGCTTTACCATGGGCTGGGTCGGCGGCGGGGATGCCAAGGTCGCGGCCGCCGCCGCGCTCTGGTTCGGCTTTGGCCATTTGCTCAGCTATCTGGTCTATGCCTCGCTGTTCGGCGGCGCCTTGACGCTGTTGCTGCTCCAGTTCCGGCAATGGCCGCTGCCCTACGCGTTCGCCGGCCAGGCCTGGCTGCTCAAGCTGCACGCCAAGGACAGCGGAATTCCTTACGGCATCGCCCTCGCCATCGGTGCCTTGATGATTTACCCGGAGACGGAATGGATCAAGGCGGTCGACCTGACCCATTTCGCCATTCGCTGATCGCAGCCGGAGTAAACGCGGCGTTAAGGCGAGTTAGATACGCCTCATTAACCATGCTTTGACGAATAGCTGGTCAACTCCCATCACTGCGGCGGAAGCGTCGCGGCGTAATGTGGAAAGTGAAGCGTATGAATACCGCACGCATTGTCGTCCTGACCATCGCTGTCGGTGCCGGCGGCATTGCCGCATATCTTGCGAGTGGGTCTGACAACAAGCCGCTCCCGACCGAACCGGTTGCACAACTGCAGACCGTGGACGTTCTCGTGGCGAAGTCCGACATCGGCCTTGGCCAGTCGGTCACTGCCGAGGACCTCCAGTGGCAGACCTGGCCGGCGGCGACCGCAAGCAACAGTTTCATTCGCCGCAACGAACGCCCCGATGCAACGACCCAGATTGTCGGCTCGATCGCACGTGCGCCATTCATCGCAGGCGAACCGATCCGGGAACCGAAGCTGGTCAAGGCCAACGGGTCAGGCTTCATGGCGGCGATCCTGCCCACCGGCATGCGCGCCATCTCGACCGAAATCTCGCCGGAGACCGGCGCCGGCGGCTTTATTCTGCCCAACGACCGGGTCGATGTCATTCTTTCGAAGCGCGATCCGCGCGGTTTCATCGTCCGCCGCTATCATCCGGGGGATCCGCGCCAGATGGCAGCGATCCGGCTGATTTATCCGAAAATCTCGGCGATTGCCGGTCCCTGCGGCCTGTGGCCGGATGATCTCGGACCCTCGATCAAGAACAAGAGCTATTTCGAAAACAAGCCGTACTACAATTTCGGCTGCGCCTACCAGCGCAACATGGCGGCGATGATCGACAATCCGTCGGACCTCGTGCAGCCGCGGTCTGAAACCCCCGCCTATACGACGCGGCGCACGGCCGCCTTCGAGAAGTATCGCAAGGGTACCCCGACCACGACCACCTATCCCGAAGCCGAGAAGGCCAAACTCAGCGATACAGGCAAATGATCAGCTACGCCCGCCATAATCCCGAAGAGCAGCCGGACGGCACACCGCCGCCCGCGGACGATCATATCGCGCCGGCGCCGCGTGTCTCCGTGCAGGCCTTTTGCGAAACGGTGGAAACCGCCGCGGCCGTGCAATCGGCGGGCGAAGACCGCCGCCTCGGCAAGGCTCATCTCAAGATTCAGATGGGCGGCATGGCAGCCGCCATCGAGGCCTATCGCACGGCTCCAACTCCGAACGTGATCATCCTGGAAACCGAGGGCCGCAGCGATATCCTTACCGGCCTCGATCAACTCGCGACCGTGTGCGATTCCGGAACCCGCGTCGTTGTGATCGGCCGTGTCAACGATGTCGCGCTTTATCGCGAACTGGTGCGCCGCGGCGTCAGCGACTACGTGATCGCGCCGGTCAACGCCCTCGGCGTGGTACGCTCGATTTGCGGGCTGTTCTCGGCGCCGGAGGCAAAAGCCGTCGGCCGGATCATCGCAATCGTCGGGGCCAAGGGCGGCGTCGGCGCATCCACCATCGCGCACAACGTCGCCTGGGCGATCGCGCGCGATCTCGCGCTGGATTCGGTCGTCGCCGATCTCGACCTCGCGTTCGGCACCGCCGGTCTTGACTACAATCAAGACCCTCCGCAAGGCATCGCCGACGCGGTGTTCTCGACCGATCGCGTCGATACCGCGTTCATTGACCGTCTGCTGTCGAAATGTACCGACCACCTCAGCCTGCTGGCGGCGCCGGCGACGCTTGCGCGGGTCTACGACTTTGGCG
>Ga0097691_1000834_pt1 | contig 24728 bp, 17 predicted proteins | sample NGESurdeep072012_8_FD_72858 | JGI IMG/M metagenome (GOLD analysis project Ga0097691, IMG submission 72858) | Arctic peat soil microbial communities from Barrow, Alaska - NGEE Surface sample 210-1 deep-072012 | ecosystem: Environmental > Terrestrial > Soil > Wetlands > Peat ... | reverse complement strand
GCTCTCGATAACCAACCCACTCGGCACAAGCGACGAAATTCGAATACCGGCTCGCATGGCGCTGATTCCCCCGTTGGAGAACCGCAAGCTCGGCAGAAAATTCATCAGATGTGAGTCAGACCCACCTTTGGACGCTTATTAACACTTTATGACCAGTTTGGACTATCCGGGCTTGCCGAGCCCCGCGCCGATTGCACGCGCCGCGGTAAGGCTTTCGCAGACCCGGGCGAAATCGTTATCCGACCGCCGACGCTCGGCGAGCACACCGAGCTTGTGCTGGGAGAACTCGGTTACGATGCAGCAACAATCGCGGCGCTGCGGGAAAATGGAACGATTTAGGGCCGACTTCGAGCCGCGCGGTGCCTTCGGCTACAACTTCCGCCGCCCATTCCTCTGGCTCGGCTAGGGGGCACGCTTTGGCGAACCGCTGATCAATCTGACCTGCAAGCGAGATTCTTCACCTTCAATTACGGATTTTTGCCGCGGCCCGCGCCGGGAAAGATCATTCCAACCGGACGTACCAAGGTGATCCAACCGTTTGAGACCGGCGTCGTCCGTGCGATCCATGTTCGCGACGGACAAAGCGTCAAGGCCGGAGACCTCCTGATCGAACTCGATCCGACGATCAGCGGCGCGGAACTGACGAAGGGCCGCTCATGGCGCGAAGCGGACATACGGCGAAACGCCGACGTCAGTTAAGTGCCAAAACTAGGAAGTCACGCTCCTAATCTGGTGGCCTTCTGTACACCGTAACCCCTTGCGGCACTTCAGGTCCGCGCGCGAGTCGTAGTTTGAGGAACCATACTACTCTAGCATTCTGCTGCGGCTTCGCGAGGCGAATGCCCGCCGGGCTCACCTCCCTATTTCTTCTTTGGCATATACAAATCGGTGATCGTTCCTTCAAACGCTTCGGCGGCCATGCCGATCGTTTCGGAAAGCGTCGGATGGGGGTGGATCGTTAGACCGATGTCGGCGGCATCGGCGCCCATTTCGATCGCGAGTGCCGCTTCGGCGATGAGGTCTCCTGCCGATGGTCCAACGATACCGCACCCGATAATTCGTTCGTGTTCTTCATCGAACAAAAGTTTGGTAATGCCCTCATCACGGCCTAGCGACAGCGACCGTCCGCTCGCCGCCCACGGAAAGATTCCCTTGCCGTACTTGATACCGCTGGCCTTGGCTTCGATTTCGGTCATGCCGACCCACGCTACCTCCGGATCGGTGTAGGCAACCGACGGAATGACCTTCGCGTCGAAAACGGTGTTTTGACCGGCAGCCACTTCGGCGGCAACTTTCGCCTCATGCACGGCCTTATGGGCGAGCATCGGTTGGCCAACCACATCTCCAATGGCAAAAATATGCGGAACATTTGTCCGCATCTGCTTGTCGACTGCGATGAAGCCATGCTCATCGACGGCAACGCCTGCGGCGGCTGCACCAACCATCTTGCCACTGGGACGACGGCCCACAGCGACAAGCAGACGATCGAATAGATCGTTCGAGATGCCGTTCGGCCCCTCAAAAGTGACGCGAAGGCCCTCTGTTTCGGCTGCGACCGCAGTAACTTTGGTTTTCAGCAGTATATTTTCGTAACGTTTGTTGATGCGCTTCATCAACGGCGCAACAATATCCTTGTCAGCACCGGGAATGATCTGGTCCATCAATTCAACGATTGTCACCTTGACCCCGAGCGAGTGGTAGACCGTCGCCATTTCAAGTCCGATAATCCCCCCGCCAAGCACAAGAAGCCGCTTGGGCAGGCCGTTGAGCTCAAGAGCGCCAGTTGAGTCGATCACCCGCGGATCGCTATGCGGGATGAAGGGCAACGTGATCGGTTCGGACCCGCAGGCGATGATTGCCTGATCGAACGAGATCGTCTTGTCCCCACCGGCGGTCTTCGCGAGCACCGATTTCGGCGACAGAAACGTACCGACACCCGTCACGACCGTGACCTTGCGCTGCTTGGCAAGACCCGACAGGCCGCCCGTCAGCTTCTTGACGATGCCGTCCTTCCAGCCGCGGAGCTTGTCGATGTCCAGGGAGGGAGCGCCGAATGCAATTCCATGGTCGGCCATTTCCCGCGTCTCATCGATCACCTTGGCCGCGTGCAGCAGCGCCTTCGACGGAATGCAACCGACATTGAGGCAGACGCCTCCAAGCGTCGCGCCCTTGTCGACCAGAATGACCTTCTTGCCGAGATCGGCGGCCCGGAACGCGGCGGAATAGCCGCCGGGACCCGCGCCGATCACGAGCACCTCGGCGTGAAGATCGCCCTTGGCGGACAAAGAAGAAGTTGCCGCCGCAGGCGGGGACGCCGCCGGTGCCGCCTTCGCTGAAACCGCGCCGACGAATGTCGCGATGACGGAGCCCGCACTCACCCTGTCGCCGACCTTGATCCTGACCTCGCCGATGACCCCTGCCGAGGGAGCGGGAACATCCATGGCCGCCTTGTCGGATTCCAGCGTGATAAGCGTCTCGTCCGCCGCGATCGCCTGACCGGGCTTGATGTATACCTCGATCACCGGCACATCCTTGAAATCACCGATGTCGGGAACCTTGATCGTGTCTGTCATCGTCTCTCTCCCGTTCGTGTCCGTCAGAGGACGAGCCGCCGCACATCTTCGATAACCGTGGCGAGGTGTCGAGCGAACCTGGCCGCAGCGGCGCCGTCGATCACGCGATGATCGTAGGAAAGACAGAGCGGCAGCATCAGGCGCGGCACAAAGGCCTCGCCGTTCCATACCGGCGCCATCTTGGAGCGCACGACGCCCAGGATCGCTACTTCGGGCGCATTGACGATCGGAGTAAACGCCGAGCCGCCAATGCCGCCGAGCGAAGAAATCGTGAATGTCGCTCCCTGCATTTCGGAGGGTGTCAACTTGCCGTCGCGCGCCTTCGCCGAAATGTCGCCCAGTTCGCGGCTGATCTCGATGACCCCCTTGCGATCGACGTCCTTGACGACCGGAACGACCAGGCCTTCCGGCGTGTCGACAGCGATGCCGATGTTGTAGAATTTCTTGTAGACAAGAGCGTCCTTTTCCGGCGTGAGCGAGGTATTGAAGTCCGGAAACGCCTTGAGCGCGTTGACGGACGCCTTCATTAGGAAAGGCAGTAGCGAGACCCGGTACGGCTTTTTCTTGTCGGCCTTGCCGGCGTCATCGAGTTCCTTCCGGTATTTCTCGATCTCGGAAATATCTGCCTCGTCGTTGTGGGTGACATGCGGGATGTTGAGCCATGCGCGATGAAGGTACGGTCCGGAGATGCGCTTGATCCGCACCATCGGCTTGATCTCGACCGGCCCGAACTTCGAAAAATCGACCGCGGGAATTTCGGGGATTCCCATGCTGCCAGACGCTGTGCGGACGGACGAGCCCTTGGCTCCGCCGCCGAGCGAGGCCTTGAGATCTTCCTTCGTGATGCGTCCCTTTTCGCCTGTCCCATTGATCGTGGCCAGATCGATGCCGAGTTCGCGCGCCATGCGACGAACGCCCGGACTGGCATGCGCGCCGGAAAAGTCCGGTACTGCGGGTGCGGCAGAAGTCCGAGCGGATGGCGACGCCGCCGCACGCTTAGGCGGCTCGGGTTGTTCCTGTTGCTGCATCACCGCAGGCGCGGCCTGCGCCGGCGACGCCTCTTCGCCGCTTTCCAGCCGGGCGAAGAGAAAGTCCTTGCCGACCCGATCGCCGATCTTCACCAAGATCTCCTTGACGGTGCCGGCCGACGGCGAAGGGACCTCCATCGACGCCTTGTCGGATTCCAGGGTGATCAACGGATCGTCCAGCTTGACGATGTCGCCTGGCTTTACGGTGATTTCGATGATCGGCACGTCCTTGAAGTCACCGATATCTGGCACTTTCACATCGATAATGTTGGTCAAGACAACCTCCTTGGACTCGTGCGCGGCGCGTGGCAACGGCAGTAATCAGATTAACAGGCGAGCGTTCCTGATCTCAGACCAGTGCGGGGTTCGGCTTATCGGAATTGATGCTGTATTTTCGGAGCGCGTCGGCAACGAGCGTCGCCGGAACCGTTCCTTCATCGGCCAGTGCCTTCAGCGCAGCCACGACGACATGGAATCGATCGACTTCGAAGAAGTTTCGCAATTTTCGCCTGTAGTCGGAACGGCCAAAGCCGTCGGTGCCTAAGACGCGATAGCGGCCAGGTACAAAAGGTCGAATCTGGTCGGCGAGCAGTTTCATATAGTCGGTTGCCGCGATGACCGGACCGCCGGCTTTTTCGAGACAGTTCTCGACATAAGAGCGTTTTGGCGCCGCTGTCGGATGCAACATGTTCCAGCGATCAGCATCGAGACCGTCCCGACGCAACTCCATGAAACTCGTGACGCTCCAGATGTCGGATGCGATACCGAAATCGTCCGCCAGCAAGGTGGCGCCAGCCTCGACTTCGCGCAAAATAGCTCCCGAGCCCAGCAACTGAACGCGAGTGGCTTTCTTTTTCGCTTCGACGGATTTAAGCTTGTACATGCCCTTGCGGATGCCGTCCTCGGCGCCTTCAGGCATGTCGCCATGTGGGTAATTCTCGTTCAGCGTCGTTATGTAGTAGAAGACGTCCTCGTTCTCGCCGTACATGCGGCGCAGGCCATCCTGCACAATGACCGCCACTTCATAGGAATAGGTCGGGTCGTAACAAACGCAGTTCGGAATGGTCGAGGCGATAAGATGGCTGTGACCGTCTTCGTGCTGCAGCCCCTCGCCATTAAGCGTGGTGCGGCCCGACGTGCCGCCGATCAGAAATCCTCGTGCGCGCATGTCGCCGGCCGCCCACGCGAGATCGCCGACGCGCTGAAAGCCGAACATGGAGTAATAGATATAGAACGGGATCATCGGCGTATTCGATGTTGAGTACGACGTTGCTGCCGCGATCCACGACGCCATGGCTCCAGGTTCGTTGATCCCCTCCTGGAGGATTTGACCAGTCTTGTCCTCGCGATAGAACATGAGCTCGTCGGCATCCTGCGGCCGATAAAGCTGTCCCACCTGCGAGAAGATCCCGAATTGACGGAACATACCTTCCATGCCGAAGGTGCGGCTCTCGTCAGGTACAATCGGGACGATGCGCTTCCCAATCGTCTTGTCCCTCAGCAACGTTGTTAAAATGCGCACGAACGCCATCGTCGTCGAAATTTCGCGATCTCCGGTGGACTTCAGCTGCGCGCTGAAGGCGGATAGCGGGGGAATCTCAAGTGGCTCGGATTTGCGACGGCGGGTTGGCAAATACCCACCCAGCGCGGCGCGGCGCTCCGTGAGGTACTTCATCTCGGGCGACCCTTCAGGGAAGCGCACAAAGGGCACGTCCTTTAGTTGTTCGTCCGACACCGGAATCTGGAAACGATCCCGAAACTGTCGAAGGGCTTCCTCGTTCATTTTCTTGGCCTGATGCGAGATCATCTGGCCTTCACCAGATTCACCCATACCGTACCCTTTGACGGTCTTGGCCAGGATCACCGTTGGTTGCCCTTTGTGCTCAGAGGCAGCCCTGTAGGCGGCGTAAACCTTTTGCGGGTCATGACCGCCGCGCGTCATCTCCCAGATCTGATCGTCACTCATGTGAGCGACCATGTTTTTCAACTCGGGATATCTCCCAAAGAAATGTTCGCGAACATAGGCTCCATTTTTTGATTTATAGTCCTGGTACTCGCCGTCGACGCACTCCTCCATGCGTTTCCTCAAAATGCCGGTGAAGTCATTGGCCAGCAATTGATCCCAGCCTGATCCCCACAAGACCTTAATGACGTTCCAGCCCGCGCCGCGAAAATCGGCTTCGAGTTCTTGAATGATCTTGCCATTGCCGCGCACCGGTCCATCGAGCCGCTGCAAATTGCAGTTGATGACAAACACGAGATTGTCGAGATGCTCGCGTCCACCCAGCGAGACCGCACCAAGCGACTCTGGCTCGTCCATCTCGCCATCGCCCATGAAGGCCCAAACCTTGCGGGGCTTGGTATCCGCCAGGCCGCGAGAATCGAGATACTTGAGAAATCGCGCCTGGTAGATCGCCATCAATGGTCCGAGGCCCATCGACACCGTGGGAAATTGCCAGAAGTCCGGCATCAGCCAAGGGTGCGGATAGGAGGGCATCCCCTTGCCGTCGACCTCCTGGCGAAAATTTAGAAGCTGCTCCTCGCCCAAGCGCCCTTCGAGATATGCACGCGCGTAGATCCCGGGCGAGCAATGACCTTGGTAATAGACAAGGTCGCCTCCATGCGTATCGGTTGGAGCATGCCAAAAATGCATGAAACCGGTATCGTAGAGCGTTGCCGCGGATTGGAAACTGGCAATATGCCCGCCGAGTTCGGAAGAGGTCTTGTTGGCGCGCAGCACGATCGCGGCTGCGTTCCATCGGATTAGCGAACGAATCCTGTGTTCAATTGCTCGGTCGCCGGGATGGGTTGGTTCCTCTTGTGGCGCGATGGTGTTGACATAAGCCGTGTTGGCGGCGAAGGGCAGCTTCGCGCCCTTGCGCCGGGCCGCTTGAACGATACCGTCCAACAGTTCGTCGACCCGACCGATACCTTCAAAGGCTTCAACGGAATCCAACGCATCGAGCCATTCACGTGTTTCTGCGGGATCGCGATCTTGGTCCAATGTCGTCTCCTATTACGGCCAAACGTTTAATTACAGAGCGGCTGAGATGATTGCCGCCTCAGGCGCGATCAAATGAGCTGCAAACTAGCCCCTGCGGAGAACGCTTTTCCCCGCATAAAAAGCTGCAGAGCCGAGTTCTTCCTCGATCCGTATTAACTGGTTGTATTTAGCTAAGCGGTCGGAGCGCGACAGTGAGCCTGTTTTGATCTGGCCGCAATTGGTGGCCACCGCCAAGTCGGCAATAGTAGTGTCTTCCGTTTCACCCGAGCGATGCGACATCACGCTCGTATATCCGGCTCGGTGTGCCATATCGACCGCGGCCAGCGTCTCTGTCAGCGAGCCAATCTGATTCACTTTGATAAGGATGGAATTAGCGACACCCTTAGCGATACCGGTGGATAACCGTTCGACATTAGTGACGAAAAGATCATCGCCGACGAGTTGGCATCGCCGTCCCACGAGATCGGTCACGGCCTTCCAACCTTCCCAATCGTCTTCGGACATTCCGTCTTCGATCGACATGATCGGATAGCGGCTGACTAGTCCCGAAAGATACTCGGCCTGGGCTTGCGGCCCGCGTACCAGGCCTTCTCCCCCATAGTGGTACTCGCCTTTCTTGAAAAACTCCGTTGCGGCGCAATCCAGCGCCAGCAACATATCGTCGCCCGGCTTGTAGCCGGCGGCTTCAATCGAACTCATGATGAAGTCGAGCGCCTTTTCGGCTGATGACAAATTCGGCGCAAAGCCTCCTTCATCGCCGACATTGGTATTGTGTCCGGCATCGCTCAATGCTTTGCGGAGCGTGTGAAACACTTCCGATCCCATACGAACTGCGTCGGCGACGGTAGATGCACCTACCGGAACGATCATGAATTCCTGAAAGTCGATCGGATTGTCGGCGTGAGCGCCGCCGTTGATGATGTTCATCATCGGTACCGGCAAAGTCCGCGCCTGCGTTCCGCCGACGTAGCGGTAGAGTGGCAGTCCAGACGACTGAGCTGCCGCTTTCGCGACCGCCAGTGACACACCGAGAATGGCGTTTGCGCCGAGGCGAGCTTTATTCGGGGTTCCGTCGATTTTGATAAGCGTCCCATCAACTCCAACTTGATCCGTTGCGCTCATTCCGCGAACAGCATCAGCGATCTCCGTCCGGATGGCGTGGACGGCTTTCAGAACACCTTTGCCTTGGAATCGCTTCCGGTCTCCGTCGCGAAGCTCGACAGCCTCGTGAGCGCCGGTCGACGCGCCGGATGGAACTGCGGCACGGCCGGTCGCGCCGTCGTCAAGCGTCACGTCCACTTCGACAGTTGGATTACCGCGACTGTCCAGGATCTCGCGGGCATGGATTCCGATAATTTCCGTCATGATCGTTTCCTATCTTGCGGCGGTTAGACCCGCAGAATCTTAAGCATGTTCGTTGTTCCCGAGATGCCGACTGGGCTGCCCGCCGCAACGACAATGGTATCGCCCTTTTTGGCAAATCCCTCTTTGAGGGCTGTCTCACAGGCAAAAGAGCTCATCTCATCCAGGGAACTGATCGCGGGCACTTCCACCGAATGAATTCCCCAGGCAACGGTCAGCCGTCGTGCCGTCTTCACACTCGCGGCCATACTGAGAATGGAAGTCGCCGGCCGTTCACGGGATGCCCGCAAACTACTCGATCCAGAACTTGTGTAGGTGACGACGGCGGCAATTGGCAGCAGATCGGTAGCCAACCGCATGCTGGCGCTGATCGCGTCCGGAATAGTTGCGGCGGGCGCCGGACGGGCCGCATCACTCATTGGGCGGTAATAGCCCCGATCATTCTCCGCGGCCTTGATGATGCGGTCCATCATCGTCACCGCCTCAATTGGAAACTTCCCGGATGCCGATTCTGCCGAAAGCATCACCGCGTCGGCACCGTGATAGATGGCCGAGGCCACATCGGAAGCTTCGGCGCGCGTGGGCGTCGGGACTTCGATCATTGACTCCAGCATTTGCGTTGCGACGATGCAGGGTTTTCCTGCGAGCCGGCAAGCGCGAACGATTTGCCGTTGGATTGGCGGTACCTGTTCGGGAGCCATTTCGACTCCCAGGTCGCCACGAGCGACCATCACCGCATCCGAGAGCGCCACGATGGCATCGAGATGTTCGACCGCGGATGGCTTTTCCAGCTTCGACATCACTCCAGCCCGCCCGGCGACGATGCTGCGGACTTCTTCGACGTCCTCCGGCCGTTGAACGAACGACAACGCTATCCAGTCCGCGCCGAGTTCCAGACCGTAGGCCAGGTCAATTCGATCCTTGGGCGTCAGGGCCGAAAGCGGCAGGACCGCACCGACGACACTGACCCCTTTACGGTCGGACAAAGCGCCGCCCACGAGAACCCGTGTCGTTGCTTTACCCGGACCGCAAGACTCGACTTCCAACCGAATTTTGCCGTCGTCAAGCAGGAGCTGCACACCGGGAGAGAGTGCCTGGAAGATCTCCGGATGCGGCAGACTTACCCGCTTGTCGTCTCCCGGTCCGCCATCAAGGTCGAAATCAAATTTAGCCCCGCTTTTCAGAATCGCTCGGCCTGCGGTGAACGTGCCAACTCTTAGCTTCGGCCCTTGCAGGTCTACGAGAACTCCGATTGGCCGACCCACGTCCTTCTCAATAGAGCGGATAATGTCGTAGCGCTTTTTATGATCCTCGTGGGTGCCGTGGCTGAAGTTTAAACGGAACACGTCCGCCCCAGCGTCAAAGAGGCTACGAACAATTTCTGGAGTGGAGCTTGCGGGGCCGAGGGTGGCGATGATCTTGGCGTTGCGGTGACGGCGCATTTTGTGTCGCGGCCTTAACCGGCCGGCCTTTCCTGGGATCGGATGATGAGAATGGCGCGAAAATCGTTGACATTGGTCAGGGTGGGGCCGGTGATGATCTGGTCACCGAGGGCCTCGAAGAAGGAGTGAGCGTCGTTATCGGCTAGTCGCGCCTTGGCATTGATCCCACGGTCGACGGCGCGAGCGAGGGTGTCGGGAGTTACGATGGCGCCGGCGATCTCTTCGGCCCCGTCCACGCCATCGGTATCACCGGCCAGTGCGAACACGCCCGGCAGACCGTCAAGTTCCACGGTCAGCGAAAGCAGAAATTCCACGTTGCGGCCTCCGCGTCCGTTTCCTTTGACAGTGACGGTCGTTTCACCCCCGGACAACAAGACGACGGGCGGTGGTGCCGGCTGGCCTCGCAACGCCGTTTGCCGCGCGATCCCCGCCATGACCCGGCCGACCTCACGCGCCTCACCCTCAAGGGCGTCACCCAGAATGAGTGGGGTCACTCCGTTCTTCCGGGCCACGTCTGCCGCCGCCTCCAGCGAAAGCTGGGGCGTGGCGATGATGGCCGTGCTGGCGTTGGCCAGCCGAGGGGCACCTTGCTTTGGAGTTTCGTCTGCAGCACGCATCAGGTGCTCAAATACGGAACGCGGTTCGGTGATCCGGTATTTTTCCATCACAGCGCGGGCTTCAGCAAAAGTTGAACTGTCGGGAACGGTCGGACCAGAGGCGATCACGGCCGGATCGTCTCCCGGCACGTCTGAGATCACGAGAGTTACGAGTCGGGCCGGATACGCCGCTGCCGCGAGCCGGCCTCCCTTGATCGCCGAAAGGTGCTTACGTACGACGTTCATCTCGCCGATCGACGCGCCGGACCGGAGCAGAGCGGCGTTGACGGCCTGCTTGTCTTCCAAGGTTAGGCCCAACGCGGGCAGGCTTAGGAGAGACGATCCGCCACCCGAGATCAGCGCCAGAACGAGGTCGTCGGGGCCGAGTCCCTGGACCATTTTCATCATGCGCTGGGCCGCTCGGTGACCGTTTTCATCGGGTACGGGGTGCGAGGCTTCGACAATCTCGATGCGTTCGCATGGTACGGCGTGCCCGTATCGCGTCACCACAAGCCCGGTTAGCGGGCCAGGCCAAAGATCTTCGACTGCCTTTGCCATCGCGGCTGACGCTTTTCCAGCGCCGATCACGACGGTTCGCCCCTTGGGAGGCGGAGGAAGATAGGCCGGAATGCGAAGCTTGGGCGAAGCGGCGCCAATTGCCGCATCGAACATCGCCTTGAGCAGTTGTCGTGGCTCACCAAGCATTGGACGTTTCCTGCAGCACCACAAAGAGCGAGGCGCTATGGCATTAACTGTAAGGCTGCCGGCCCGAGAGACGGGCCGGCAGAACGGCCTTTTAGTCGTTGGCCTTTCGTAACTCTTCGCACACCGCTTCGGTGACCTGCTTCGTGGTTGCCTTGCCACCGAGGTCGGGGGTGTGCAGCGACGGATCAGTGGTCACCCGCTCAATGGCTTTCATCAATCGGTCGGCGGCAGGCTTCTCGCCCAGATGCTCGAGCATCATGACCGCCGTCCAGAAAGTCCCAATCGGATTGGCGATGCCTTTACCGGTGATGTCGAAGGCCGATCCGTGGATAGGCTCAAACATCGAGGGCGCATTACGCTCGGGGTTCAAATTGGCGGTTGGAGCAATGCCGAGGGACCCAGCGAGAGCCGCCGCAAGATCCGAAAGGATGTCCGCGTGCAGGTTGGTTGCTACGATCGTGTCCAGGGTTTGCGGCTTCATGGTCATCCGCATGGTCATGGCGTCGACCAGCATTTTGTCCCACGTTACGTCCGGAAATTCCTTCGCGACTTCGGCGGCAATCTCATCCCACATAACCATGGCATGACGCTGCGCGTTGCTCTTGGTCACAACGGTCAGTAGTTTGCGCGGGCGAGACTGGGCAAGTTTGAACGCGTAACGGATGATACGGGCTACCCCAGTTCGCGTCATGATGGAGACGTCGGTGGCGACTTCTTCAGGCAGCCCCCGATGCACGCGACCGCCTACGCCGGAATATTCACCTTCCGAGTTTTCGCGCACGATCACCCAGTCCAGTTCCGGACCAGAAACATGGCGGAGCGGGCTGGTGATGCCAGGCAGCACTCGGGTCGGACGCACGTTGGCGTATTGATCAAGCGGCTGGCAGATCGCTAGGCGTAGTCCCCACAAGGTAATGTGGTCCGGGATGTCCGGCGCGCCGACGGAACCAAACAGGATGGCATCGAACTTTCTGAGCTGATCCGCGCCATCTGCCGGCATCATAACGCCGTGTTTCTTGTAGTAATCCGAACCCCAATCGAAATCTTGGAACTCCAGCTTGAATTGACCATCACGCTCGGCACAGACCTTGAGGGCCTGCACCCCGGCCGCGACAACCTCGGGACCGATTCCATCTCCGCCTATGGCGGCAATCCGGTGAGTACGCATTTTTTGCTCCTTGTGTTTGTTGATAGTTTTGAAATGTGCTCACCCTCATCGGAAGGTGCGCTGTCTTAATTTTTCCTGGAATAATCCGGACGCCTAGTGATCGAAGTGGGGTTGAGCCGACGTTGGCACCGCTCGCTTCGAGCGTGAGAGAGCTAGCGTGAGAACAGCCGACAGGACGAGCAGGCCCGATACAAAGTACAGACCGCCCAGAAAGCTGCCGGTCGCATCTTTGATCCAGCCGATCATTGCGGGTCCTGCAAAGCCACCCAGGTTACCAATCGAGTTGATCGTCGCGATGCCAGCGGCGGCCGCAGATCCAGACAGGAACATCGTTGGCATCGCCCAAAGTGGCGGCTTTGCCGAACTGATGCCGATATTGACGAGCGTGAGCGCGGCAACGACGGAGATTACGGATCCGGCGGATCCTGCCAGCATAAGGCCCGCGGCTGCGGCGACGCAGGCTCCGACGACGTGCCAAGTACGTTCGTTGGTCTTGTCCGAATGGCGTGCCCAGAGAACCATTGCTATGACGGCGACGGTCGGCGGGACAGCGTTCAGTAGTCCGACCTGCATGGTCGACAGGCCAAATTCCTTGATAATCTGTGGCGCCCAGATGCCGAGCGTATAGAGACCGGCCGAGGTACCGAAGTAGATCAGGGACAGCGCCAGGACACGTATGTCGGCCAAACCGCGCCAGATGCTGTGGCTGGCGGTAGCAGCCTTCGCAGCATGTTCTGCGTCCATTTCGTTGACAAGCCACTCGCGCTCATCATCTTTCAGCCACTTCGCCTTTTGCGGCTTGTCTGTCAGGAAGCCCAAAACCACGAAGCCAAGAAGGAACGCCGGGATGGCCTCCATAATGAACATCCACTGCCAGCCCCTGAGGCCAAGAAGTCCGTCCATCTCCAGCAAGGCGCTCGAAACGGGCGAACCAAGAACCACTGATATCGGCGCCGCTGCCATGAACAAGGAAACTACGCCAGCGCGGTAGCGCGCCGGGAACCAAAAGCTGAGATAAAGAATGATGCCGGGAAAGAAGCCGGCCTCTGCAGCGCCCAACAAAAAGCGCAGGACGAGAAAGCTCGTCTCCCCCCTAATGAACGCGAAAATGGCTGAAACGATTCCCCAGGTGATCATCACCCGGGCGATCCAGAGCCGCGCTCCGACCTTTTCGAGGATCAGATTGGAGGGCACCTCGAAAATAAAATACCCGAGAAAGAAAATGCCAGCTCCGAGGCCGAAAACTGCCGGCGAGAACCCCAGGTCCTTATTCATCGTCAACGCGGCGAAGCCGATGTTCACACGGTCGATGAACGCGATAAAATATAGCAGCATAATGAAGGGAACGATGCGGAAGCTAATCTTCCGGATTACGCGCTTTTCCAGCTCGGCACTCATTGGGTGGGCTCCTCGCCTGTATTGCTTTTGTTTCCGCGCCATCTGGCGCGTTGAAGGCCACCCTGCGACCGTAGCCGTCAGGACTCAATTGGCTGCCGTTTATACAAAAAAATGATATAATCGCCATCCAGGAGAGAGCCGATGGATCTTCATCAATTGCGATGCTTCGTGGCGGCGGCCGAAGAGTTACATTTCGGCAGGGCCGCGCAGCGGCTGGAAATGCTGCCCTCGGCGCTTGGTCGCTTTATCCGGCTTCTCGAAGAGGACCTCGGCACCCGGTTGATGACCCGCACCACGCGCAGCATCGCACTGACAGACGACGGCGCCATCCTCGTCAAGGAAGCCCGCGCCTTGCTTGCGCAGGCAGATGCTCTCGCCGCCAAGTTCCGAACGCGCGGCCGGAAGCAGGCCGCAACCGTCCGCGTTGGAGCGATCGATAGTGCTGCGGCAGGACTGCTGCCGATGCTCCTTCACGATTTCCGAGAGCAGCGGCCGGACGTCACGATTCAACTGGTCGAAGATAAGACGATACGCCTGTTGCCACGAGTGCTGTCCGGCCGGATTGACCTTGCTTTCGTCCGCCCGCCGGAAAGCCCCGACAAGCGGCTGGAATTTTTGTTTCTTTTTCACGAGACCGCCGTCGTCGCGGTTTCCGATCATCACCCGCTCGCATCTAAGAAGCGTGTGACTATCGCCGATCTCGCAGACCAGCCTCTGATCGTGCCCGAACGCCGTTCGCGACCGCACAGCCACGATCTCACCATGAAACTGTTTGCCGAAGCCGGGCTTGAGGCTCGCATCGTCCAGATTGCGGATGAAAAGCAGACCATCGTCAATCTTGTGTCTGCAGAACTTGGTGTCGCGATCGTCCCCAAATGGACATCACGTATGGCGGCGCGTGGTGTTCGCTACGTCCGGCTTGCGGCGTCCGATATGAACAAGTTGCCGCTGGCGGCAGCCTGGACTCGAGGCACACGCGATCCAATCAGGGACGATATGCTGGAGATGCTCAAGGTTCATCTGTCGCGCTATGCGCGGGAGGCATGAAAACATCGCTGCCGGTCATTCGCGTCCAGGGAGATATTAGCCAAAAAGTCACTGCTCGCCCGGCATGGTTAGCGCCTTCCATTTGCGCCCGTTAACAGCTTTGGTGCGGCGCAACACCGTCTTCGTTTGTGCTGCCTATCGCTGATCGTTCTTGAGACTTGGAGCACGCCAAGATAGCCAAGACAAACCGCCCGGAGGCGGTTTTTTATTCTTCGCTGATGTTCTCCAGGTCAGGCGACCGGTAATAATCAGGGTCGCGAATTCGCTAAGGTTTTCTGGGAGTCCGCCAACCCCATTTCTTTTGTGATCCATTTGGTGAAGGTACGCACCGAGCGCCGATGCTTGGCTTGCGGCGGACAGACGAGATAGTGCCCAACGTAGGACTGATCGCTCGCACGTCCGACCAGAGGCGCTACCAATTTACCGCTCGAAAGTTCGAGTTCGGCGAGTCTTGTGGACTCGAGAGTCACGCCGAGACCATCAACGGCTGCGGCAATCGCCATGAAGCTACGATCGAACCGGAACCCGCCAGGACTCGGTGCAGAGAGACCGTTTATTGCGAACCAGGCATTCCAGCGAACGCGCTTTTGCTCACTTTCGATCAGCGGAAGCTTCAACAGGTCAGCCGCTTCGCGGATAGCACCAGCAAGCGAGGGCGCGCACATTGGACGCACGATTTCCTCACCGAGCGGCAACACGACCATCCCTTCCTGACGCGGCGGTCCGTAGCAAATGTCAATGTCGAACTCATCGTTGCGAAAGTGAGGGTAGTCGGTTCCGGCCGCCAACCTGACTTCCAGTTCGGGATGTTGCGCGATCAGTCCTCTCAGCCGCGGCATCAGCCATTGCGCGGCTAGGCTCGGCGCACAATGAATTCGCAGAAGGTTCGACGAGCGTGTGCTGGCAACCTCGAGCCCGTTCCTCAGTTCATCGAAGGCGCCGGATACTCGCCGCAGCAACTCTTCCCCTGCCTGATTGACTTGCATCCTGCGTCCGTCGCGCTCGAACAGCGTCGTCCCGATCTGCTCTTCGAAGTCGCGGATGGCGTGGCTGACGGCGCTCGGCGTCAACCCGAGTTCGCCCGCGGCCGCGCGGAATGATCCAGTGCGTGCGGCCGCCTCGAAAGCCCGGAGGGCGCGAAGGGGTAGTGGGGCCATACCATAGGTGAACACAATTCAACTATCAGTGCAAATTTCGCCTATTGTCGCACTGCTTAACCCGAACCATTATCCGCGCCAATCGAAACAAGGGTTTTTCGGAGGAAATATGCTGCTGACGGGCAAGACTGCGATCATTTCCGGAGCGGCCGGCGCGCGTGGCATTGGCTTCGCGACGGCAAAAACGTTCGCGGATCAAGGCGCGCGGGTCGCGATCCTGGATCTCGACGGCGCGGGCGCGGTCAAGGCCGCCGCCGAACTCGGCCAGGGCCATCTCGGCCTTGCCTGCAACGTCACGGACAAGGCCGACTGCGAACGCGCAGTGTCCGAGGTGCTTAAGGCCTTCGGCAAGATCGACATTCTCATCAACAATGCCGGCATAACCCAGCCCGTAAAGGTTTGGGACATCGTCCCTCAGGATTGGGACCGTATCCAGGACGTCAACCTGCGCGGCGTGCTCTATCTTTCACAGGCGGTCATGCCGCATATGCGCGCGCAGAAGGCTGGCTCGATCGCCTGCATGTCCTCGGTCTCCGCGCAACGCGGCGGCGGTATTCTCGGCGGCGCACACTATTCGGCCGCCAAGGCCGGCGTGCTGGGCCTCGCCAAGGCCATGGCACGCGAACTCGGTCCCGACAACATCCGGGTTAATTGTGTTGCGCCAGGCTTGATCGCCACCGACATCAACATCGGCAAGATAGCCCCCGAAAAAGAGCAAGAGATTCTCGCCGGCATTCCGCTCGGCCGCCTCGGCAAACCGCAGGACGTCGCGAAAATCTTTCTGTTTCTGGCCTCCGATCTGTCGGCTTACACGACCGGGGCCGTGATCGATGTCAACGGCGGCATGCACATCCATTGATGACGGGCAGGGGATAAGCCATGGCTGGAACTGGATTGCGGACCAATGAACCCGAACTTGCGGAACGTGCATATCGCATCCGCCGCAATGCGCTTCTCATGGGTGAAGTTCAAGGGCAGGGCTACATCGCCCAGGCCCTCGATATCGCCGACGTGCTGGCCGTTGCTTACTTCCATGCCATGCGCTACCGGCCGGAAGATCCGGCCTGGGAAAATCGTGACCGCTTCCTCCTGTCGAACGGCCACTATGCCATCGCGCTTTATGCGGCGCTGATCGAGGCTGGGATCGTCCCGGAATCTGAACTTGAGACGTACGGCTTCGACGAAAGCCGCCTGCCTATGTCCGGCATGGCTTCCTACACACCGGGCATGGAGATGTCGGGCGGTTCGTTGGGGCTTGGCCTCAGCATCGCCGTCGGTATGTGCCTGGGCCTCAAACGCAAAGGCTCCGACAGCCGCGTTTATACGCTGTTCTCCGATGGCGAGCTCGACGAAGGCTCCACCTGGGAAGCGATGATGTCGGCGGCGCACTACAAGCTCAATAACCTCATTGCAGTCGTTGACGTAAACAATCAGCAAGCCGATGGGCCCTCCAAGCAGATGATGGGCTTTGAGCCGCTAGCGGAAAAAATGCGGGCGTTTGGCTGGTTCGTGCAGCGCATCGACGGCAATGACCTCGACGCCGTGGTTGCCGCGTTCAACGCCGCCAAGACGCATGAGAGCGAAAAGCCGCGCATGATCATCGCGGACACGCTTATGGGCAAGGGCGTACCGTTTCTGGAGGCCCGCGAGCGTAATCATTTCATGCGCGTCGATCAGCACGAGTGGCAGCTGGCGCTGCAAGCGCCTGAAGAAGGAAGGCGCACATGAAGGCGACCACCAAGAGCGTAAAGACGCCAATCGCGAGCAAGCCCCGCCTGACCACTTCGGCCATGATCGCCTCGATCGCCAGTGAAGGGCAGCGGACAAAGCCGGCGCCGTTCGGCAATGCGCTGGTCGAGCTCGCACGCGAACGGCACGACATTGTCGGCATGACCGCCGACCTCGGCAAGTATACCGACCTCCACATATTCGCGAAGGAGTATCCCGACCGCTATTACCAGATGGGGATGGCCGAGCAGCTGCTGTTCGGCGCCGCATCGGGCCTCGCCGCCGAAGGCTTTACCCCGTTCGTCACGACCTACGCGGTGTTCGCCGCGCGCCGCGCTTACGACTTCATCCACCAGACGATCGCGGAGGAGCATCGCAACGTCAAGATCGCCTGCGCGCTGCCCGGCCTCACGTCCGGCTACGGACCGAGCCATCAGGCGGCGGAGGATCTGGCGCTGTTCCGCGCCATGCCTAACATGACCGTGATCGATCCCTGCGACGCCTGCGAAATCGAGCAGGTAGTGCCGGCGATGGCGAACCATCAAGGCCCGGTCTACATGCGATTGTTGCGCGGACAGGTGCCGCTGGTGCTCGACGAGTATGGCTACAAGTTTGAGCTTGGCAAAGCCAAGTTGTTGCGAGACGGGGCGGACGTGCTGTTCGTTTCTTCGGGATTGCTGACGATGCGCGCGCTGGAGGCTGCTCAGCGGCTTGAATCCGATAAAATCCAGGCAGCCGTACTGCATGTCCCGACCATCAAGCCGCTCGACACCCAAGCGATTGTGGAGGCATGCCGCAAGGCCGGTCGCCTTGTCGTCGTCGCCGAGAACCACTCCGTGATCGGAGGGCTGGGTGAGGCTGTAGCTTCCGCGCTGATGCGGGCGCGCGTTCATCCAGCGTTCCATCAGATCGGCCTGCCCGACGAGTTCCTCGCCGCGGGTGCGCTACCGACATTGCACGATCGCTATGGCATCTCGACGGAGGCGATCTGCACTGCCGTTAAAAGTTGGCGATAAGGCGATCGCCTTCCGAAGAGCTTCATCAACCAGAAAAACAGGGAGATTGAAATGACCAAGGAATCAAAAGCGGGCCTGAGCCGCCGCGCGGTGCTGGCTGCCAGCGCGTCCATTCCGCTCTTATCGATCCTTTCGCGACGTGCCAACGCGGCCGAGTTCACCCTCAAATTCGCTACCGGTCAGGATCCGTCGCACCCTGTCAACAAACGGGCACGCGAGGCAATCGACCGCATCAAGGGAGCAACCGGCGGACGTGTCGAGATCAACCTCTTCCCGGCCAACCAGCTCGGCTCCGACACTGACCTGCTCGGCCAGATTCGCAACGGTGCTGTCGACTATCTGAACATCGCGTCCTCGGTTCTCGCGACGCTTGTCCCGAACGTCGGCATTGTTAACACCGGCTTCGCTTTCACCTCCTATGACGAGGTCTGGAAGGCGATGGACGGCGATCTTGGAAAGTTCGTCAAGAGCGAGATCGAGAATGTTGGCGTGCTTCAAGTCGGCAAGTCTTGGGACAACGGATTCCGCCAGCTTACGTCGTCCACTCGCGAGATCAAGACGCCAGACGATCTCAAGGGCTTCAAGATGCGCGTGCCTGCGGCACCGATCCTGACCAGCCTGTTCCAGGCTCTTGGCGCCGGCCCAACTCCGATCAATTTCAACGAGGTCTATTCCGCCCTTCAAACCAAGGTCGTTGAGGGCCAGGAGAACCCGCTTGCAATCATTGCGACCGCGAAGCTCTACGAGGTACAAAAATATTGCAGCCTCACGAGCCATGTCTGGGACGCCTACATTATCCTCGGCAACCGCCGGTCTTTCCAGCGGCTGCCGACCGACGTGCAAGAAGTCGTTACGCGTGAACTGAACAAGGCGGCCGACGCCGAGCGTGCGGACATCGCGGCACTTTCAAAATCGCTGCGCGACGAACTGTCGGGTAAAGGCTTGCAGTTCATCGAGGTCGACAAGGCTGCTTTCCGGGGCGCGCTCAGGAAAACCAGTTTCTACAAGGATTGGCGTGAAAAGTTCGGCGACAAGGGTTGGACGTTGCTCGAACAAGCGGTAGGCAAGCTCGGGTGAGCGCCGCGCCGTTGGCAGGAGCGCTGGCTGCGCCCGCATCGGGCGTAGCGGCACCGCTCGATAGGTTGCTAGCTCTTGTCACGGAGCCGCTGGCGGCCGTCGTGGTCGTCGCCGAAATCCTCGTTCTGCTTACGGGCGTCGTTTCGCGCTTCGTTTTCAACCATCCACTGACCTGGTCGGACGAACTTGCCTCCATCATGTTCCTGTGGCTGGCGATGCTCGGCGCGGCGATTGCGCAGCGGCGTGGACAGCACATGCGTATGACCGCGCTTGTTGGGATGTGCTCGGGCCGGGTGCGCGGCGCGGTCGAAGCGGCCGGCGCCGCGGCGCCGGCGTTGTTCCTTTTGCTGATCCTGGTTCCATCGTACAATTTCGCCGAGGATCAGACCTTCGTTCATACGCCGGCGCTCGGTCTTAATGACGCCTTCCGCGCGGCCGCTTTGCCGGTCGGCGTCGTGCTGATGCTGATGGCAAGCTTGGTCCGCAGCACCGATCGAGGTTGGCGCGATTTGATGTGCGCGATCGCCGTCATCGCGGTGTTGGCGGGCGCGCTCTATGCGCTTGGCCCGTGGATCAAGGTGATAGGCAACTGGAATCTCGTCATTTTTTTCGCGGTTCTGCTTGGGCTGGGAGTGCTGGCCGGCGTGCCGATCGCCTTCTGCTTCGGACTGTCAACCGTCTCCTACCTCCTGTTGACCACCACCACGCCGCTCGAGGTGATTCCGGGTCGCATCGACGAAGGCGTCAGTTCGTTGATCCTGCTGGCGGTACCGCTATTCATCCTGCTCGGATATCTGATCGTGATGACGCGGATGTCGACGGCGATGGTCAATTTTCTCGCCGCGCTGGTCGGTCATGTCGAGGGCGGGCTCGCCTATGTGCTGCTCGGTGCAATGCTGCTCGTTTCGGGTATTTCCGGCGCCAAGACAGCCGACATGGCGGCTGTCGCTCCGGTTCTTTTTCCAGACATGAAGAAACGCGGAATCCACGAGGGCGAACTCGTATCGCTGCTCGCGGCCTCCGGCGCCATGGCGGAAACAATCCCGCCATCGATCGTACTCATCATCATCGGCTCGGTGACGGGCGTGTCGATCGCGGCGCTGTTCACCGGCGGAATCATGCCTGGTGTTGTACTTGCGCTGGCGCTTGCCATTATCGCGCGTCGCCGCATGGCGGAAGGCGCCGCGGTCGAACGCGGGGTCATGACCGCCCGCGAAATCGGGCGCACGTTCGTCATCGCCGCGCCGGCCCTGATGCTGCCAATCATCATCCGTGTTGCGGTGATGGAAGGCGTGGCGACCGCGACCGAGGTGGCCACGATCGGCATCGCCTATGCGATTATTATCGGAATTCTCGTATACCGCTCGTTCAACTGGCGCGAACTCTATCCCGCACTTGTCGGTACCGCCGCGCTTTCGGGAACCATTTTGTTCATCATTGGCGCCGCGACCTGCATGTCATGGGCATTGACGCAATCGAACTTCTCGCATGCCCTCGCAGCCGCCCTGGCGCAGGCCCCCGGTGGCCGCTACGGCTTCCTGGTCGGCTCCATCGTGCTGTTCATCGTGCTCGGCAGCGTGCTCGAGGGCATTCCCGCGATGGTGCTATTCGGTCCGCTGCTGTTTCCGGTGGCGAAGCAACTCGGCGTGCACGAGGTGCATTATGCGATGGTCGTCATCCTCGCCATGGGCATCGGCCTTTTCGCACCGCCCTTCGGGCTCGGTTACTACGCCGCATGTTCGATCGGTCAAGTTGACCCAAGCGCCGGTCTGAAGCGCATCTGGAGCTATCTCGCGGCGTTGGTTGTCGGGCTGCTCGTCGTAGCCTTCGTTCCCTGGATCTCCACCGGTTTTCTCCCGTGACGCGCCGGACGCGCGTCTGACCGCCGCGGCCCCGGCCCGACTGTTCCGCACGAAGAGGGTGTTTTGCTTATGTCGGCTCATGCCTCCGTTACCTCGGGCTCTGACCTTCGATCAGGCGAGATCAGCAAACGTCTGGCCGACGCAATCCGCTTCCTTGCCGTCGATGCGATCCTGAGCGCTGGGGAGGGTCATCAAGGGGTTCCGCTCGGCATGGCAGAGAGCGCCACCGCCCTGTTCACGCGACACCTGAAATTCAATCCGAAGGACCCGCTCTGGCCTGATCGCGACCGTTTCGTCGTCTCAAACGGCCACGGATCGATGCTGCTCTATGCACTCCTCAATCTGACCGGCTACGAGAAGATTTCTCTTTCCGAGTTGAGGTCCTTCCGCGAACTTGGCTCGCATTGTGCCGGGCACCCCGAATACGATCCTGCGGCCGGCATCGAGACGACGACGGGTCCGCTCGGCCAAGGCATCGCCAATGCACTAGGTATGGCCATCGCGGAGGCACAGTTGCGGGCACGTTTCGGACCCGGAATCATCGACCACATGACATACGCGTTCGTCGGCGACGGATGTCTGCAGGAGGGGGTGGGGCAGGAAGTCGTTTCGCTTGCCGGGCACCTGCGCCTCGGCCATCTCGTTTTTGTCTGGGACAACAACAAAATTACCGACGACGGCGCGACCTCGTTGAGTATCTCCGAGGACGTGGCCGAACGCTTTCGTGTTGCCGGCTGGCATGTCGCTGAGATAGACGGACACGATATCGAGGCCGTAAGCGATGCCCTTGCGGCGGCAAGAAGCGATGATCGCCCGTCGTTGATCGCCTGCCGTACGACGATCGCCAAAGGCATTCGCCGGCTTGAAGGCCAGCGTGGCGGGCACAGCGGCAAATTGTTTGGCACCGATCGCGACGAGATGGCGGAATCGCTGGGCTGGCCCGCGACACCCTTCACTATTCCAAACGATGTTGCCGCAGCATGGCTCGACGCGGGAGCCCGCTCGCGCGCCGAATACGACGCCTGGCAGCGACGCGTTGCGACGCTGGACAGCGCTGATCGAGCATCTTTCGAACGCGCCCTTGGGGGCCGTCTTCCCGAAGGATGGCGTGACGTCACGTCCACTTACAAGGCGCGTGCGATCGCGGAGAGCAAGCCGGCGTACTCCATCGAGACCTCGGGCGATGTTGCGGGCGCGCTCTATGATCTCATACCCGATATCATGACCTGCTGCGCAGATCTCGAAGCGCCAACCAACCACAAGCGGCAGCTTGAGGCCTTCACGGCCACCAATGCCCGGGGCCGCTATGTCCATTGCGGCGTACGCGAACACGCGATGGGTGCGCTCGCCAACGGCATGGCCGCTCATGGCGGCGTCATCCCGCTGGCCGTGACTTACCTTACGTTCGCCGATTACGAGCGTCCGGCGATGCGGATGGCCGCGCTCATGGGCCTGCCGGTCAAATTTATCTTCAGCCACGACTCGATCGGGATCGGCAAGAACGGCCCCACCCATCAGCCCGTCGAGATTCTCGCCTCGCTGCGGGCCATGCCGAACATGCTGGTACTGCGGCCGGCCGATGCCGCCGAAATGGCCGAGTGCTGGGAAATCATGCTCGAGCACACCACGGGCCCCATCTCACTCGTGTGCGCCCGCCAACTGCTTCGACAGCATAGATCCGATACAAGCCTGGAAAATCGCTCACGACGCGGCGCCTACATCCTCGCGGAGGCCGATGGTGCACGGCGCGTTACGCTGCTCGCTACCGGCTCCGAGGTGGCATTGGCTATGGACGCGCGATCAATCCTGCAAGCGAAGAGCATCCCGACGGCAGTCGTATCGATGCCGTGCTGGGAGCTGTTCGAGGCACAGGATAGGGGTTATCGCTCGTCGATTTTGGGTGACGGCACTGTCCGAATCGGGGTCGAAGCAGCGATGAAATTCGGGTGGGAGCGCTGGCTCGGAGACAACGGCGCCTTCGTCGGCATGACCGGCTTCGGCGCATCAGGCCCGGCCGACGCACTTTACCGACACTTTAACATCACCGCAGACGCGATCGTTGCGGCTGCATTGGCAAATCTCTAGCTCGACCGCGCCGTCACCGTCGTGGAGCTACCTAGGAGAACGAAACCATGAAGGCCGCCAAGCCCGCACGCATCGTATTTCTTGACCGCGATACAATGCCGGCCGATATCAGCCTTCGCCCATTCGCATTTCCGCACGAATTGCTTGAATTTGGTGCTACAAGGCCCGATCAAGTTGCCGAGAGAATTGCCAACGCCGATATCGTCATCACCAACAAGGCGCCTGTAGGACTCGCCGAATTGACATCGGCGCCGAAGTTGCGCCTGATCGCGATTGCGGCCACCGGATCGGATCTCGTCGATATCAAGGCTTGCGCAGATCGCGGTGTCGCCGTCTCCAATATCCGTGGCTACGCCGTCAACACCGTGCCCGAGCATACTTTCGCGCTCATTCTCGCGCTACGTCGCAGCTTGACCGCCTATCGTGATTCAGTGCGCGCGGGTCGCTGGGCCGAAGCCGGACAGTTCTGCTATTTCGACCACCCCATCAACGATCTCTCCGGCGCTACGCTCGGAATCATCGGCGACGGCGCGCTTGGCCGCGCGGTCGCCGACATCGGGCGAGCCTTCGGAATGCGCACGCTGTTCTCTTCCTATAAGGGCGTGTCCGGCATGGGGCCCCTCTACACGCCATTCCACGATGTGATTCGGCAGAGCGACGTCATCACGTTGCATGCGCCCTTGATGCCGCAGACGCGCAACATGATCGCAGCGCCAGAATTTGCACTGATGGAGCGCAAGCCGCTTATTATCAACACTGCGCGAGGCGGCCTAGTCGACGAGGTTGCGCTCGGCCAGGCGCTTCGTTCCGGCCAGATCGCTGGCGCAGGCTTCGACGTCGCGACCGTGGAGCCGCCACCGGCCGATCATCCGCTAATGCAACTGGTCGGGCTACCGAATTTCATCCTCACGCCGCACGTGGCGTGGGCCAGCCGCGAAGCCGTTCAATCGCTCGCCGACCAACTTGTCGACAATGTCGAAGGGTTCTGGAGGGGCATACCGACGAACATAGTGGCAGCGACCCCGTGACATCTAATACATTTTAGCATGAGAAGTGACGTTGATGAAAATCGAATATCCAACATATTTGGCGGACGCATTGGCAGACGGCCTTGCCGACGACCTGCGTGTCTCGTTTCCTGCTTAGAAGCCTATCAATCGGCGTTTCGATATAGAACGATGCCGATCTTTGAATACACGTTGAAGGCGGCGAGCCTCAGACATCCGACATTCCGATCTATGAGACGGTAGCTCAATCTGGTGGAGAAACGACGCGCTTTATAGACGTCCTCGCTGGAAATCTACCCTTAAGGAGTTCTTCAACGGCCAAATCTCGCGCGATTGTTAGCCTGGCCGAAATCTACACAGCGACGATTCAATCTGATGCAAGTATATCATGGTCGGCCAGGCAGGCGTGTGGAAGAGGGCGCGCGGATTGCGATCAAGCCTGACTGACCGCTTGCGGCGCGAAGCGGACCCTC
>Ga0097691_1000833_pt1 | contig 24752 bp, 22 predicted proteins | sample NGESurdeep072012_8_FD_72858 | JGI IMG/M metagenome (GOLD analysis project Ga0097691, IMG submission 72858) | Arctic peat soil microbial communities from Barrow, Alaska - NGEE Surface sample 210-1 deep-072012 | ecosystem: Environmental > Terrestrial > Soil > Wetlands > Peat ... | reverse complement strand
GCTCCGGAACGTTCCGAGGCGGCGTGTTCTGGGGCGGCGTGTGGATGGGCGGCACTTGGAAAGGCGGCGACTGGGAGAACGGCTTCGGGCCGGACGGGCAGTACCACCCCCGCACCGTGCATCCATGAAAGTCGTCGTCGCCTCCGCGCACCGGTTCCCGGACCAGGCCCGGCTCTGGTTCCGGTTCATGGGGCGCGACCTTCTGCCCGCGCTGCGCGGCGCCGGCGCGGAAGTCGAGGTCCTTCTGTTTCGCGACGCGTCGCCCGAGGGCTTCGAGCCGAGACACTTTCCCGGGGCGACGCTTCTCACACGGTCCTTCGACGCCCTCGACGTCGTCGAGTTCCACGAGAAGGCGCTCGAGTGGCCCGGGGACATCCTTTTTCTCCTCGACGCGGACGTCTTCGTGCTCGACGGCGAGTGGGTCGCCTCGCTCCTCGGACACTTCGAGGACCCGACGGTCGCGGGGATCTCACTCCTCCGGCGCGGCACCCTGCCGGGCGTGTTTGCCCTCATGGCGCGGCGCGCCGCCTACCGCGCGCTCCAAGCACCCGTCCTCGCGCCCTCGTACGAGGGCCTTGAACGATGGCCGCGCTCGACGAGGCGCCAGGCGGGAGACCGCGCCGCGCTGGCGCTGCGCGCGCGCGGCAAGAAAATCGTCGACGTGTCTCCCGCGACGGCGGCCCCGCGCCTCGTGGATTTCAGCGGCGCTACCGCGATCCGGATCGCGCGCGAGGTGTACGGCGCCGTTCTCGGCCCGCGCTTTGAGACGCTCCTCGTGGAAGAGCCGGACTTCACCGAAGGCGCGTACGAGAACATCCTTCTCGGCGCGCTCTTCCGCGTCGTCTTTGGCGCGCCGTATGCGGCGGCGCGCGGTCCTTCGCCCTTCGCGGCCGCGGACGGCGACGCGCACCTCTCGGGAAGCGCGACCCCCGACGAGCTCCGCGCGGCGCTCGCGGCGATCCACGACCGGAAGGCGTTCCAACACCTCGTCGCATCCTTCGAAGGATCCGCGCGCGCACTCGCCCGCCTCGCGGCCCGGGAGGGGCTGACACGCAGAGCGCTGCGCGTGCCGCCCGTCCTGCCGCGCGCCAGCGCGCTCGAGGCCCGCGTGCGGGCCGCGGGAAGGCGGCTCTTCGGGAAGAGCTAACGGGTGCCGCAGCGTGCCCCGCGTAACGGGTCTTTGTAAAAAGAGGGTCGGGATTGAAACGAATGCCGGGAGATTACTTCCAGCGGCCCTCGACCCAGTACCAGCCGTCGCCGTGATGTTTCCACTGGCCGTTCACCCACACCGCGCGCGGATGGGGACCCCGGTCCCAGTGGCCCGGCACCCACACGTAATCGCCCCCGCGCCACGCGTGATAGCCCCGGATCCACACGTGATCCGCGTCTGGAGCGGTGCCGCGCACTTCGACTATGGCCGCAGGAGGCCGCGTCCGAACGTAGACTACTCCGCGCGGAGGGGCCGTGACACATGCCGTCAGAATCGACCCCGAGAAGAGGGCGGCCGCCGCCAGTTTCATCCCTGAGAGAGACTTTGGATTCATTCTCGTCTCCTTATCGAGATCCTTCGACCGGCATGAAGTTCGCACAGACCGTGCCATGTACACTTGTACCACGGCGCCGCGGGCGCGAAAGGCACGCCCATGAGACGACGAATCGACGTAATCGGTAGGCTCTCCCACGTCCTCCCCGTGACGCTGCTCACGGCTTTTCTCTTGGCCGCGCCGCTCCACGCGGGCCTCATCTTCTTTCCTGTCGAAACGCTTCCGGGCGCAAACGCGACCGCGCTCGCCGCAAGCGGCACCACGCTCTGGGCGGCGACACCGCGCGGCGTGTGGCGGCTCGAGGCCGGCGCGTGGACACTCGACGGCCTCTCGGCACGGACGATCACGTCCATCGTCATCGCGGACGCCGTCTACGCGGCGGATGGCGAGAAAGTGTGGAAGCGGGGGGTCGACGGAACGTGGACCGCTGAAACGCTCCCCGCGGCTCTGACGTTTCCCTCGGTTCTCGCGACGGACGGAACGGCGGTGTGGGCGGCCGGAGTCGGGGTCGCCAAGGGCGCCTCCGGGACCTGGGCGGCGCTGACGGGCCCCGGCGGCGTCGTGACGGCGGCGTGCGTTTACTCCGGCGACCTCGTCGTGGGAATGCACGGGGGCGCCGCGCGCTATGCGGGCTCCACGGTCAGCGCGATCTCGAACGGAATTCCCATCACGGCCGCGGTCCAGACGCTCGCGGTCGTCGGCGGATCGCTTTACGCGGGCACGGACCAGACTCTCTATTCCTTCTTCGGGGGCACGTGGGTCCAGGTCGCGGGCTTCGGCCTCCATGACGTGCGCGCCGTCGCGGACTCGAACGGCGCGGTGTACGCCGCCACCGCCGATGCGGGAGTTCTCTCGAGCGCGAGCTCGTGGGCGCCCGCGAACTCGGGCCTTCTCTTCGCTTCGGCGCGGAGCTTCGCCACGCTGGGGGGCTCTCTCTACGTCGGAACCGGTGGGGCGCCGATCTACCGGCTTTCCGGCAGCACATGGGCCGCGGAGGGCACGGGCCCGTGGGCGGCCTCGATCTCCGACGTGACGACGTCCGCGGGGATGACCTTTGCCGCCGCGCGGGGAGCCGGACTCGCGCCCCTGACTTCGAGCGGCGGGAATCTCGGGAATCTCGTTCCGGAGGGTTGCGGGGACGTGCGCGCGCTGGCCCCCGGGCCGAAAGCCGTCGCCACGTCAGACGCGACCCTTGTCGCGTCGACCAACTGCCACGTCTATTACTGGGACCTCGGCCCGGGGCCGACCGCTTCGGTGAACATCACCGAGGCCGGGCTTCCCACCGGCTTCACGCTCACGACGCTCGGCGCCGTCTCGCCCGACGGCGGCATCGCCGGCGGCACTTCCAACGCCGGGATGTGGCGCCTCGTGGGGTTCAACTGGTCGGCCGACAACTCGGGCCTTCCTCCGAACGGGAGCGTACAGACGACCCGTCAGGTGGGCGGAAAGCTTTACGCCTCCGTCGGCGCGAATCTCTTCGTCCGCGAGCAGAGCGCCTGGCAGGCGGTCCCCGGCGCACCCTCGTTCGTCCAGGCGCTCGGCGGCGACACGAGCGTGCTCTTCGCGGCGTCCGTCTCCGGCGGGATCTCGTCTTCCGCGGGCTCGTGGCGCGAGGACGACTTCGGAGCGAGCACCGCGTTCGTGTCGTCGCTCGAGGCGGGTGGCGGGATGGCCTTCGCGGGCGCGGGCACGGCCGGAGTCCTCCGAAGGAGCGCCGGCGGCTGGCAGCCCGAGAACGCCGGCCTTCCCGCGGGCGCGGACGTCCGCGTCGTGAGGAAGAGCGGCGACGGCTCCGTCCTGTACGCGGGCACCGCGGGCAACGGGCTCTACGTCGCGCCCGCGTATTCGTCCGCGAAGTACATCCCCGTGGTGCTCGACCTGCTGGGAGCCGCCGGCTCGCACTTCAGGTCCGACCTCACGCTCGGGAATCGTTCGAACGCGCCCGTGACGGTCAACGTCGGATTCATCCACGCCCCGGACTTCCCCCTCCTTTCGAGCGACGGCTCCGTCTCCGTCACGCTCGCGCCGCTCTCGGAGCTGCGCGCCCCGGACGCTCTCCAGTTCTTCCGGGATCGGGGCCTCCCCATCACCCCCTCTCCCTCGGGGACCGCGGGTTCGGTCTGGATCGCGGTCGACCCCCGCGCGTTTCCCGCGGCCGAGACCGATTCCGTGTACGCCTTTTCGCGCACGTATACGGCTGGTGACGCCGGAAGCTTCGGCACGTTCCTCGACGCGCCGTCCGACCTCGAAGCGGCCGAGTCAGAAGGCGCGGTCTACGGGCTTCAGAGCGTCTCCGGCACGTCCCGCTCGAATCTCGCCGTGGGGCACATCCCGGGCCGCGGAGCCCAGGGGCTGTCTCTCTCGATCCAGGTCTACGACCAGAGCGGTGCGGTCGCGGGAGCTCCGATCCCCGTCACGCTCGCTCCCGGAGAGTGGAAGCAGCTCAACGGCGTCCTCCTGACGGCTGGCCTCACCGAGCCCGCCTATGGCTACGCGAAAATCACACGGACGAATGGAAGCGGCGCCTGGACGGCCTACGGCGTCGTGAACGACGCCGTCACGTCGGACGGTTCGATCCTGCCGCTCTACAGGCCGGGAGGCCTCGCGGCCGCGCGCAAACTCGTCGTCCCGGTCGTCCTCGACTTGTTCGGCGCCGCGGCCTCCCATTACACGACCGAGTTGACTCTCGCGAACGACGGCAACTTCGCGACGCCGGTGGACCTCGTCTATCGGCCGGCGCCGGGATTCGGATCCTCGACCGGCGTCGCGGTGGTCACGCTCCCCCTCGCCGCGCATCAGCAGACGACGCTTCCGGACATCCTCGCCTACCTCAGGTCGAAGGGCGTCAACATCCCGGACGCCTCGCAGGGCGCGCAAGCCGGGTCCCTCTCCGTGGACTTCCGGAACCTCGGCACGGTCGACTCGCCGAAGACGATCGCGATCGCGCGCACGACGACGCCCAACACCGACACGGGGACGGGTGGCGCCTTCGGCGTCGCGTACCCCGCCGCCGCGAAGGGGGGCGGTGCGCGCGCGTCGGCGCTCGTGCCAGGCCTCACGCGTGACGCCTCCGTGCGCTCGAACCTCGCCGTCGTCCACCTCGGAGGCGGTTCGGAAATCGCGCTCTCCCTGTCCGTGCGCCTCTACGACGCGACCACGTCGCAGGCGGTGGGAAATCCGATCACCGTCACGCTTCAGCCGGGCGACTGGACGCAGTGGTCGGGCGTCTTCGACACGGCGGGCGTTCCCGCGGGAACGACGGCGGCGTACGCGGTCATCACGCGCCTCACGGGCGACGACACCTGGCTCGCGTACGGGGTCCTGAACGACGCGAAGACGTCCGACGGCAGCGTCCTCCGGATGTTCCCCGGCGCCGAGTACTGAGCGGCCGCGAAAGCTCGGAACGACTGAAGCGCGGGTCTACGGCCGCGGGTCTTTCCGCTGCAGCACGAAGCGCTGGAGGAGCACCGCGACCGCCGCGAGGCAGATCGCGAGACCCACGAACGACGCGACGCGATAAAGGCCGCCGAGCCGCGCGAGGTCGTGCAGGAAGCACTTCAGGACCGTGACGACGAGGAGCACGACCGCCGCGATGCGGCCGCGCTGATTCCCGGCGGCGATCGAGACGACGAGGAGAGCGATCGCGAACACCGCCCACGAGAGCGTGTAGGCCAGGCCTTCCGCGAGCGAAGACGACAGGACGTTGAACGCGGGCACCGCGCCGGCCGCGAAGAAGTCCGCGATCTCGAGGTTCACGAGGACGAAGAGCAGCGCGACGCCGCCCGCCGGAAGAAGGTCCGCGAGCGTCCGTGCCTTTTCGTCGCCCGTGAGGCGGAGGAGCCGGGCCCCGAGGAAGAACGCGGCCGCCGCGACGCCGTAGACCGCGAGATACCAGTTGAAGAACGGCGTCGCGGAGCGCGGGTGATACGTGAGAACGGCCGGGTTCATCGCGAGGCGCAGGAACGCGGCCGCGAAGAGCCCCCCCGCCCACCAGACGAGACCGCGGTGCGGGATGCGCCCGAAGAGCCAGGCGAGGGACGCGCCGAGAAGCGCCCAGCCGAGCGTCAGCCACTCTCGTTCGAACTGGAGCGGGATCGCGACCGTGACGAACGCCAGAACCGCTCCCGCCACGAGGGCGAGGCGCGCGCGGTCCTCTCCCGGCGGAACGCCGAGCGTCAGCAGGCGCGCGAGGAGCAGCGCGAGGCCGAGGGCGAGCGCGAGCGGCAGGAGACCCATCACGCCCCGATAGCCGCCCTCCGCGAGAGCCGTGCGAAAGAGCGGAAAGAAGACCGCGCTCGCGAGAACGGCCGCCTTGTACGGCTCCTTCGCCCGTTCCGCGCGCTTCCCGAGGACGAGCGGGTACGCGAGGAAAATGAGCCAGAAGGCGCCGCCGAGGAGCAGCTCGTCCTTCCAGAGGGCGGACCCGCCCCTGTGTGCGAGCTCCCAGGCATACGCGGCCGCCGCCGCGGGCAGGACCGCCAGGACCGCGAGCCCCTGCGCGCCCGAGCCCGCCGCGAGAGAGAGGAGCGCGACGAGAAACACGACGTGCGCCGCAAGAAGAGAGCGCAGTGGCGGCGCGCCGTGGGCGAACGAGACGGAGATCGCCACCGCTTCGGCCAGAAAGAGCGCGACCGCCGCCCCGAGCGCGAAGGCCCTGTCCTCCTTCCACACCCACGCCCCGACGCCGAACAGCGCGAGGGCCGCGGCCGCGCCGAGCGCGCAGACGGGCCCGGGCGCGCGCGTCGCCACGACGGACAGCGAGAGAGGCGCGAGCGATCCGAGCGCGAGCGATGCGACCTGCAGCCGGGCGGGCCCGCGTCGCGCCGCGACCCATGCGGCGGTGGCGACCAGGAGCGCAAGCGCGACGGCCGCGCGCGCGTCGGGAGGCGACGAGAGGTTGCGCTGGGAGGCGACGAAGAGGATCAGGAAGGACCCGAGGAGGCCGAGATGCGCGGCGTCGTCGGGAATCGCGCCCGGAGGACGCACGCGAGCCGCGAGGCCGGGCGCCAGGAAGTACAGGAGGCCAAAGGCCGCAGCCGCGGCGAGACCCGGACCGAGGAGGTCCGGCGTCGCCGAGCGCACGAACCACGCGCCGACGACGACGAGCGTCGCGAGGCCCGCCATGAGGTGGAGCGCCGGCGCGCCGCGAACCGCCGCGAAAACCAGGAGACCGAGGTCGAGGAGAAGGAGAAAGCCGAAGAGAATCGGCCAGAGGCCGCCGTCGTCCGGCACCGTTGCGAGCGAGAGCGCGAAGAGCGACGTCAGGGCGAGGCCCGCGACCGGCAGGAAGACCCATCGCCTTTTCGCGGCGGCCCAGGCGAGACCGCCATCGAGAAGGAGGAGGTACGAAAGGAGAGTTCCGGGCCGGTCCTCACCCATCGCGAGAAGCGCCGGCGTCGCGAAGCCGCCGAGGAGCCCGAGGCCCGCGATGAACGCCGAGTCATGGCGAACCGCGAGCGCGACGGCGAGCGCCGCCACGAGCGCGAGCGCCGCGAACGCGGGGAAGAGGCCGAGGATCTCCCACCGCGCGTATGCGGCGTAGAACGTGGCGAAAAGGATGGCGAGCCCAGCGGCCGCGAGCGCGCTTGCCGTGACCGCATAACGCCGCGCGGCCTTGAGCTCGCAGGCGATCAGAATCGAGAGGCCCGCGAGAAGGCCGATCGCCATCTGGATGGGGGGCGAGAGCCAGCCGCGCTCGATGGAATAACGCAGGAAGAAGATCGCGCCAAGCGTGAGGAAGATGCCGGCCGTCCAGGAAAACAGCTTTACGCCGACGAAGCCTTCCCAGTCGACGCCGCGCGCCGCGGCGGGCGGCGCAACCGGGGGTTCTTCTGCTTCCTCGCTCAGCGCCGCGTCCGCGCCAGAGGGCTCGGTCGAAGCACCGGCATCGGTGGTTTGCTTAGAAGGGTGAATGGGCGGAGGTGCGAAGGCCACCGGCGGTGTGGGGAATGCGACAGGCGGTTCGGCCTGAGAGGGAGCAGAAAGTCTTCTGACTTCCTCTTCCAGCCGCACGACGCGCTCGCGCAGCCACACGGCGAGTCCGAGGGCCCCGAACGCCACGAGGAGTGCGAGGAACGGGAACACGAGTCCTCAGCCGCGACCGTGCATGAGGCGCTGGAGCTTCGGGGCCAGCGCGAAAAGGACGACGCCCGCCACGACCGGAAACGCGAGGAAGATGGCCCAGAAGGTCACGGGATCGTGGATCGTTCCGGTGAGCGCGCCGAGGAACCCGCCGACGACGTTCCCCGCGAAGTTCGACAGGAACCAGACGCCCATCATGAGCGACACGATCTGGAGCGGCGCGACCTTCGTGACGAGCGAGAGCCCGATCGGCGACAGGCACAGCTCGCCCCACGTGTGAAAGGCGTACGCGAGGACGAGGTACCAGGGGCTCGCGAGACGGCCCGCCTTCAGCTCCTGCGCGGCGGCGATCATGAAGACGAACCCGAGGCCCATGACGACGAGGCCGATTGCCATCTTGCGCGTCGTCGAGGGCTCGAGGCCGCGCCGTGAGAGCCAGGGCCACAGGATGGCGAGAAGCGGCGCCGAGGCGAGGAGGATCACGGGGTCGATCGACTGGAACCACTCCGGGATGAGCTTCCAGGAGCCGAGCGTGAGCCGCGTGCTCTGCGCGGCGAAGACGTTCATGGAGTTCCCAGCCTGCTCGTATGCGGCCCAGAAGAAGATGACGAAGAACGAGATGACGAAGAGCGCGGTCACGCGCTCCCACTCGTCCTTCGTCAGCGGGCCCGCCGGCGCCACGCCTTCGGCCGCGCGCCGCTTCGCGCTCGGAAGGAGACCCGCCGTGCCGAGGAATTTCTTCCGCGTCGCCATGAGGGTGAGTACCGCGAAGAGCATTCCCACGCCCGCCGCCGCGAAGCCGAACGGCCAACCGTAGTGCACGCGGAGCCAGCCGGTGACGATCGGCCCGATGAACGCGCCGAGGTTGATGCCCATGTAGAAGATCGTGAAGCCGCTGTCGCGCCGCGGGTCGCCCTCGGCGTAAAGCTCGCCGACGCAGGCGCTGACGTTCGGCTTGAAGAGGCCCGTGCCGAGCGCGACGAGAAGGAGGCCCGAGTAGAAAGCGGGCATCGCGTCGATCGCGAGAACGAAGTGGCCGGAAGCGATGACGAGGCCGCCGACGAGGAGGGACTTCTGGGCTCCCCAGTAACGGTCCGCGATGTAGCCGCCCAGAATCGGCGTGAGCCAGACCAATCCCGTGTAGAACCCATACAGAACAGAGGCCCGCGACTGGGTCCACGAGAGGCCCTGCACGAGATACAGGACGAGCATCGCCCGCATCCCGTAGTAACTGAACCTCTCCCACATCTCGGTCAGGAAGAGGGCGGCGAGCCCCCGGGGATGCCCCGCGATTTCGGTTTTCACCGGGCGAAGTCTAACCCGCGATTCGAGCCTGCTAGACTTTTTCCGGGTCGCCGGGGAGGGACCTCTCGATGGGCATGTACATCATCGCCGAGCCGTGCATCGGAACGAAAGACACCGCCTGCGTCGAGGTGTGTCCGGTCGACTGCATCCACCCGAAGAAGGACGAAGACGGTTTCACTGAAGCGACGATGCTCTACATCGACCCCGCGACGTGCATTCAGTGCGGAAACTGCGAACCGGCGTGCCCCGTGAAGGCCATTTTCACGGAAGAGACCATCCCCGAGAAGTGGAAGCACTACCAGCAGATCAACGCCGACCACTTCGCGTGATCGCGAACCCGCGATTCGCGGGGAAGCGGTAAGGGATCAGTCGTCGTCGCGCGAAAGCAGATACCCGACGACGACGCCGATCCCCAGGGCGGCGACAGCCATCACGAAGGCATTGTCGCGCCCGACCCGGTCAACCGTCTTCCACCGACGCGCGAGCTCCTTACGGATGCGCTTTCCCTGCACGCCCGCGTCGTCGAGAACGTCTTCGACGCGTCCGGCCACTTCCTTCGCGAGATCCTGCCCTCTTTCGCCGGCTTCCGAGAGGCCTTCGCGCATCGACCCGAGGATGTCGTCAACCCGTGAGCGTGCCATGTTGAGTCTCCCTGCGCCGCGGAATGCGGCTTCTCGCAATCTTACTCCGGCGAACGGCCTCCGTTAGACTGCGGGCTCGTGGACGCGCGCGAAATTCTCACGCGGCTCTATCGCGCCGCGGTGACGGCCGTCGATCCGGCGGCCCTCGTCGCCGAGGCCCTCGGGCGCCGCGGAGCCGGCGTCTTCGTTCGCTCCGTGTCGGCGCGCGCGCAGCGCGAGTTCGTCTTCGCCCCATCGCGCGTCGCCGTGCTCGCGGTCGGCAAAGCGGCCGTGCCGATGGCCGCCGCCGCGCACGCGAACCTCGGGTCGCGCATCGACGACCTGCTCGTCGTGGCCCCCGAAGACGCCCCGTTCCGCGTCCTGCCCCCCTCCGCGCGCACGATCGGGGCGCGCCATCCCGATCCGGACGAGAGCAGCCTCGCGGCCGGCGAGGCGGCCCTGTCGCTCGCGGGCTCGCTCGGCAAAGGCGATCTCCTCGTCGTGCTTCTGTCGGGAGGCGGATCGAGCCTCCTGTGCGCGCCCGCGCCGGGGATCTCGCTCGACGACAAGTCGAAGACGTCGAACCTCCTCCTGGCCGCGGGGACGCCGATCGCCGACGTAAACGCCGTACGCGCGGCGTTGTCGCGCGTGAAGGGCGGGCGCCTCGCCGCCGCCGCGGGCGCGGCCGACGTCGTGACGCTCGTCCTTTCGGATCTCGGAGACGACGGGTGGCATCTCGTCGCCTCCGGCCCGACGCTCGGCTCTCCAACACGGCCGGCCGACGCGCGCGGCATTCTCGAGCGCTACCGGATCGCGCCGCTCGTGCCGGCTTCCGTCCGCGCTCACCTGTCGTACGGGCACGAGCCGGCGCCGCTCCGGCAGAGCGGGCCGCGGTGGAGCGTGCTTCTCGCGGACGTGCGCACGGCCCTCGAGGGCGCGCGCGTCGAGGCTCTGCGGCTCGGCATCGAGCCGCGTGTCGTACCCGAGCTTCTTTCGGGCGAGGCGCGGACCGCCGGCCGGCGCCTCGCATTCGCCGGGGCGACCGCCGGGGATCTCCGCCGCCGCCGTTTCACGTTCGCGCCGCGGCGCCACGTCACGATCCTCGGAGGCGAGACCACCGTGACGGTGAAGGGCCGCGGACGCGGCGGACGCAACCGCGAGGTCGCGCTCTCGGCGGCCCGCGAGATCGCGGAAGCACCCGGCGTCACGATGCTCTGCGCGGGAACCGACGGCATCGACCACGAATCGGATGCCGCCGGCGCCTTTGTCGACGGCGGCACCCTGGCGCGCGCCGAGGCGCTGGGACTCGATTCCGCGCGCGCGCTCCTGGAGAACGACACGGCCCCGTTCTTTCACGCCCTCGGCGATGCGTTCGTGCCCGGACCGACGGGGACGAACGTCGGCGACGTCGCGTTCGTCCTCGGGCCTCCCGTGGCCGAAGACGATTCACCCGGCCTCCTCGGGCCGGCATAAGATTCGCCTGGGAGAAGAGGAAACATGCCGTGAACGAGACGTCGAGCAAAGAGCACCACATCTCGTCGCCCTCGATTCCTCTCTCCATTCCGCCCGCGCGAAAGGCGCGCCCCGTCGCCGTCTTCGTCGCGACGACGGCCGGCGTCCTCCTGCTCGCCGCGGCGACGATCTGGGCCCGCTACTGCGACCACGCTCCCGTGAAGGCCAGCGTGCGGGCCGCCGCGCCCCCCCTCACCGGGAGCTGACCACCGGGCGTCCTTCGCGCAGCCAGCGCGCGATTCCTCCCGCGAGATGCCAGGCGCGCGAATGGCCCGCGGCTTGGAGAATCGCGAGCGCACGGGCGCTCCGGACTCCGGATTCGCAATAGACGACGACGTCGCGCCCGCGCGGAACGTCGTCGAGGCGGGAGGGCAGCGCCGGGAGCGGGATGTTCACGGCCCCCGCGAGCGCCCGCGCCGGGATCTCGAAAGGCTCTCGCACGTCGAGAAGAAACGGTGCTTCGCCTATTCCCAACGCGAGCCGCCTCGCCAGCTCCTCCGGCGACGTCTCCGCGAGGGCCGCCGCCGGACGCCCCGCGCAAAAGGCTTCGGTGTCGGCGAGGCGCGTCAGCGTCGGATGGGGACCGCAGACCGCACACGCGGGATTCTTCGCGGCCCTGATCGTGCGCATCTCCATGCGGAGCGCGTCCACGAGGAGGAGGCGGCCGACGAGGGGTTCACCCACGCCGAGGAGGAGCTTGAGGACTTCCGTCGCCTGGATCGTCCCGAGCAGGCCGGGGAGCACTCCAAGGACGCCGCCTTCGGCGCAGGACGGCACGAGCTCCGCGGGCGGCGGCTCCTCGAAGAGGCATCGGTAGCATGGACCCTTCGCCGCCCAGAAGACGGAGGCCTGTCCCTCGAAGCGGGAGACCGAGGCGTACACGTTCGGCTTGCCGAGGAGAACGCAGGCGTCGTTCACGAGGTAGCGCGCCGGAAAATTGTCCGTCCCGTCGGCGACGACGTCGTACTCCGCGAGGACGTCGAGCGCGTTCGCGGAGGAGAGGCGGAGGGCGTGCGGGACCACCCGGACCCCGGGGTTCAGGTCCTTGAGGCGCGCGGCCGCCACCTCGAGTTTCGGCCGTCCTACGTCACCGGTGCCGTAGAGGACCTGGCGCTGGAGGTTCGTGACGTCGACCGTGTCGAAATCGACGAGGCCGAGCGTACCGACCCCCGCGGCCGCGAGATACAGCGCGACGGGAGAGCCGAGGCCGCCCGCGCCCACGATGAGAACCCGCGCGGCCTTCAACCGCTCCTGGCCATCCTCTCCGACGCCGGGCAGCGCGAGATGGCGCGCGTAGCGGATCCGTTCGTCCGGAGAAAGCCCAGCGCGCCGCGACACGGACAAGCCTAACAACATCGCGCGGATGATCGTTCGCCTGATGCTTCAGGGCCCGACCGGCGAGATCCGGCGCTCGACGCGGAAGCGACCCTCGCCCTCCGGCTGAAGCACGAGAAAATCCCCGCCGTAGCCGGGCGCAAGCGGGGGAGCGTTGCCGAGCCAGGTCTTCGCCTCGGCGGAGAGGTCGGCCTCGGAGAGCGTGAGGACGCCCGCGGCCGTGGCGCGTCCCCGGGACACGAGGCCGAGGAGCGTCTTTTTCCAGCCTTCCTCGCCGCCTGGCGGAGCCACGGCGAGCAGACGGCCCGTCAGGTCGATCTCCGTCTTCCCGAGAAAGTCCGTCAGGTCGCCAAGCTCGAAGACGCCGCCGCGACCCCCGCGTCCCGACGAGGCCGCGAAACTGGCGCGCGCGGGTGGGAGGTTCATGCCGACGTCCGCGCGATACGGCGGAAGGCCGCCCCCCGAAACGACGCGCGCGTTACGGAGGAGGACGTCGAACAGGCGGTCGCGCGCATTCAGGGGGATCGCGTCGTAGGCCTTTGCGTCCACCGCGGCGAGGGAGCCGTCCGCGAGCGCGTGAAGCGTCCCGAGAAGCGCGACGAAGTTCAGGCGCACGAGCGTATTCGCCTCGTCCGGCCCGAAAAAGCCGCCCGACTCGATGAGGAGCGTCGCCGTGCCCCAGCGCGTCATCGAATCGCCGAAGGCACGCTCCGTGTAGTCCATGTCGTAGCGCGCGACGCGGCCCTTCGCGTACGGCTCGAGGAGGCGCTGAACGAGGACCGCGAGCCGCTTCGTCGCAAGGCGCCCCTCGTTCTCGGTGAAGGCGTCGTCGTACGGGACGGAGAGGAGCGAGATCGCCACTTGGGCCCCTCGCTTTCCCGCCGTCAGGCTCGGGCTGTGGTTGTGGAGGTTGTAGCCGATCGACGGCTTCAGCCGGTCGCGCACGGACTTGAGGAAGCGCCCCTCGGGCGTCTCGAGACGCAGGGCGTCGCGGTTGATGTCGATGCCCTGTGCATTCGTGCGGCGCGTCCTCTCCGCCCCGTCCGGATTGAGCATCGGGATGATCGCGAGCGTGAGGCGCGACAGGAGACGCTCCGTCTCGGGCGTCTTTCGCGTTCGTCCCAGATGCTCGAGGATGTCGAGAAGCGCGCTCGTCGCGGTCGGCTCGTCGCCGTGCATCTGCGACCAGAGGAGGACCGTGGTGGGGCCGTTGCCGAGGACGACGAGGGGAATTTTTCTCCCTTCCACCGAGGCGCCCTCTTCGGCGATCGTGAAGAGTCCCGGGTGCCGCGCGAGGAGCGCGGTGAGCTCCGCGCGCATTCCCTCGTGCTTCAGCGCGAAGGGCGAGACCGGGACCGTGTGCGGCCACGCCTCCCACAGCGCGGAAGAGCTCGTGCCGGTGCCATACGCCACCCGCGCGCCGAGAGCCACGAGGAAGACGGGTGCAGCGAGAACGAGGAGGCGGGAACGAGGGGCGCGCGTCCAGCAAATTGGCATGAGACCGCAATTATAGATAATCGGGGACAGCGCCATGCCCGTCGAACCCGGATCGCGCCTCGGGTCATACGAGATTCTCGGCCCTCTCGGGGCGGGAGGCATGGGAGAGGTTTGGCGCGCGCGCGACACGCGCCTCCAGCGCGAGGTCGCCCTGAAAGTTCTCCCCAAAGCCTTCGCCGAGGACGCCGAACGCCTCTTGCGATTCACGCGTGAGGCCCACGTTCTCGCGTCGCTCAATCACCCCGGCATCGGGGCGATTTACAGCTTCGAACAGATCGACGGCACGCACTTCCTCGGCCTCGAGCTCGTCCCCGGCGAGACGCTCAAGCAGCGCATCGCCCGCGGCCCGATTCCGGTCAGCGAGGCTCTCGGGATCGCCCGCCAGATCGCCGATGCGCTCGAGACCGCGCACGGGAAAGGCATCCTCCACCGCGACCTCAAGCCGGCGAACGTGAAGGTGACGCCGGACGGGCGGGTGAAGCTCCTCGACTTCGGCCTCGCGAAGGCCTTCACCGCCGAGCGCAACTCGCCAGAGATCTCGCAGTCGCCCACGGCCGCGGCCGACGGCACGCGGCAGGGTCTCATCCTCGGGACGGCGAGCTACATGAGCCCCGAGCAGGCGCGCGGGCGGCTGCTCGACGCGCGGAGCGACCTCTGGTCGTTCGGCTGCCTTCTCTACGAGATGCTCGCCGGCAGGAAGGCCTTCGACGGCGAGACGCTGTCCGACATCCTTGTCGCGATCCTCGATCGCGACCCGAACTGGGACGCCCTGCCCGCCGCGACCCCGCCGCCCGTCCGCGACCTCCTGCACGGACTTCTCGAAAAGAACGTCGACCAAAGGTGGCGTGACGTACGCGACGTGAAGGCCGCGCTCGACGGCGCGTTCGCGAGCCATTCGACGATGCAGACGCATGCGCGCGGCCCCGTGGATCGCCGTTCGCTCCGCTGGGCGGCCGCCTCCGGCGTCGTGATCGCGGCGCTCCTCGTGGCGTTTCTCCTGCGCACGCGCTCGGGCGACGGCGCCCTGCCGAAGGAAAAGTACCTCGCGATCATGCCGTTCAAGGACCTCTCGGGGCGGCCCGACGGGCAGCTCGTCGTCGACGGCCTCACGGAAAGCTTCCGCGCGCGGCTGACGAAGCTCCGGGTGCGGGGACTCATGGTGATGGCGGCGGCCGGCGGGGCCGTCGGTGACGATCCCGCGCACTTCGCGCAGGATCACGGCGCGAACCTCGTGCTCACGGGCGTTTTCCGGCGGCAGGAGAACCAGATCCGCCTGACCTACAGCATGCTCGCGGTGGGCTCTCCGGGAATCCTCGCCGCCGACGAGATCGCGGGGAACGCGACGGACCAGTTCGGGCTCGAGGACCGCCTCGTCGAGAGCGTCGTCGCCTCGCTGCGCGTTCACCTCGAGGGCGAAGGAAAGGGCGCGGCCGCGCGGCAACGGCCGGCCGAGAGCGAGCCGTACTACAAGGCGCTCGGGCTCCTCCGCCGATACGACGACCCGCGGTCGCTGCTCGCGGCGATCGACCTGCTGAACGGCATCGCCGGGGGCGAGCGCTCGCCTCTCGTGCAGGCCGCGCTCGGGCGGGCCTGGATCGAGCGCTACCGCTCCACGAAGGATCCCGCCGCCGCGGAGGCCGCCCGCGCGGCCGTCCAACGCGCGATCGCGCTGGACGACGGATCGCCCGAGGCCCATCTGGCGTCGGGACAGCTCCTCACGATGATGGGCAGGCCCCGGGAAGCGGTCGTCGAGATCCGGCGCGCGATCGAGCGGCAGGCCCCGTCCGCCGACGGCCTCCTCGCGCTCGGCGACGCGCTCCTCGACGCGGGCGCCGCCGCCGAGGCCGAGGCGACCTACCGTCGGGCCGTGACGCTCAATGCGCTCTACTGGGCGGGATACAACCGGCTGGGAGCGATGTTCTTCGAGCGGGGCGATCTCACCGGCGCTCTCGAGGCCTTTCGACAGGCCGACCAGAAGAACCCCTCGGTGCCACGCGTCCTGAGCAACATGGGAGGAATCCTTCTCCGGCTCGGACGGCTGGAGGAGGCGGGCTCGGCTCTCCGCCGTTCGATCGCCCTCTCCCCCACCGCGGGAGCCTGGTCGAATCTCGGAACGTGTGAGTACCTGCTCGGCCGTTATCCCGAATCGGCGCATGCGTTCGAACAGGCGATCGGCCTCGTACCTCGCGACCTCCGCTACCGCGTGAGCGCCGGAGACGCCTATCGCCTCGCACCGGGACTCGCGGAGAAGGCGCGCGCGTCCTACGACAAGGCCCTCGAGCTCGCCGACGCCGAGCACGCCGTCCATCCGCTCGACGCGGCCTCGCTGGCGCTCGTCGCGAAAGCGGAGGTCCGGACGGATCGCCGCGAAGCAGCCCAGAAGACGATCCAGGAGGCGCTCGCGCTGCAGCCCGAGAACCACACCGTTCTGTTCCGCGCCGCGATCGTGGAGAACGTCCTCGGAAGAAAGGCGGAAGCGCTGGCTCTCCTTCGGAAAGCCGTCGAGAGGGGCATGGGCACGACGCAGATCGCCCGCGATCCCGAATTCGCGGATCTGAAGGACAATTCCGAGTTCCAGAAGCTGATCACACCGACGCCTGCGGCGCGGTGACGTGCAACGGCAGGAGGCCCCGATGGCAAAGAGAAGACTGAAGAAGGAACGGATCGTTTGCATTTCTTTCTGGCCGGACGGATCGCTTCGGGTCGAGCCCGAGTCGGTCAAGGTCCGGCGGGGCCACCTCGTGAGGTGGATCACGATCGTGAGGGACGCCAAGATCGAGATCACCTTCAAGAGGAGGATCGGCTCCCCCTTCACGGGCGACGCCGTCTCGACCCTGCCGCACGGGCAGGCACTCTCGACCGCGGTGCGCGGCGACGTCAAGGTCGGGCAGAAATTCCCGTACAGCGTCCTTCTCGCGATCGGGAAGCACGAAGTCAAGCTCGACCCCGACGTCGAAATCGAGCGTTAGCGTCGTCGCTCCCGGCGTAGCCGGAGGCGCGCCCGTGGCTGAGGGCCCGTCCCTTGGGGTACGCTTCGTTCAAGGAGAAGAGCGAGGCCGGCGACGGCACCGGTTTCAAGGTGATGAACGGCTCCGCGGGAACCGTCCACTTCATCCTCGACGTGAAAGGCTGGTTCGAATGAGGCTCGACTAACTTCTAGAACTTGTAGACGATCGCGGCGATGAGCGCCGTGTCCGTCTTCTTGAGTGTGGGCGGGTTGGGCTGGCGTGCGTCACTTTCGGAGAAGGTCCCGGATCTCGGTGAGGAGCTGCTGGTCCTTCGTGGGCCCGGCGGGAGCCGGGGCGGGCGCTTCCTTCCTCATGCGGTTCGCCTGCTTCACGACGACGAAGATCGCGAAGCCCACGATGAGGAAGTCGATGATCGTGTTGAAGAAAAGGCCGTAGTTGATGGTCGGGATTCCGGCCGCTTTCGCGGCCGCGAGGGTCTCGGCGGGCTTGCCGGACAGATTGAGGAAGAGGTTCGAAAAGTCGACCTTCCCCATCAGAAGACCGATCGGTGGCATCAGGATGTCGCTCGTGAACGACGCGACGATCTTGCCGAACGCCGCGCCGATGATGACGCCAACCGCCAGATCGAGCACGCTGCCCTTGCTGATGAATTCCCTGAATTCCTTGAACATGGAGATCTCGCTTTCTCGCTTTCACGTGGAATTGGACCTGTCCACGAGGCGCGGAGGGATCTTCACAATCGCGTTCGACGCCATCTCGGGCGAAGCGCCGGGAACACATGCTCCCCGACGCTCTGAGACAGCATCCTGGCTCCGCACGTGGATGGCTCGAAGCACAAGCCTTCGGGACCAAGCGTCGCTGGCCGTCGAGAAGCGGCGCTCTAACCGCACCGTGTACACCCCTGCGGAGTGACCTTCGCGTAGCTTAGATAGTCAGCTCAGGTCGGAAATATTTCAACGCCCATGCGGACGTGTCGGAATCGACGGACTCGGGCGGGACCGGGGCGCCGGCCGATAGGCGCGTGGAGAAGGCTGCTCCACGCGACGTTCTCCGCGGCGGGATGGTGCCACGTGATAACCCGACCCCCAGCCGCCGTAGTCGGACCCGTACGGCTCGTAGACGCCCCCGACATATCCCCCGCCGCCTACTGTGCAGGCAGACAGCACCGTGAGCAGCAGGATCCCCAGCGCACTCACTCTCCAACGTCGAGGCACGATCTTCATTTCGGCTCCCTTCTGCTGTCGGTGTCCGACCACTCCATCAATCCGAAGGGTGCTCCCGTCGGATCGGCGACGATCGCCACCTTGCCACCGTGGCGATCGACGTGCGGTTCGACCAGCACGCGCCCGCCTAGCGCAACCGCCTTGGCTGCCACGTCGACGGCATCCACGACCCGCACGAAATTGAGCCAGTGGGGATGACGGCGGGACGCATGGCTGGGCAAAGCATTCACGCTCGCGCGAGCGTAGTCGTCGGTCGAAAGGATCACGTGATCTAAACCGTCGTCACTCGGCACGTCGAAAACGTCATAGCCGAAGAGCGTCTGGTAGAAGGCCGCGTCCTTGTCTGGATCTTGGGCGAGAAGCGAGCTCCAGATCCACTCTCCGGGAGCGGCCAGCAAGTCGCTAGGGTCACCACTGCTGGAGGCGAGGACCCCGAAAACAGCCCCCTCGGGATCAGCGAAGACCGCTTGGCGGCCGCGTCGCAGGTAACTTCTGGGTTCCTTCACGACCTTGGCCCCCTGCTCCAGCGCGGTCCGCTTCGCGGCATCGACATCGCGAACGGCGATGAAGGGCAGCCACGCCGGCCGCCGTTGTTCACCAGACGGCACGGGCCCGTGGAGCAGACCTCCCACCGGCCGGCCATCGAGAAACGCGATCGCGTAGTCTGCCTTACCGGCATGAATGTCCCGGAAGGTCCAGCCGAACAATCCTGAATAGAACCGCTTCGAACTGGCGAGGTCCGGGGTCACCAGATCAACCCAGATCACCTTACCGACGTGGTGCTCGGCGTTCGCGGGCTCAACGAGCGGGGGCAGTTCAAACTTCTGGGCGGCAGCAGGGACGGAGCAGATCAAAAGAACTCCGAGAAGAGCAGCCAGACTTTTCATGACGACCTTTCCTGCCGGGATACGAGTCGACGGTATTCTTTTCAAGGTTCCCCGGGCGCTCTAGCCCCGACAGCCGAAATGAGCAAACTGCGTGCCGGAAATTCAGGGCGTCGTAAAGACTTTCTTTCGGTCAGGAATCCGTCAGGGCCATGTACTCAGGCCGGAGGAAGTCCGAGAAAGACTCAAAGCGCCGAGAATCCATGCCTCCCGACGCTCTGAGAGATCAACCTGGTGTGGATGGCCCGCTTCGCTCCTCATCCTTTACTCGGCACGCGGGTTGCAGCGCCTTGTAACGGAGGCACCTCATGTCGAACAACATTCATCCCGACAAAAATCAGCCCATGCAGCCCGCGAAGACCACCACGCCGCCCGTGAAGGCGGTGCCCGCGCAGACCGTGCCAGCACAGCCCGTGAAGACCGCGCCCGTGCAGCCCGCGAAGACCGTGCCTGTGCAGCCTCACGGCAAGCCGTAGCTCGTTCACGGCTCACTCCGCCGCCCGCGAGCGGCAGCGCGCAGGGCCTCTATCGCCTCGGCGTACTTGTCGCGTTCGTGGGCGGCGCGCTCGAGGTCGCAAAACGTCAACGCGATCGTAGAGTCCCCGAACCGAATGAAGGCGACCTCGTCCGCGACGGGCAGTAGCGTCGTGACTCCCTGCGACCAGACGGCCACGCTGCGAAGATTCTCGTCCTTCTACAAGCGCGTCCGCTGCGGCCCATCGGGAGATGGCAGCGTGATTTCCACATTTCCACGCAATTCACAGCGCGACGACTGCTACGATTTTCAACCAGGAGTCTCACACCCCGAGTGGATCAACTTTAGGGAGCAGGTCGGTTGACGACAAGCCTATCGTGTTGCATGAGCCCGCACATCGCGACTCCTTTCCGGCGCCTCCTCAGGTCAGGAGCGCCCGCGCCAGGACCATCCGTTGCACGTCGTTGGCGCCCTCGACGATCTGCGCGATCTTCGCGTCGTTGAGGAGGTGGATGGCGGGGAAGTCCTCGGAAACACCGGTCGCCCCGCAGAGCTGGACCGCCTCGGCGGTCACGAAGAGAGCCGTGTCGGTGGCGACGAGCTTCGCCGCCGCGGCCGCGGCCGAGAACGGCCGGTCCGAGTCGCGGAGGCGCGCGGCCTCGCGCACGAGGGCGGCCGCCGCCTCCGTTCGCGCGGCCATCTCCGCGAGGCGCGCGCGGACGACGTCGTTTTTCTCCAGCGGGCGGCCGAAGGCCTTTCGCGTCCGGACGTAGCCGAGCGCGGCGTCGAGAGCGCCCCGGCAGAGGCCGACCGCGAGGGCTCCGATCGTGATGCGCCCCGAGTCAAGAGCGGCAAGCGCGATTCCAAGACCGTCTCCCGGCCGGCCCACGAGCGCCCCTTTCGGCACGCGTACGCCGGCGAGGCAGAGTCCGCCGGTGGGCGATCGCCGGAGTCCCATCTTCCTCTCCGGCGGAAGAGGCACAAGGCCCGGCGCGGTTTTCTCGACTAGAAACGCGGAGATCTCCTTCTCGCCCGTCCGGGCGAAGACGACGAAGAGGTCGGCGACGGTCGAGTGCGTGATCCAGGCTTTGTTCCCGCTGATCAGGAAGCCGTCTCCGTCGGCAGCCGCGCGCGTCGCGATCGCCGCGGCGTCGGAGCCCGTCTCGGGCTCGGTCAGGGCGAAAGCCCCGAGCAGCTCGCCGCTGGCGAGGCGCGGCAGGTACCGGCGCTTCTGCTCTTCGGTTCCGAACAGGCTCAGGATGAGCTGTGGCAGGCCGTGGACCGAAAGCGTGCCCGCGAGCGCGCCGCCGGCGACGGCCAGCTCCTCGAGGACGAGAGCGTACGTCGCGTAGTCGGCGCCTCCCCCGCCGTATTCGGCCGGGAACGGGATGCCGCCCAGCCCCATCGCGCAGAGCCGCGAAAAGAGCGGGCGTGGGAACTGGTCCGGCGGCGTGGAGGCGTAGTAGGGCCGAACCTCGGCGCTCACGAAGCGGCGCACAGTCTCGGCCAGGGCCCGCTGCTCCTCCGTCCTAAGGTCCTCGAAGAACGGCAACATTCAGCGGATCCTCGGGACGATTTCGTAGCGTCCGTCCCTGCCGCGGCGAAAAACGCCGCGGCCCTTCTCCAGTCGGAGCTCCGCCCGCACGGCCTCGGCGAGCGTCGCGACGGGCGTCACGCAGACATCGAGCGACTCGAGCCGCCGGGTCCACTCCGCAAACGTCCGGCGCCGCGTCGCCGCCGCGAGGCGCCGCCGGGCCGTTCGCCCCGCCACGCCCGAGGCGTACTGGAGCGGGACGAGATCCGGCAGGCCGATCGCCATGCAGAAGCCGACCCAAAACTTCGGCTCGATGCAGGCCACCGCGAGGAGGCGTCCGTCCTTCGTCGGGTAGAGGCCGTAGCATGGGTGGAGCTCGTGCGTCACCAGGGCGCCGTCGCTCGCCATTCGCCCCGTCGCGAGGTACTCGGCAGCGCCGAGCGACAGGAGCGCGAGGCTTCCTTCGTGGAGGGACACCGTCACCGCCATGGCCCGGCCCGTCCGCTCCCGCTCGAGAAGGCCGGTCAGGACGGCGGTCACCGCGGGCCACGCCCCGCCCGCGACGTCCGGGATCTGAAAGCCGGGGATGACTGGCCGGCCGCGCGCGTCGCGGTTCAGGTCGAGAAGGCCAGACGTGGCGAGGAAGTTCACGTCGTGGCCCGCTTTAGAAGAGCGCCGGAAGCCCGCGATGCGCACCTGGACGAGACGCGGATACCGAACGGAGACGTCTTTCGGAGAGAGCGAGAGCCTCTGCGCAGCGCCGGGCCTCAGCGAGTGGATCAGGACGTCGGCGCGGGTGAGAAGACCGTCCAGCGCGGCCCGGCCCTTTGGCGTCTTCAGGTCGAGGAAGCGTACCTTCTTGCCGCCCGCCGTGAGGCGGTAGTAGACGCTGAGTCCGTCGTCGAGCGGCGGAAAGTGGCGCCCGGCCTCGCCCCCGGGCGGCTCCACCTTGACGACCTCCGCGCCCAGGTCGGCGAGGAGCCGTGTGGCGATGCCGCCCGGCAGGAGCGACGTCAGATCGACGACGCGGATTCCCGAGAGGGGACGGCCGAAGTTCGCCCTCACCCGGCGGCCTCGAGCACAGCGGCGTCGCCCTGGGCGAGGCCTCCGCAGATCGCCGCGAGTCCGCGCCCGCCGCCGCGTCGCCGGAGGGCCATCGCCAACGTTCCCACGATCCGCGCCCCCGAGGCCCCAACGGGATGCCCGATGGCGATGGCGCCGCCATCGGCATTCGTCCTCTCGCGGAGCGCGGCGAGCGCCGCCGTGTCGGCCCCCGAGAGCCTCTTCGTCGACACGAGCGCCACCGCCGCGAAAGCCTCGTTGATCTCGACCCGGTCGAGGGAGGCGAGAGGCAGCCCCGCCCGCTTCAGCGCACACTCGGCCGCCTCGGCCGGAGCCTCGGCCATCCGCCGCGGCGCGAGCGCCACGGCGGCGTACGAAAGGAGGCGGGCGAGCGGCCGCACTCCGCGGCGGCGGGCCTCTGCCGCGGACATGACGACAAGCGCCGCCGCGCCCGCATCGAGGCCGGGAGCGTTTCCCGCCGTGACGGTCGGCGAGCCGTAGATCGTCGGAAGCTTCTCGAGCGCCTCCATCGTCGTCTCCGGCCTGGGGAGCTCGTCGGCCTCGAAAACTTTCCCGCCCGGTAGCGTCACCGGGACAATTTCCTCGGCCGGGATTCCTTCGGCGAGCGCCCGCGCATACATCCGCTGCGACCGGAGCGCCCAGGCATCCTGCTCCTCGCGGCCGATGCCGAATTCCACGGCCACCTCGCCGGCGTCCACGGACACCGGCGCGAACTCGGCGTACTCCATCCGGTAGAGCGCGTCCTCCAGCGTCACAGGGCCCACACGCGTTCCCCACCGGACGCGTGGCGAGACGACGAGAGGGACGCGAGAGAGATTCTCGACGCCGAACACGACGGCCACGCGGATGTCGCCCGCGCGGATCGCGCGGTCGGCCATCTGGAGGGCCGCGATCGACGAGCAGCACGCGCGGTCGAGCGTCAGGGACGGAACGGTGGCGGGCAGACCCGCCTTCAGCAGCGCGCGCCGCGCGATGACGGGCGCGATGACCCCGGCCTCGGCCTGCGCGCAGCAGCCTCCGAAGACCTCGTCCACCTCCGCCGGGTCGAGGCCCGCGCGTGCGAGGGCGCCTCCGATGGCGGTGGCGGCCAGCTCCACCCCGGGGACGTCGCGCAGCGCGCCGCCGAATTTTCCGAACGCCGTGCGCGCGTACGACACGAGAAACGTCTCACCCATAATCGTAGAAGCCCTTCCCTGTCTTCCGGCCAAGGTGTCCCTTCTCGACTCGCGAAAGGAGGAGGCGCGGCGGCGAGAAGCGGGGACCGTGCGCCTCGGCCAGTCCGCGCGCGGCGGCGGCGAGGACGTCGAGCCCGACGTAATCCGCGAGCTCGAACGGGCCCATCGGATAGTTGAGGCCGAGGCGGATGGCCGTATCGATGTCCTTCGGCGTGGCGATCCCCTCCTCGGCGATCCGGAAGCACTCCAGGACGTGTGCCGCCAGCGCCCGCGACGTGATGAAGCCGCGGGCGTCGCGGCAGACGACGGTCTCTTTTCCCATCCGGCGGGAGAGCTCCTCGACCGCCGCGACGGTCTCGTCGGAGGTCTCCTCCGCCCGGACGATCTCGATCAGCTTCATCAAGGGCGGCGGGTTGAACCAGTGCATCCCCGCGACACGATCCCTCCGATTCGTCGCCGAGGCGAGCGCGGCAATCGAGAGCTCGGAGGTGTTGGAGAGGAGCAGAGCGTTCGCGGGCGCCGCCCCATCGAGCCGGCGGAAGATATCCAGCTTGAGCGCCAGATCCTCCGGAACCGCCTCGATGACCACCTGCGCCTCGCCCACGGCCTCGGCCGGGTCCGTCGTGGTCGCAATCCGCGAGAGCGCGCCGGCGGCCTGCGTCTCCGTGAGCGTCCCGGCCTTCACGAGGCGCGCGAGACTCTTCCGGATCGAGACGAGGGCCTTCTCGAGGACGGCGGCCGAAACGTCGGAGAGATTGACCCTGAACCCCGAGGTCGCCGCGACCTGGGCGATGCCGCTCCCCATCGCCCCGGCGCCGATGACCGCGATCAAACGGGCTTCGACTGTCTCTTCCATGATGGCCCCGGATGCTAGAAGAACCGGCGCCTCTCCGCGAGCGTTACGGAAATTCCTGGATTCCTCGGCCCTCAAGCGCGAGACCCCGCGAGGGGCCTCGCGGGGCGTCGGTGAACCGCAGACCGGGAATCGGTTCGCGGGTGAGATCAGTGGCTCCCCGGAGTAATGGCTCAGCGCGCGAGTCTTCGGGATCAAACGTCGCTGGCAGTCGAGAAGCGGCGCTCCAACCGCACCGTGTACATCCTCCCCTGAGCCCTTGAGGACCCTGGCAGAATTGCCGGGGCGGAGGGCGGCTCCCTCCGGCCGCGTGTGGGATGAGTCGCCCCCGCGCGAACCTTCGCCCCGGCTTTTCGCCCCCAGGCCCCGAAGGCCCAAGAAAGGAACACCATGCCAACCCCCGTTCCCCCGGAAGTCCTCGCCGCTGCCAGGGCCGCCGCCGAGGATTCGCTCGTCCGGTTCGCCGCCGGCGACACTAGCGTCACCGACGAGGAGGCGCTCGCCTACAAGAACCTCATCCAGGCGCTCAAGCTCTCGGGTGTCCGCAGCCCGGCGATGGAACTAATCGATCGCGCCGGCTCGCCCGGGAACTTCCGCACGGCGTAGCGCTCGCTTGCCGGGGCGCGGGCCCTCCACTGATGGATGGCTCAGAGCGCGGTGGT
>Ga0097691_1000832_pt1 | contig 24792 bp, 31 predicted proteins | sample NGESurdeep072012_8_FD_72858 | JGI IMG/M metagenome (GOLD analysis project Ga0097691, IMG submission 72858) | Arctic peat soil microbial communities from Barrow, Alaska - NGEE Surface sample 210-1 deep-072012 | ecosystem: Environmental > Terrestrial > Soil > Wetlands > Peat ... | reverse complement strand
GAACTGGCCTTTGACGCGCTGGTCGGCCCCCTGATCGATCCAGCGTTGTGACCCAGTTAGCGATAGCCGACGCTTATCGACACCAACGAACGGTTGACTCGGACTATGGATCGGGGTATGCGGGTAGAGCTAATCCTGGCTTAGCGCTTCCCCAGGGCTCCGGTGAAGTCACAATTACGCTGCAGCCAATGCACCAGGTACGTCTGTCTCGCCGCAGCATCTCTTTTGTTTTCGCGTCCCTGATCGTCGCCGCGGGGTGCACGTCGGGCTCAACGGCATCGTCAACGCCGAGCAGCTCCACGAAAACATCACCTTCGGCAAGTCCGTCAGCAACAGCGACACCCTGCCCGTCGGCCGCGACCACCGCGGCCGCCACCGAGCCCCAACTGGTACGCGGTTCGATCGCTTATGACCAGGCGAGCGGCCAGGTACTTCTCGTGGGCGATCCCAACGGCGGCCCGGTAACTCAGACTTGGGCGTGGACCGCCCAGACCGGATGGAAACAACTGTCTCCCGTTCACGAGCCGCCCGGCCGGACGTGGGGCAACATGGCGTACGATGCGACGACGTCGTCGGTCATTCTGTTCGGCGGCCAGTCGGCCACCCCGGTCAATGGTGGGTTGAACCCACTGGCCGACAGTTGGTCGTGGAACGGCGCCGACTGGTCTCAACTTAGCCCAGCCTCCAGTCCGTCGGCGACCGTGAACATGTCGATGGATTACGAATCTTCGAGCCGTGTCGTTATTGGCGTACGCGACAACGACGGCTCGAGTGCGGTCGAGACTTGGCAATTCGACGGCACCACATGGTCTCAACTCCAGCCAAGCCAGTCGCCGCAGTTTTCAAAGCAGGGTGCCGGCCTTGCTTTTGCCCCCGCGGTCTCGGCCTCTGTACTTTTCGGCACGCAGTACGGGATTGGCTACCCAACAGCGGACGCGAGCACCTGGACGCACGGCGCGAACACGTGGACCCAGTATCCGCCCGGCGCGTCAGATCCGCAGCCCCGATCCTTTCCCGGCCTCGCGACTGATCAGCAAGGCGGCGTGCTCCTATTCGGCGGTGGGGCGAGCGACGGGACGGCCCTTGGCGACACCTGGGAGTGGGCGGGCGCGTGGTCGAAGAAAACCGTGGCCATCTCGCCTCCCGCGCGAACTATGCCACTCATGGCGCTTGACTCCGCGTGCAAGCTGGTTGTGCTCTATGGGGGTGAACTCCAGACCCAGCAGACGCTCACCAAGTTTTCCGACACTTGGATTTGGGACGGCCACGCCTGGACGAAAGTCGGTTAGCTCTTCTAGATCAACTTGCGCGGTTAGTGACCCGCGACAGTGGAGGGTGGCGCAGAGCAACCTGAGCGTCGACCAGCCCCGACGACAGTGAACCTGGGGCTTTCACATGTAGTAGTTCATGTAGTAATCCGAGGCTTCGTAATGGCTCGAAACCGGTCTAACTGGCGCGCGCGAAGCCGCGAATCGATCTCAAAACCCCCGAAGAAGGTCTCGGTGGACGAGACCGCCCAGATTTCGGGACCGTGAGGCCCCGGGTTCAAATCCCGGGCCCCCGACCAATTTTGTATTCAAAATCGGCGATTTCCGTGTCTCTCTGGAGTCAGCGGTACACAGCTGGATCACAATTTCCTACGGAGCAACCAAACCGAGGCGGCGCAAACGGTGTTGTCGTGGGGCGATGCGAGATCGCTGGATAGCGGCTGGTGGCCACACAGCGTTCCCAAGCCGGCGGACTCACAGGGCAGGACCGTGAGGCACGGGTTCCAGAATTCCAAGCTGGGTCGGCGGTAGCGAAGAGTCTGGTCAGCGAAACCGCAGCGTTGCCATCCCAACCTAGGGTTCGGCGCCAATGACCGGACGGTGTCCGAACCACTGAGAATCTCGGTATGGAAGTGTTGCAACGAGCGAGTCGCCGAGCATTCGGTGCGACGTGGATGACTCTGTACGGCGCTGCGGCGACCTCGGCCATTTGGTGGGCACTCTGGCCGGCACCCGTCTGGTTGGCGCTGTGGTGCGTGGTCACGTTGGCGATGGGTCTGGTCTTGACGATGCAGTTGATTAAAGTCCGTACGCTGATGCGTGGGCAGCCGAGACAGACATTCGATCGACGCCTGGCTCGGAACATTGGATTGGTTATGGTCGCCTATGCGGTAGTCGAAGGAATCGCCGCGGGAGGTCTCCACGCAAGCGGCCACGATGCGTTGATCTTTCCGGTTGCAGTCGCTATCGCTGGTGCGCATTTCTTCCTGTTCGGACGAGTCCTGGCCACCTGGCAGTACTACGCTCCGGGCATCCTGGACTGCCTCGCCTCGGCGATCACCGTCGTAATTTCTGAGTCCAAGCTCGACGGTCGGCGACCTGCCGTCTTGGGTCTTCTATCCGCTTCTAGGAGGCGGGGCAGCCATATTCGTCACCGCCGCGCTGATGACATATGAGAGCGGAATGATTCTTCGGCAGCTTTCATCGACGTCGTCGGTCTGACCTCGGGTCGCATTGATGAAACCCGGGCTGCTTTCGATCGTGGTCTGAAGCCGGTGAATCTGGTGATCCGCCGTCTGCTCGCATTTGGTCTCGACTACCTAGTGATCATTGGATATCTAATCGTCCTTGCTGGGGTCAGCCTGGCCATGCTGGCGTCAGGACTTCGCACCGCCTACTCAGCGGCCTGGGCGACTCCTTGGTCGGCCGAGGCAATGGGCTTCCTCATGCTGACCTTGCCCGTTGTTCTTTACTTCGCGATCCTAGAGTCCTCAACGGCAGGTGCCACGCTGGGAAAACGGGCTTTGCGCCTTCGGGTGCGAGGGCTCGATGGAAAGCGGCTCGGCCCATGGCGGAGCCTGCTGAGGTCGGCCGTCAAGTTCCTACCCTGGGAGCTAGCGCACTTCACGATCTGGCACTACGTATTTGCCACAACCGCCCACGCTCAGCCGCCGCGCTGGACCACGATCTCGCTTGCTTTCGTATATGCCTTGGTAGCGGCCTATTTGATCACGCTCGTCGTCGGAGAATCCCACAGGACAATTTACGATCGCGTCGCCGGCTCGAGCGTCCTTCTAATCGGTGGTGGCTCCGGATGAGAAGGTGGGCAACTCGTTCAAGACCCGTGTCGCGCTGAGGATGCACCGCACCTGACCGTGAGGCCCGGCTCGGAAGAATGGGACCTCGCGAGTCTCCACGAACGCCAAGCGACCTACGTGGCTATCAATAGCGCCCCGCGCGTCCTCTTATGTATGTGGCCCGGCCTAACGCTGTTGCTGGCGGCAGGACAGTCGGTCGGCCTGAACTGAGGGGGCCAAACGCCTGTACATCACGACCGGGGGTCGTGGTCTGCTCTCAACAGGAGGAGCATCAAATTGATTTATCTCAAGCTGGACATCCGTAAGACGAGCTGTCAGGGCGGCGGAGCCATGTGGTCACTGCTAAGTCACGTGCGTGACCTACCGCCGGGCGACACGATCGAGCTCTTCACCGACGACTACATGGCAAGCGCCGACATCCCCGCCTGGGTGAAGAAGCGGCACTGGAAAGTGACACATCACCAGCGCGATGGCTATGTCAAGTTCATGATCGAGCGGCCTCGCGAGCTCGCCTCGGCGGCGAGCTAGGTCACTGGGCGATGGCCGGATACCGAATTCGCGCGGACAAGGCGGCTGTACTCATTGAGTTGACCGACGTTGGCGTAAAGAAGGAGCAGTTCCTCGAGACGTTTCGGGAATGCCAGGCCGGGCGATGCGCGTGTCCGACCGACGAGTACGGCAAGCTGGCCTCCATGGAGGTTGCCGGTGCGGGTGATTCGATCCGAGTCCGGCTCGAGGCCAAGCCCGGTGAGAAGCTGGACGCTGCGCAGATCGAGACCTGCCTCGAATACACGACGACGAAGCTTCAGTAGAGGCGCTGCGGGAATACCCACATACCCCCGGGGGTATATTAGTTACATGGAATATCGGAATGCGTCTGAGCTGCTGAAAGCGCTGCGGCGGATCGAAGGCCAGTCTCGCGGTGTCCAGCGGATGATTGAAGACGGCCGCCCTTGCGACGAGGTGGTGCGGCAGGTCTCGGCGATGGGAGCGGCGGTGGATCGATTCAACCACCGCCTGGTCGCGAGCAATCTGCAGGCCTGCGTTGAAGATGCCGAGCTGGGTCCGCAGATCAAGCATCGCCTTGATCGCGGCCTTCGGGCGCTGTCCGAGATTCGTAGCTGAAGAATCGCCAGACAGGAGATGACGAGATGACCTTGATGGATGAGAAGACAAAGCAACAGGTTCGAGAACGGCTCGCCGAGACGCTCAGCGGACCGGTCGAGCTGCGGCTTTACCGGCGACCAGACACGGGGCGCCTGATCCTGCCTGGTGGCGTCGGCTGCCAGACCTGTGAAGTGACGGAGGAACTGGCGCGGACCCTGGTTGAGGCGGCTCCAGACAAGCTCCAGTTGACCGTGATCGACATAACCGAGCAACCAGGCGAGGTCGAGGCTGTCCCAACTCTGACTGTGGCGCGGCGCGGAGAGGAGAGCCGGATCACCTTTCAGGGCCTGCCCTCGGGTTATGAGTTCGCCACCGTGTTGGACGCGATTGAACGCGCGTCTGGAACAGGTGACGAACTCTCGCCAGAGGTGGCCGAGCAGCTCGCCAAGCTGGCAAGCGATGTGGAAGTGATGGTCTTTGTCACTCCTACCTGTCCCCACTGTCCGGGCGCTGCCTCACTGGCCAACCGGATGGCACTTGCCTCACCGAAAGTGCGCTCGCTGGTGGTCGAGGCCAACGAGTACCCCGAGCTCTCCGACCGCTTCCAGGTCCAGGGCGTTCCGCGCACGGTGGTCAACCGGTCGGGTTCGTTCGTCGGCGCGCTCCCGGAGGCCATGTTCGTGGAGTCGGTCTTGAAGCTGGCGTCCAACGAGGCAGCGTGAACATGAAGCCTCGCTACGGATTCACCGTCGACACGGACCTCACAGTTGGGGTGGCGGAGTCCAGGGTTCGCGAACTTCTCGCGGAAGAGGGCTTTGGCGTTTTGACCGAGATCGATGTCAAACGCACGCTGAAGGACAAGCTCGACGTCGACTTCAGGCCATACAAGATCCTGGGCGCCTGCAATCCAGCGCTGTCCCACCGCGCGCTGCAAGTCGAGCCGGGCATCGGCCTGCTCTTGCCCTGCAACGTCGTTGTTGAAAGCGGGCCGGCCGGCGGTTCGCGCATTTCATTTCTTGATCCTGAGATCGCCCTCGGCTTGGTCGGCAACCCAGAGCTGGAGCCGATCGCCAAAGACGCATCGGAGCGGCTCCACAGAGTCGCCGATCGCCTGTCTGATGCTGCATCCTTTGCCGACCTTGCTTCATCTAATCAGCAAGGAGGTGAATAACCAATGCAGTTTGTAGAGTGGATGTCGAAACCCGCAGGCCGGATTCTGCGCATCGTGGCGGGAATCATCCTGATCGGAGTCGGCCTGTACTTCCAGGACGTCTGGGGTTATGTGGTCGCCGTCGTGGCCGTGGTTCCGGTTCTGGCCGGAGTCTTTAACTTCTGCCTGATCGCCCCGATCCTGGGCGCGCCCTTTCGGCCCCGCAGTCTCGCCTGAAGGTGGGCCAAGCTACCCGGTGCGGTGGGGCCGTCTGGCCGTGTCCGGACCGGGTTTGGCCGTCTGATGATCGGACAGCGTGCTGACAGAAAACGAGCTGACTGCGTGCATCGAGTCGCGCCGCGGCCGGCTGACCCGGATGGCGGCTTCGATGCTTGCGGATGCCGCCGAGGCGGAAGACGTCGTCCAGGAGTCGGCGCTGCGCGCCCTGCGCGGACGCGAGGACTTCCGTTCCGAGGCCGACGTTTGCTCGTGGTTCCAGCGGATCTGCATCAACACCTGCCGAGAGGTGGCCCGCAAACGCTCCTCCGAGCAGAACCGTCTCGAGGCTGCGCGCCGGGAGGAGCTATGGCGGGATCCCGGATACTCGGTCGACCCGGAGGCGGTGGCCGTGGCGCTTGAGAGTGGGGCGCGTTTGAGAGGCGCATTGGATTCGCTCACCCCAGACCAGCGATTGGCCGTTGTGATGCATGATCTGCAGGGCTGGAAGGCCCGCGAGATCGCCGAGAACTCTGGGCTTCCGCTGCCGACGATCAAGTCACATCTTCGTCGCGGTCGCCAGGCACTCGTGACATTGCTGGCGGAGCCGGCAAGATGATGGCGCTGAGCTGCGCCGAGGCGCGCGATCTAGCCAGCGATCTCCTCGACGGCGAGCTCAGTCCGGAGCTGGAGCGGGCCGTCGACGAGCACGTGACCGGGTGCCCGACCTGTCCCGCCCTCTATCGGGCGCTCCTCGCCGTCCACCGCGAGCTGGAGCGACTGCGGCACGAAGAGGAACCGGGGGAGGGAGGCGCTACATGAGAAGCCAGGAATGGGACCAGCGATACGCCACGACTGATCTGGTTTGGGGTGCGGGACCGAACCGCTTCCTCGTCGGTGAGGTTGCTGACCTCCCGCCCGGACGTGCGCTGGATGTCGGCTGCGGTGAAGGCCGGAATGCGATTTGGCTTGCCGAACTTGGCTGGCAGGTGACCGGCGTCGACTTCTCAGAGGTTGGCCTGGACAAGGCACGGAGCCTGGCCGCCGATCGAGGTGTCGAGGTCACCTGGGTCCGCGCCGATCTCCTCGACTACCAGCCCGACCACGGCGCCTTCGAACTCGTGATCGTCATGTACATTCAATTGCCCCCCGCCCAACTCGCCGCCGTCATGAAGAGAGCCAGTGCGGCACTGGCGCCTGGAGGGACCCTGCTGGTGGTCGGGCACGATCTTCTCAACCTCAGCCAGGGCTATGGCGGGCCACAGAATCCAGAGGTGCTTTTCACCCCGGCCGACATCGAGCGCGACCTGCCAGGGTTGGGCATCGAACGAGCAGAGCGCGTACTGCGCCCAGTGACTGTGGACGGCCGCGAGGTCACTGCGATCGACGCCCTGGTGCGAGCTAAGAAGCCGCTGGTGGCCCGATGAGCTACGACGCCCTCGTGATCACCGCCCATCCCGACGACGCCGAAACCCAGATGGGGGGCACCCTGGCGAAACTGGCGGAGGGCGGCCAGCGAATTCTGCTCGTCGACCTGACCGAGGGCGAGCCGTCGGATTTCGCGCCCCGCGGCGAGCGCGCCCGACAGGCAGCCGAAGCTGCTCGCATTCTCGGCGTCGAGCGGCTGACCCTCGGACATCAAGACCGCTTTCTGGCCGACGACCAAGGGTTGCGGCTAGAGGTGGCTGCGCTGATTCGAGAGCACAGGCCCCGCACGGTAGCCAAATGGGTGATCGGCCTGCTGCTCCTGATGATGGGCGCGCGTCTGCTGATCTTCGTACTGGCTGCGGCAGGGCTGATCAATTGGGGCGGCTTCACCGGCACCAGCTGGCTGTGGATCATGCCGGTTCTGATGGTGCTGATGATGGGTCTGATGTTCTTCGTGATGCCACGCGGGATCGTGATCCTGCTCGCGTCTGCGGGCTGGCTCATGGCTCCGGTGGGCCCGCTGATCCCGCTCGTGCTGCTGGTGGCTGTGGCCATCTACGCGCTCGCGATGGACAGCGTCAAGATGGGACTCTTCCGGCGGCTCCATCTCCATGAGGTGTAGAGCCCCGCTAGTGCTCGTCTGCCCTCGTCGCACTGGCTGAACTCCTTCACAGGTCCTTCACAGCGTCGCGCCAATCTGGCTGCAGAACGGCGGGCGCAGATCCCGCCGAAAAGAAAAAGGGAAGAAAGAAATGATGTGGTATGGCGGATTTGGTGCCATGTGGCTACTTGGGCCGTTGATGATGCTCCTCTTCTGGGGCGGACTCGCAGTACTGGTGGTGTGGGCGGTCAGAGCTTCCTCCAGCCGCCCGAGCGCGGGCCATGACGGTGCCCTGGAGATCTTGCGGCGCCGGCTGGCCTCCGGTGAGATCACCCAGGCCGAGTACGAGCAGGCCCGCAAGGCGATCCAGGGCTGAGGGGGAAAAGACATGCGAATGCGACTCTTGTTCGTCGTCGGTTCCCTCCTGGTGCTGTCAGCGGTCGCGCTCGGCGCGGTCGCGATCGGCAATTCGGGGGGGCTTCCGGGAGTACCTGGCTTCGCGAGCGCGAGCGGCTTTGGACACGGCCCGGGAATGATGGGCCGCACGGGTTCAGGAGGCGTCTTTGGGGGTGCCACGGGGCCCGGCGGGATGATGGGCGGCTACTATGGCCAGCCGCCGGCGAGCGGCCAGGCGATTTCGATCGACCAAGCGCAAAAGGACGTCAGGCAGTACCTGGCCAGCTACGGCAACGCTGACCTCAAGCTAAACGAGCTGGTCCAGTTCCAGGACAACTTCTACGCCGGGATCACCGAGAAGAGCACCGGGGTGGTCGCCTTCGCCCTGCTCGTCAATCCCGTGACCGGCGCTGTCGGTCCCGAGCCGGGACCGAACATGATGTGGAACACCAAGTACGGGATGCCAGCCGGCGGCATGATGGGCGCGTTCGGCTCGAGCGGCGCGGTGACGGTCAGCTCAGAGCAGGCGCAGAAGATCGCCCAGCAGTGGCTGGACGCAAACCTGGCTGGCACGACCGCTAACACGCCCGACCGTTTCTACGGCTTCTACACGGTCGACTTCGACAAGGCTGACCAGCTCGCCGGGATGCTTTCGGTAAACGGCTCCACCGGCGCGGTCTGGTATCACAACTGGCATGGCGGCTTCATCCAGGAAAAGCAGCTTGCCTCTTAGCGCCTCAGCCGGCGTGGCGGGCGGTTCCAGCCGCGCCGGCTCGGGCCAGCCGAACGACACGCCCGGGAGGGGGCAATCGACCCTGGGGCCGGCTTCGCACCCGTTCCAGGATGGAATTGTTCCGATGGCCGCCTCCTCAGTACTTGTGATCGATGACGAGCGCAAGATTCGCGAGGTGGTCGGGGGCTACCTGGCCCGCGAGGGTTATTCCGTCCTCTATTCCGAGACCGGCGAGGCTGGACTGCAGGCCGCCCTGCGCGAGCACCCGGACCTCATCGTGCTCGACCTCAAGCTCCCCGATGTCCCGGGCGAGGAGATCGCACGGGCAGTGCGCGACGTCTCGGACGTGCCCATCATCATGCTGACCGCCAAGTCCTCGGAGGCGGATCGCATCGCTGGCCTGGGCCTGGGCGCGGACGACTACCTGGTCAAGCCCTTCAGCATGCGCGAGCTCGCCGCCCGCGTGGCCGCCGTCCTGCGCCGCTCGAAGTCGATCCGGGATGCGGTGTCGTTCGACGGAAGCAGGCTGGTCATCGATCGGGGTGCCCGGGAGGTTCGGCTCCATGGATTGCCGCTGGCGCTGACCAGGACCGAGTACGACCTGCTCGTCGCCCTGGTGGCTAACGCACCGAGGGCGCTCAGCCGCGAGCAGCTTCTGGCTGCCGTTCGCGGTTACGAGGCGGAGGCCTCCGAGCGCACGGTCGACGCTCACATCAAGAACCTGCGCCACAAGCTCGGCGACGATCCCCGAGAACCGACCTTCGTGCTCACCGTGGCCGGCATCGGCTACCGATTCGCCCTGCGGCCCGATGCGTAGCTCATACGCCTGGAGACTGGCGGCCGCCTTCGCCGGTGTCGGTCTGGCCGCCGCGGTCCTGACCGCGGTCCTGGTCAACCTGTCCTTTGGGGGCCTGTTGAACGGCTACCTCGATCAGCAGCAGCAGTCGCGCCAGGACCAGGTAGTGGCCCTGCTCGCCGGCGCATACCAGCGCCACCAGTCCTGGGATCCGGCTGAGCTGGATGCCATCACCCCAACCCTGGCGATGATGGGTGCCAGCGTGAACGTCGAAGACGCAAGCGGCCAATCCGTGTGGAGCATGCCGGTTGGGTCGCCGGGTTCGGTGATGGGCGGCATGGGGTCGATGATGGGGACGACGACCCTTGGCCCGAGCCAGCGCTTCCCGGTGACGGTGGACCGTAGCGTGGTCGGCACCGCCGTCGTCAGGCTTCCATTGCAAGGCCAGCTGACTGCCAATGTGGCATTCCGCGACGCGGTCAACCGATTGCTCCTGGTGGGTGGATTGCTGGGGGCTCTGGCAGCCGTCGCTTTGGGTCTGATGTTGGCGCGACGCGCCACGGTCCCAGTGCGAAATCTGACCCGAGCCGCCAAGCAGCTGGCCCGGGGAGACCGTGCCGCGAGGGTGGAGCAGCGCTCGGGTGATGAGTTCGGCCAGATGGCGGCCGCCTTCAACTCGATGGCGGACACGATCGTCGAAGAGGACTGGCTGCGGCAGACCTTCGCCGCCGACATCGCACATGAGTTGCGGACTCCGCTGATGATCCTGTCCAGCCAGCTCGAGGCAATGGAGGACGGCGTTCTGGACCTGGGGCCCGACTCGATCCGCTCGCTGCAGGAGGAGACTCGCCGGATGTCCAAGCTGGTCGCCGACCTCGAGGTGCTCGCCTCCGCCGATGCCGCCCATTTCACTCTGCAGAAGGAGCAAGTCGACCTCGCGGTGCTGGTCGCGGCCGTCGCTGGCGACTTCGCCCAGCTCTTCCAAGCCGAGGCGGTGCAGCTCGAGACTCAGCTTGAGCCGGCCATCGTCGAGGGGGACCCCGGCCGCCTGCGGCAGATCCTGGGCAACCTGCTCGCAAACGCTCTGAAATTTACCCCCAGAGGCGGGCGGGTTCGGGTCCGGCTCGTGCGGGAGGTAAGCCGCGCGGTCATGAACGTGTCCGATTCCGGACCGGGCATTCCCCAATCCGAGCTCGACAGAGTGTTCGAAAGGTTCTTCCGGGGGCATGGTGGTGCGGCGGGAGGCTCCGGCATCGGCCTTACCGTGGTGCGCGAACTCGTCGCGGCGCATGGAGGCGAGGTCAGTGCGGCCAATGCCGGCGACGGCGGCGCCGTCTTCACCGTCACGCTTCCCCTGGCAGCCGGCAATCGCGTCGAGCCGATACTCGGCCGCATGATCGATCCCGAAGGGTTGGGTGGGCCGCCGCCCAGATCAGCCGGGAGCTGGGCAAGACCAAGAAAGCTTGAGGGATGATGGACGAGTGAACCAGCCAAGAATGAGTGCCTTTCACAGGCACCTGATCGAAATGACGCTCTCGATGGTCATCCCCTGGAGCGCCTTCTTTTTGGTCGTGCGCATCATCCTTCCGACCGCCGGGCTGACGCCGGCCTGGTTCTACATGTTTCCGATAGCGATCGCGGTGATGGTCATCCCTATGACGGCCTTGATGCTTTACCGTCGCCATTCCGGCCGCGACATCGTAGAGATGAATGCTGCGATGTTCGCAGGGATGCTCGTGGTCATGCCCGTCGTGCACATGGTGTTGCCAGCAATGGGAGTGCAATTGGGCCTCGAATGGATCTTTCCGATTGCGCTGGTCGCTATGACAGCCCCAATGGCCATCGTGATGTATCTCCGTCGTGAGCACTACTCGCACCACGCCCACGGGACGATGTCAAAAGTCGAACTAAAAGAAGGAAGTACCCAGTGAGTGGCATTGGGCATGCGGAAGAGACGGAGTGGGATCCCGTTGCGAAAGCCCCGGCATTTGACATTGGCAAGTCGGTCTGAACCGCAGATTTTGGATCGCAGCGATCATCGTGGCGGTGCTTGCTCTGCTTTTGCTGCCCGTTCTGCTCTTGGGTAACCCGTTCGGGCTATCACCCACCGGAGTGAGATGAAAAGAACAACACTGTCGAATCCCTGAGCAGCCGACAGGGGCCGCGAGCATCCCCGCCGGATCACAGCCGTATCACGCATTCCCGGCACTGGACGGCTCTAGGGGGTCACCAAAGGACACCAGCCTGGTCGATTTCGTATTCGCGAGGACGACGCGGGAGTCTGTCGGACACTGGAGGACACGGCACCGGCACGGTTCGGGACCGTGAGGACGAGGGTTCAAATCCCTCGCCCCCGACCATTTTGTATTCAAAATCGGCGATTTCCGAGTCTCTCTAGAGTCAGCGGCACACAGCTGGATCACAATTTCCTACGGAGCAACCAAACCCGAGGCGGCATAAACGGTGTTGTCGTGGGGCAACGTGAGATCGCTGCACAGGCGCCCGGTGGCCCCGCAGCGTCCCAAGCCGGCGGACGCACAGGGCAGGACCGTGAGGCACCCCTACGCAGACGACATCTTCAGCGAACGGTCTGGCAAATCGCTGCGCGGCTGCTCCCAGACCCTTTTGTTGCTAGCGTTGGCGCGCGACAAACGTCAGCCACCAGGCACGCTGACGGGCAGTTGTTGACAACCAAGAAAGGCGGGCCTTCGTTGGCCATTGTCGCAGACGCTAGAGAACCTCCGAATATCGGCGGCCACACGGTCTGCCGAGGGTCCCCAAGCAGACGTGCCGAACAGCCGTCGTGTTTGAATGAGGCCACCGCGATCCTTGGTCTAACAACGGGCTACTGCCCGAAGAAAAAGGAGAAAGCCCAAATGGCTGCGCGAATCGATCTCAAGGACGCTATCAAGGGCAACGCGTTGCCTACTGGACGCGGTATCAAGGTTCTCCACGTCGGACTGGCGCTGGTAGCGATTGTCTTCGCATTTTCGGCCTGCGGCAGCTCCAGTTCGGCTGGCACGTCTGGCGCCGGCCAAACGCTACATAACGAGGGGCAGACCATGATGACCGATGCCGGAGTGATGCGGAGTTCCGGGCAGATGATGCTCGACAACGGTCAGGCAATGATCGATGCGGGCCAGACGATGATGAACCGCGGGAGAACCTTGAGCCAGGGCGACATGGTTAGCCTCGGGCAGCAAATGATGGACAAAGGTAACGCCATGAGGGCGGCCGGCCAGGCGATGATGGGCGAGGCCCAGACGATGATGACTGACGGGCAGCAGATGGTGAACGGAGGACAGGGAATGATGGGCGGCTGAACGCGACAGCAGTGTTGCAGGCGCCTCAAGTCCTGTCACTGGGTGGCCGTCCACCTGCAGGGTCAGGTTGGTTGGCTCGCGATCGCCCTCACCGTGGCGTCCCTGGCATCGCCGATTGCCTCGAGCCAGACCTTCACTCCCATGCGCTCCAGCATGTGCACCATGGGCGCTCCCATGTGGTTCGCCACAACCGCCTCGACGCGGTGTTCCTGGAGGAAACGAGAGATCCGGGCATGATGTGAGCCCTCGGTTCCCGCATCGTGGAGGGCGTTCCAACCGACGTCGTACTCTCGCCAGGCCGTAATCCCGTCGCCGGTTGCATCCGTGATTGCCACCCGGTCCGCGCGACCCCAGCGGGGGTCGATCAGGCCCTCCGTCGTGACAGGAACGCAGACCACCATTTCGAATCACCTCGCTTTCGCTGGCTTCGCGCCGTTTGACTGGTCGGATCGAGAGTGATTCTGCGCTCGTACCGCTTACGACGTCGTTCGCCAAGGCGGCAATCTCGCCGTCCGAGCGGAAGCTGACCTGCCGCCCGTAGTTCTCCGACCACGATACCCGTCACAAAGGAGGCGGCTCTGGCATTGATTTGGTGGATCAGGGGTGAAGCAAAAGAAGCGGTCGAGGCGAGCAAAGGGGAGAGCGACTGAGGTACGTTCGGTTGGAAACAGCTGCACAGGCGACTCATTTCGTGCGTTTGCGAGTTCAACGGATGATGTGTTGTTTACAAAGCAGTTGCTCTGCCAATTGAGCTACGTCGCCGTGAACGAATTCTGCGCGGAACGGGCCGACAGGCGCCGATAGTATCGTCAGGATGCTGCCCAATCGGCCGTCCTTGGGATCGTGATCGGCGGCCACTAAAGTCATCTCTCCAACGTGATGTGCTAGCAGTTTCGCGTGGATGATCGTCAGAGGCGCGGTCAGACAATCCTGCCGAAGAAGGATCCAATCGCCATCCTGAAGGGCAGCGGTAAGGACATCAACGCCATCTTGGCACGTGACTATTGAGCTTCACGGAGTTCGGCCTTTCGTACGCAAGGCATGGCGAACGCGATGGACCACCCGGAAGGCCTGCCTGGGTCGGGCCAATCGGCCCGTGAACGAACGAGAACTGAAGCTGCACCCACGGGACACATTTTGCCGCCGCTTGTCGGCCCTGTCGGATTTGCGGGCGTCCCGAACGGCGCCGCGCTGTCCGTTTGCGCGACGTCCCTCCGCCAACGGCCAGTCCTTTTGCACGGAAGGCACGGGACCTTCGACCCTGCCGCTGAACATCGCAGACTGCCATCGTGAATAGGTGAGCAGCGTCCCGACGTCCTACGAGATCGAGGCCCGGGTCGTGCGGCCGGGCGTCTCAGCAGCCACCTCCAAGCAGGCGGTGATCGAGTTCGACACTTCGGCCGGCCAGAGCGAGATCCTGCCCGGACCCGCGGACCTTCTTACCGCGGCATTCGCGGCCTGCGTCTTGAAGAACGTGGAGCGCTTCTCGCAGATCCTCCCATTCCGCTACCAAGAGGCTTCGATCAAGGTTGTGGCCGAGAGGCAGGAAGCCCCGCCGAAGATGATTCGCGTCACCTACTCTCTGCAGCTGGTGACCGATGAGCCCGAGCAACGGGTCGAGTTGCTGCACCGCAACATTCGAAAATACGGGACCATCTACAACACGCTCGCGGCCACTTGCGATGTCTCAGGCAAGGTGCTCGTGCAACGCCTCGACAAGATGGTCACGCGGTAAGCGTCAAGGTGGGCGTCGCCGAGGCGGAGGCCTAATCCTTTGACAGGCGGCTTTCCCTCGATCCACCGGCCAGTTGCTGCAAAAAGCCGGAGGCCATCTGGCTGCGGCCGGCGTTGTGGACGCAGACGTGGAGACCGGTCGGTTTCTCAGCGGTCAACTCGCGTCCTCTGTGGGTCAGGCCGCCACGTCACCGCGGCGGGCGTGGCCAGCGAATAGGCCGTGTCGGGTCCACAGGGCGACGTAGACAAGGCCGAGCAGCACCGGCACCTCGACAAGAGGTCCGATGACGGCGCCAAGCGCCTGCGCGGATTCGACACCGAACACGGTCACCGCGACCGCGATCGCGAGCTCGAAATCATTGCTGGCCGCCGTGAAGCCGAGGGTTGTCGCCTTTTCGTAGGAGAACCGCAACGCCCACGCTCCAAAAAAGGCGACGACGAACATGCCGGCGAAGTACCCGAGCAGCGGCAGCATTACCCGGGCCACGGTCAGCGGCTCACTCGTGATGGTGTGGCCCTGGAGCGCGAACATGACCACGATCGTGAACAGCAATCCGATCAGAGTCAGACGGCTCGTCCGGCGGACGAAGTTCGCCTCAAACCAGGCCCGGCCCTTCCGACGAACGAGCACGAACTGTGTCACCAGTCCGGCAATAAGAGGGACGCCGAGGAAGATCCCTACGCTCACTGCCACGGTAACCGCGTTCACCTTGATCGACTGTCCCGGAAGGCCGAGCCAGCCTGGCAGCACATTCAGGTAGAAGACCGCGAGCCCGGCATACCCGACGATCTGAAAGATCGCGTTCAGCGCCACCAGGACCGCCGCGTATTCGGTGTCACCTGAGGCGAGCTGGTTCCACACGAGGACCATCGCAATGCATCGGGCGAGGCCCACGAGGATCACTCCGGTCCGGAGCCCCGGCTGGTCTGGGAGCAGTAGCCAGGCGAGAGCGAACATGAACGCCGGACCTACGACCCAATTCATGACGAGCGATGCCCCGAGCATCCGCCAGTCCTGTGCGGCCTGTGCGACGCGCTCGTACCGGACCCGCGCGAGGATCGGGTACATCATTAGCAGTAAGCCGATCGCAATCGGTACCGACACTTGCTGGATCTGCCACCGCCCGATCGCAGGCCCCAGGCCAGGCCAGACCCGCCCCAACGCCAGGCCGGCGGCCATCGCCAGGAGGATCCACGCGGGCAGGAAACGGTCGACGGCCGATAGCTGGCCGGCTACGCTGCGGGATCTCCCGGGCGCCAAATGCTCACCTGTCTGGATCGCGCTCAGCGAACTGCCTTCGCGATCACGTTCCGCCGCCGAACTGCGCGACGAGGCGTTGTTAACACCGGTAGCTCAGCCTACTCGCGCGCGGACGAGCTCGGCCAACAACGCCTGGACTCGACCGTCGATCTCGTCACGGATGGCGCGGACATCGTCCAGGTTCTTCCCGGCCGGATCCGCCAACTCCCAGTCAACGTACCGCTTGCCTGGGTAGATGGGGCAAGCGTCACCGCAGCCCATGGTGACCACCACGTCGGCGGCCCTAACGACATCATCGGTTAGCGGCTTGGGAAATTCGCGGGCCAGATCGATTCCGATCTCTGCCATCGCCTCCACCACCGCGGGGTTAATGGAGTCCGCCGGTGCCGAGCCCGCGGAGAGGACGTGCACGGTCCCCTTCGCTCGGAGATCAAGCAATCCCGCGGCCATCTGGGAGCGGCCGGCGTTGTGGACGCAGACGAACAGAACCTCGGGCGGGCCGCCCGACACACCCGCCTGCGACCGAGCTACCGCCGCCAAGCGCTCCCGTGCGAAGCGCTCCGCAAACAGCTCGAGATACGTCCGCACCTTGGCGGTCGCATCGAGTTGGTCGAACGAATCGTGCAGAACCTCGGCTACCGTCTCGCGCGAGAACACTCCTGCGAACTCGTTAGCCAGCCGGCCTTCGGCGCCGCCGAGCTTCGTGTCACTACTCATATCGACCACCTCCAACTCACATCTACGCTCTCGAGCGACGGCGAAGCGCTTTTGGATCGGACACCTTTTCGACCACTATTGGAAGCAGGAACGTGATGCGCCGCCGCAGTTCCTCCGCCGTCCGTTGGAATGCCTGTCGCAGGTCCCGTCTAGAGTCGTTTGACTGGGCGGGATCAGGCAGGCTCCAGTGGATGAAATCAGCACCCCGTTGGAAAGGCGGGCATTCCTCTCGCGCGACATCGCAGAGCGTGATCACGAAGTCGAAGCGACCTCCAACCTCGTCGATGCTCTTCGAGCGAAGGTTGTCGGCGGGAATGCCTAGATCCTTAAGCACGGTCAGGGTCATCGGATGGATTCCGGCCGGTTTCGGTCCAGCGCTGGCCACTTCGACTGTTCCGCGAGCCATGTCACGGGCAATGGCCTCCGCGAGCTGCGATCGGGCGCTATTGCCCGTGCACACAAACAGGAGCCGGGTCTGGGGGGAGCCTTCAGCTGGGGCCGGCGTGGCCTGCCGCGGAACTCTCAGGGTCGGATGCAACCCAGTGAGGCCTTGATCCAGACCCTCGCGGAGACCACCCAGGTTCAAGCTGTAATAGACGTCCCTCGAGTCGCGCGAGCTGCGGCGCTCCGACACCACGCCAGCGCGACGGAGGAGGCCCAAGTGATACGAGACCAGGTTCTGGCGCTCACCGACCGCTTCCACCAGCTCGCCCACCCGGTGGTCGCTGTGGGAGAGGGCCTGGGCCAGCCGCCAGCGGATGCCGTGCCCAAGCAACCAAACGGTTTGGGGGGCACTAGTAGTGGAGGCAGGCATCGGACTAATTGTATCAAACCACTTTGATCTAACTGAGGCTTCTGGATCACAGCTGGATCACGCATTCCCGGAAACGGACGGTTACGACAGGTCACCTAAGGACACAAAGGCGGCGTCATTTGAGTTCAGGAGGGCCGTCGCGGAGCCGGCAGGACACTCGAGGACATGCCAGCGAGACGGTTCGGGACCGTGAGGCCCCGGGTTCAAATCCCGGGCCCCCGACCAATTTGAGTTCAAAATCGTCGGTTTTGGCGCGTGTCCGAAGTCAGCGGATCACCGCTGGATCACAATTTCCGGCGAAACCTCCCCACCAGAAAGTGCGTGGTGGTGCCAGCCGTCAGCAATCTGAGCTCGCCGTGCACCAATCAGTGGGCGCGCACAGTGCCTCAATTGAGGACCATTAGCGGGACCGTGAGGCACGCGGGTTCGAAAAGCCGAGCCGAGCGTGCCTGATGACTACGGCGCAGGACCGTGAGGCATGCAGCTCGAGATTCATAGGGGCGGCGGACTTCTTCGGCGTGGACACGATCTTCTTCAAGCGGCCCTACGTCCTTATCTGTTGGCTGACCCAGGCGGTATTCGGTTCCGACGTGTAGGTCCCCAGCAAGACTCGACGTGACGCCAAACGCACGAAGGTCGCCGCCTGACGTCATTTTCGAACCTGACACCTTCGTTGCAGGCACAGGGATGGCCCGTCAATGCTTGAAGCCCGGCCGAAGCCGGGCTACAAGGGTCTAAGAGGTCGGGAACGCGATCAGCCAGGTGCAGCCGTGGCCGCAGCCGGGGACGTTCCGACTGGTCGGCTATCGCCGGCTGTGATCGGGGACGGGCTGAACCCCTTGAAGGTGAGCCACAGGCCCAAGAACGCCTCCCAGATGATCTCCGGGACGGTCGCGATGCCCTGCCATGTGGACTGTTGTGGGATCACGCCCAACAGCACGGCGATCCCTGAAGCGGCCAGCAGAGGACCTCCGACGACGCCGAAGAGTGCCAGGCGGCGTGATACCAGGCCGGACCGGTACATCAGCCAGCCCAAGATCAGCCCAGTCCCGATTCCGTCGACGAATCCGGGCCCGAGCAGGGATGTCCAATTCTTGATGGCGATGAGCGACTTGCCGACTGTGATGAGTGAGCCCGCATCTGCGCTCCCAGCGTGCTGTCGCAGTGTTACGACCGCAAGGACGCTCAGGATGCCGACCAAGATGAAGGTGCACTCAACGAGACGAGCGGTGACATAGCCGAGGGCGAGCGTTTCGTTCTGACGTTTGAGCAGCGGGAATAACACCACTGCGCAGCCGATGTTGGTGATGATGAGGAACAGCTCGAAGAACGCACCCAGGAACACGCGGGTGTCAGCGCCAGCACCGGTGATGTAGTTGGGATCGCTCAGGACAGGTCCGTACGCGAGCGCTCCTGCAATCGAGGTGATGAAGGTGAGGATGAACAGCACTCCTACGACGAGCGCGGTCTTCCGCGTTGAATCCATCGTCAAATTCCTTTCTGTATCTGTGGGCCCATCAAGAGGACTTTGGCGGGAACAACGACGATAGCGATGAGTGGGTACGGCACCCACCCGATCGACCGATTCGACCGGGTGGGGCGTACTGCGGCGTGGACGGTCACTTGGCGCCGACCGCGTCCAGCTGCGAGCTGACAGGGTTGAGGATGGGCGGAGCGGCCGGCGCGCGCTGGTCGCGCCACAGGGAGTAGCCAAGGGCGACGAGAGCCAAGCCGGTCGGAAAGGCGAAGAGCCTTTCGTACTGCGGCACGAGGCCGACTGCGATGGTTGCCAGGGTGCCAAGCGCGAGGAGTGCTGCAGCCCACCGGGCGAGGACGTTGGCGCGGAAAAGTGCGATGGCGAAGGTGAAGCCGCCACCGATGTAGGTGATGCCGGTGAACAGGATGGCGGGGTGCATCAGCCCGATGTCGCCGGTCGAGGGGCGATTGTTGGCCACAGCGATGACGTCATTCACGTAGGCGGTTGAACTGTGAGCGATGGATGGGAGGACGAGCGCAGCGACGAATTCGGTTCCCAGCATGCTGAGGTAGCCGGCGGCGAACAGGACGTACCCGATCAGGCCGAGCACGCCGATCTTCGTCACCTGGCGCAGGTACACACCGGTGATGCCGGCGAGGGCCAGGGCGGCCATGAGCATCTTCAAAGAATCACGGGTCATCGCGTCGGTTGTGACGATCGAGTTGGCGTCCAGGTAGGGGTGATTGATCTGCACGCCGATGAAGATCAGTCCGGCTAAGGCGGCAGCAACTGCGGCCGCTCGGAAGAGGGTGGTCGAGGTAACAGTCATGTCGTTCTCCTTGTGTGTATTTGTGAACACCTATCGAGGTGCGATGACATCGAGCGGGTTGGGGTCGACCGAAGAGACTCAGTTCGCGGCCATCAATCACCTCCCTTCGTCGGAATTGACGTGAGGTTGATGACCTCGTAGCCCCGCAACGCCTCGAGGAGGGGTTGAAAGCTGCCACAGACAAGGCAGCGCACCTGGTGGCCATCGACTTCGACCTCGGTGACTCCTGACGCCCGCGCTATTTGTCGCGCGGGGGGCAGACCGATGAATGTCACAGCGACTCGGTGGTTCGATAGCTCCTGTGCCATGCCTGTGAGCCTGCGGCTGCAGCCGCACCGCCCGAATCCTCTGAATTGATGATTCGATGTGTAGTCGTCCGGCTTGATGGTCGGCGGGCGTGGTAACTTGCGGTCACTGTGGCCAGGCCGAAGCACCGGTCGGGCAACCTACCCCTTGAGGCAACGAGCTTCGTAGGGCGCCGCCGTGAGCTGGCGGAAATCAAGAAGAAGCTCACAACGGCCCGGCTGGTCAGTCTCGTGGGGCCGGGCGGTGTTGGTAAAACCCGACTGGCAATACGGATTGGAACCGACCTGGGACGGGGCTTCGCGGCAGGCGCGTGGTTGGTCGCGCTCGCCGACGTTCGGGATGCGGGCCTGGTCGCCAATGCTGCGGTTGCGGCCCTGGACCTTCGAGACCAGGCTGCAATGGAGCCATTGCAGATCCTGGTCTCCTACATACAGGACAAGGAACTGCTGCTTGTCCTGGACAACTGTGAGCACCTGCTCGATGCGGCAGTTGCGCTCGTGGCCGAGGTGCTTCGCGCAGCCCCCGGTGTGCGCGTGATCGCAACTAGCCGGGAGCCGCTCCAAGTGCATGGAGAGCACGTGGTTCAGGTGCCGCCACTTGAATTGCCTCCAGGAGACGGATCGGTAACGCTCAGTCAGCTGGGACACAACGAAGCGGTGATGCTGTTCATAGAGCGGGCGGTGGCGGCATCGGGCACGTTCGAGCTGACCGACTCGAATCAGACCGCGGTCGTCCAGCTGTGCCGGCGGCTCGACGGGCTTCCGTTGGCGATCGAGCTCGCCGCGGTCCGAACCAGAGTCCTCACGGCTGAACAGATCCTCGAACGCTTGACCGACCGTTTCGCTCTGCTCACTGGAGGTGGGCGCGCTGCACTGCCGCGTCATCAAACGCTCCGAACGACCATTGATTGGAGTTACGACTTGCTCAGCGCTGGCGAACAGGCTTTGTTGCGACGCCTATGCGTGTTCGCTGGTCGGTTCACCCTTGAAGATGTCGAGTCGGTGTGCACGTCCGAAGACTTGGCGGCACCCGAGATGCTCGATATGCTGACCTCCCTGGTCGACAAATCGCTTGTGACCAAAGAGGACGTCAAGAGCATTGCTTGCTATCGACTCCACGAGACGATGCGCGAATACGCCACCCTCAAGTTGCGGTATGGGCACGAGCAGGAAACTCTCAGCGAGCGGTACCTCGAGTACTACCGGACGACGTGCCTGCGATTTGCCGACCAAGCTCGGTACCGGCTTCTCGAGTTTCTTGCGTGGGCCGACCTGGAAATCGAAAACATCCGCGCGGTTCTTCACTTATGCCTGGCGCGTGGAGACTTTGCTCGCGGGCTGGATATCGCCGCCTCGATGGGTTACTACTGGATCACGCATGGAACAACTGAGAGCGTGCGCTGGCTCGACCAGCTGCTCGCAAGTGGCGAGCCGTCTCCCTCCACGCTGGTGCGTGCTTGCTACCTTCGCGGATGGCTGAGCCTGATACAGGCGGACGCTGCAGGAGCCAGGCCGTGGATCGCTCGAGCTATAGCGACGGCTCGAGAGACAGGGCTGCTGCCGCTGTTGTCGGAATCACTATCGCTGGCCGCGACCATCGAGAGCGTGGCCGGTGATCTGGAAGCCGGCAGGCGCTACCTCGATGAAGCCGAGGCGATGACGGAGGGTCTTCATGACTTCCCCTCAACAATTGAGTTGGTGCAGTCTCGAGCCGTTCACGCGTTATGCCGGGGGGACCTCGAGACTGCGAGTGCTGTGTCTCTGGAGGGCTTGCGCCTCAGCCGGGAAGCTGGCGACCTCTATCAAGTTGAATCGATGCTTCGCAACCTCGGCATGGTTGGAATGATGGCGGGCGACGTTGATTCCGCGATGTCGCGCGGCGTCGAAGCGTTGCGGGTCGCTCGCCAGATCGATAATCGGCTCGCCCAGTACTACGGGCTTGCGACATTGGGCTGGCGCGCCGCCAGCTCCGGCCAGGCGCGCCTTGCAGCCCAGCTGCTCGGGGCGGCAGAAGCCGCGGGGACGCGCGCTGGCGCCGAGATCATGGGACCGTCGCTTCCATTCTGGGTCCAGGCCAAAGAGTTGGCGCTGGACGCATTAGGGCCGTCGAAGTTCGAAGCCGAATTCACGGCAGGCAAGCGCATGAGCCGCGACGCGGCCGTGCGCCTTGCCCTCGGCGAATCACATCAGGACGAAGTCGAGGCCGGAGCAGACGCTGCCCCCGGACCACTCGCGAAGCGGGAGGTGGAGGTCGCCCATTTAATTGCCGAAGGCTTGAGCAACAAGCGGATTGGAGCGCGGCTGTTCATCTCCGAGGCCACGGTCGCAACTCACGTTCGCAACATCATGAACAAGCTCGGATTCAACTCACGGGCACAGATCGCCGGCTGGGTGGTCTCGCAGGAGCGATAACGGTCACCTGTGGTAATTCATGTGGTAATGCGGGCGTCATCGGACCCCCCTCACGCGCAGGATGGCCACCGCCCCGATGACGGCGCAGACGCCGGCGACCGCGTACAGCGCGCCGTAGCTGCCGCTGCCGATCGCCAGGATGGCTGGCGCAATGGCCGGCGCAATGGAAAAGGGAAGCGCGCTGGCGATGTTGAGCACCCCCAGATCCTTGGCGACCTTGTCTTGGTCCGGTAGCACGTCGACGACGAGCGCGAAGTCAACAGCTATGTACATTCCGAAACCGAGTCCGCCTATGGCCATGCCGACAAGGAACCCGTTGAAGGTGCTGGCGATAGCGATTACGAACATCGCGACGCCGTAAACGATCGACGCGGTGAAGACGAAAATCTTCCGCCGGCCCGTCCGGTCAGATAGCTTGCCGCAAATGAGTGATGCGGCGATAACAACGACGGAATTGGTGAGCGTGCCGAGGAATATCTGTTGCGGCACATCAGCCTTGGCACTGCCGATCTTGCCGAGGAGGTAGTAGGCCTGGTAGGTGGCCAGGAAGGCGTAGGCCAGAATGAACATGAAGCGGCTGATGAAAGCCCAAGCGAAGTCTGGGCTCGTGCGCGGCGCGACATAGAACGTGCGGACGAATTCCCCTAGGGACCAGACTGGCCGGTCTGCCTTGGCAAGGCGGCGATCCTTCAGCACTACCGCGAAGAGCACGATGAAGAACCCTCCAATCGCGCAGGGGACCAGGAATGTTGCGAGTTGGTTGCCACTGACCAGCCTCACCAGGAACGTGCCGATCACCGCAGCGCCGGGTGTGCAGACGCCGAGGACACCAGAGACCAGGCCGCGTTGAGCACGCTGGACCTGATCTGGCAGCACTGCGACCTGAGCGGCGAGCAGCGCGTTGAAGAAGAGCTGAGCCATGCACCATCCGAGCAGGACGACCGGGATGTTGGGTGCCAAGGCGAGAAGCAGGATCCCGAACGAACCTCCCACCAGGCCGATCACCATCCACGGTCGCCGCATGCCGAGACGAGACGAGGTACGGTCGCTCATCCTGCCGAAGAACGGATTGGCAACCATGGAGACCAGGGCGCCGATCCCGGCGACAAGCGCAAGACTGTTCGGTGCTGCCTTGATCCCCACGAGTGCGTTGATCTTCAAAGGCAAGGTGACGAGCAGGGGCGGGAGGAAGAGGAGGCTGGTGCTCATGAACGCCAACGTGTACAGAGAGATGAAGCCCCATCCGACTCGGCGTTCCATTGGGTCCCCTAACTCCGGCCCAGCCTTCGCTGCCGTGTAATCCACTCGCAAAGCATGTCAACTATGGGCGTTGAAAAAGAGAAAGACGGGAGCGCGCAGCCCCCGTCTTTGACACTCTCGGCCCCACGAATGAGGCATGGCGTGCTATCGGGAATCGTCTTATTGCCGGGGTTTGATTGTGGCGATGAGCACTCCCCCCGTGTCCATGATCGTGAGGAGTCCGGAATTCTCGGACGACTCTATGGGGTCAGCGGATGTCAGCTTGTGCCCGTTTACTGTCTTGGCGAAGGGCACCGGTCCCAGACCAGGGATTGAGGTCATCGCAGGCACGCAGCCGCCGCTGGAGATGCCCTGAGCACTGCACAGGACGAAGAAGGCGTGGTAGCGAACAGGGTCGTCGCCATGGTTCCGCGGTGACACGTCGCCGATGACGTGGTCGTGCAGGAAGGGCACAGTGCCCTGGGGGACGCGGACCTGGGGCGCGATGACGTAGAAGTTGCGTGTCGGGGCGCTGGATGGAGTGGGGTTGAAGTCGAGAAACGTCATCTTGACCTGGACGCCGTCCGACCAGACCTTTTCAAAACAGGGCGCAACGACGCCGTTGTCAGCGCAATTCTTCAGGCCTGCGGCCTGGACGGGCGATGCCACGCCCAAGACGAGCGTCAAGGCGGCGACGGTTGTTGTGCCGATGAGGACGCGGACTAGATTGAACTTTGACACTTCATACTCCTTGAATTACCTAAGGTCCCAGCCGCCAGATTCGCGAGTCGCGGATCTGCGGTGCAATATGGCCGGCATCCATTTCCGGCTAGTCCCAAATGGCTTACTTACCGCGTTACGGCCAGAGGGGCGAGTGATGGGGTCAGTCCGGCATCACGCAGATCGATCGCAAGGATGGGAGATGGCTGAAAGCCTTTGACGACGAGCCAGACGCCGAGCGAAAACTCGAACAGCGCGATCGGGAGCGCGGTGATCGCCGCCTGTGACGTTCCGACGACATTGAAAAGCACAGCGATGTCGCCGGCGACGAGCAGGGGAACTCCGATCAACCCGAGCACAGGAAGAACGCGCGGCACCAAGCGAGACTGGAACAGGAGGATGCCCAGCAGCAGGTCGTCAACCGCCGGCAAGAAGCTCTGTCCGATGAG
>Ga0097691_1000831_pt1 | contig 24802 bp, 23 predicted proteins | sample NGESurdeep072012_8_FD_72858 | JGI IMG/M metagenome (GOLD analysis project Ga0097691, IMG submission 72858) | Arctic peat soil microbial communities from Barrow, Alaska - NGEE Surface sample 210-1 deep-072012 | ecosystem: Environmental > Terrestrial > Soil > Wetlands > Peat ... | reverse complement strand
TTATGCGCGCGTGACCAATCTCGGCAACGGCAAATCGCTTATCGTCCGCGTCAATGACCGCGGGCCGTACCATGGGAACCGGCTCATCGATGTCTCGAACAAAGCCGCCGAACTGCTTGAATTCAAAGGCAATGGCGTGGCGCGGGTGCGGGTCGAATATGTCGGCCGGGCGCCGCTCGAAGGTTCCGACGACCGTCAGCTTGTAGCCACGTTGCGCACCGGCGTGCCGGCGCCATCGCCGTCTCTGGTCCGGGTGGCCTCCGCCCGTTCCTTCGTTCCGGAAATTCCGTCGAACTCCCGTCCGATCCGGGGCGAGGTTCCGATGCCGGAAGGGAGGCCCTACAGCCTCGGCAATACGTCTGCAGATCTAGCCTCGATCAACGCGACATCAGAGATGTCCGCCTCAGCCCGCTCGCGTTCAAGCGGCCGTATCATCGAAAATCCGCGCGCCGTGTCGTATGAAGATGACGATCGCTATGCCCCTGGCGTCAGGCCCGTCGCCGCCTATGCGCCGGTCGATCCGCGCGGACCGAGCGAAGTGCTGGCCGGACGCGGGCTCTATTGAGCCGCGACTATCGAGACGGCTGATCCACATTCTCTCTGAGAAAAGCAATCAAGGCCGCATTGACCTCGTCGGCGCGTTCCTGCTGGATCCAGTGGCCGGCGCCGTCGATGATGAGCTTTTGTCGTAAGCTCGGCAGAACCCGCTCCATGTCCGCGATGCGTTTGGCGCCGATCAGGCCGGTAATGACGGAATCCTTCGATCCGGCAATGAACAGTGACGGCTGCCGGATCTGCGCGCCCTGCCACGGCGCGGTCAGTTCCCAGTTGCGGTCGATGTTGCGGTACCAGTTGAGACCGCCACGGAAGCCGGATTTCCGGTAGGCCTCGCGGAAATAAGCGAGGTCGGCTTCGCCGAGCCAATCCGGCGACGGCCTGTCGGCGCTGACATCGCCGAGGAATCCCTTGCCGTCTTCGATGAACAGCGATGCGGATGGATCGGAGAATCCGCGCCCGAGCAGGGTTCGCATCGTCAAGTCAACATCGCGCTCTAACTCGCGTTCGGCGACGCCAGGCGTCTGAAAATATTGCCAATAAAAATTGGTGATCCCGCTTTCGCGCAAGGTATCGAGCGGCCGGCCGCGGCCTCGGAAAGGTGGGGGAACGCTTAAGCCAGCGACGGCGGAGAATATATCGGGGCGGAACATTGCGCCGTGCCAGGCGACCGGCGCGCCCCAGTCATGGCCGACAATGCCGGCCTGCTTTTCGCCGAGCGCCGCGACCAGCGCGACCATATCCCCGACATTATCGAAGATGCTGTACGCACCGATATCGGCGGGTGCGCTGGTTCGGCCAAACCCCCGCATATCCGGTGCCACGACATGGAAACCCGCAGCCGCAATCGCCGGGATTTGATGTCGCCACGAATAGGACAGTTCCGGCCAGCCGTGACAAAGCACCACGAGCGGACCCTCGCCCTGTTCGAGCAGAAAAATCTCGATGCCGTTGGCGGAAATGGTGCGTGAGGATGGCATCGCTTTTCCGCCTTGTTTCAGGGATTCTGTTGGGGAAGGGCAATGCGGCACGATAGGGTTGTTTGACCAGCGCCGCAATTGGATCGGCCCCGCGGCAACCCGTAAAACCTGTGTTGTTTGCGATACTTCCAACTGTTAGAACGCCGGGCTCAGGGCATCGCCGATGGCAGTCGAAATTTCACCGTTCCGCAAATCCGGGTCCGCGACAGGACGCTCCTGGCGCAGCCTGATTGCGGCCCTGGTCGTCGTGGCTGTCGGGTGGGGCGGCGTGGTGTACGCCGCCAACAACAGCGTGCAGGGCGCCAAGAAGGATGAGGGCGGTTTCGACGGCGATGCGCCGACCGCGATCCTGATCGAAGCCTCAAGCGGCAGCGTTTTGTTCGAGAAGAATGCGGATGAGTTGAGGGCGCCGTCCAGCATGATGAAGCTGATGACCGCCGAGGTGGTCTTCCACGCCGTCAAGCAGGGCGACGTCAAACTGACCGACGAATATCATGTCAGCGAAAACGCGTGGCGCAAGGGCGGGGCGCCCGCGGGCGGCTCGACGATGTTTGCGGCAATTCACAGCAAGATTTTCGTCGACGACCTCTTGCACGGCGCCATCATTCAGAGCGGCAACGATGCCTGTATCGTGCTGGCGGAGGGAATCGCCGGCAACGAGCGCATCTTTGCGGACATGATGACCAAGCGCGCGCGCGAGCTTGGCATGGCGCAATCGACCTTCGCCAATTCGAACGGTCTGCCCGATCCCGGCAACAAGATGACCGTGCGCGAACTCGCAAAACTCGCGCGCCATATCATCCAGACCTATCCCGAATTCTACAAACTGTTTGGCGAGAAGGAATTCACCTGGAACAAGATCCGGCAGCAGAACCGCAATCCGCTGCTGAACTCGCTGGAGGGCGCCGATGGACTGAAGACCGGCTACACCAAGGAGGGCGGCTACGGCATGGTCGGCTCCGCCGTGCAAAATGGCATGCGGCTGATCGTCGTCGTCAACGGCCTCGAGGATCCCGATGACCGCGCGACCGAAGCGAAGAAGATGCTCGAATGGGGGTTTCGCAATTTCGAAGCGCGGACATTGTTCGCGCCGCAGCAGCCGGTCGGCTACGCCAAGGTGTTTGGCGGCGACAGCCGCTCGGTGAAGCTCGCCAGCCCCGAGCCGATCAACGTGATGGTGCAGAAAAACGGCACCGATAAATTGATCGCGCGCGTGGTTTATAACGGGCCGGTGCGTGCGCCGATCGAGTCCGGTCAGCAGGTCGGCGTCGTCAGGGTTTGGCGCGGCGCCAAGATCGCCATGGAGGCACCGGTTTATGCGGCAGAGTCGGTCGGCAAGGGATCGACGATGCGGCGGGCGATCGACGGCGCGAGCGAACTCGTCATTGGAATGTTTCGTGCCGGCGCCGAGAAGCTTTAGCGATGGCTGAAGCGGCGATCAAAAGAACACCCGGGCGCGGACGATTCATCTCCTTTGAAGGTGGCGAGGGATCGGGCAAATCCACGCAAATCAAAACGCTCGCGGAACGTCTCAGTGCCGCAAAGTTGCGCGCCATCGTCACGCGCGAGCCTGGTGGGTCGCCGGGAGCTGAAATCATCAGGCATCTCGTGCTGTCCGGAATGGGCAAGCTGCTCGGCCCGGACGCGGAAACGCTGTTGTTTGCGGCCGCGCGCGACGACCATGTGCGGACCGTCATCCAGCCGGCGTTAACTCAGGGAACATGGGTGCTGTGCGACCGGTTTTCGGATTCGACGCGCGCCTATCAGGGCAGGCTGGGGAAGGTCGCTCCCGCCGTTCTCAATGCGATGGAGCGGGTAACCATCGGGGATCTCAAGCCTGATTTGACGATCGTTCTCGATGTCCCGGTGGAGGTCGGCATGCAGCGCGCGGCCGCACGCCGCGGCACCGGCGCGCCCGACAGATTTGAGGCGGAAGACGTCAAGTTTCATCAGGAATTGCGCGACGCGTATCGGCAGATCGCCGCTGAAAATCCGCAGCGATGCGTGTTGATCGACGCAGGTGCCGATGCCAGCACGGTTGCCGCGAACGTATGGGCGGCTTTGCGCGACCGCTTCTTCGCCGTCGGTGCCGGTAACGTGGCCAATTCAGCATGAGCGCCCGTCAGGTCGAGCCGCAGATTGCAGCCGTTCATCCGCGCGAAACCACCGTGCTGTTTGGACATCGCGAGGCCGAGACGGCACTGCTGAATGCCTACCGCAGCGGGCGCATTCCGCATGCCTGGTTGATCGGAGGTGCGCAGGGCATCGGCAAGGCGACACTGGCCTATCGGATGGCGCGCTTCGCGCTCGCACATCGCAATCCCCTGGCATCGGATGTACAACACGCCGAGACGCTCGAAGTTGATCCGTCCGATCCGGTCGCGCGCCATGTCGCGGCGGGCGCCCATGGCGGCCTACTCACGCTTGAGCGGAGCCTCAACGACAAGGGCGTGATGCGGACAGTGATCACCGTTGACGAGACCCGGGAGACGATTTCGTTTTTCGGCTCAACTGCGGCTGTTGAGGGCTGGCGGGTCTGCATCGTCGATACCGTCGATGAACTCAATCCCAATGCCGCCAACGCGCTGCTCAAGATTCTCGAGGAGCCGCCGCAGCAATCGCTCTTCCTTCTCGTCAGCCATGCTCCCGCGCGGGTTCTGCCGACGATCCTGTCGCGCTGTCGCAAGTTGCTGCTGCGGCCGCTCGACTCCTCCGACGTCATCCGCGCCGCCGCTCAGGCCGCAAATATTGCGATCGATGATCCCGGGCTGGCGGAGGCGGCAGAAGCAGCGGAGGGCAGTGTCGCCCGCGCGCTGACACTGCTTGGTGGCGATGCCTTTAAACTTCACCAGCGGACCGCGGCGCTGCTGGCGACCCTGCCGCGGGTCGATCCGCGCGAGCTTCATGCGCTCGGTGACGCGCTGGGCGGCAGCGACCGGGTGGCGCTCGCGGCGTTCATCGACAGCGTCGATCGCTGGGTAAGCGAACGCCTGCGCGCCGACGACGCCAATGCCAACCTTCCCCGCCTTGCACGGCTGGCGGAGGTGTGGGAAAAGATCAATCGCGCCGCGCGCGACACTGCAGAATACAATCTTGAGCGAAAACCGCTGGTTTTCTCGGTGTTCGGACTGCTTGCGGATGCAACGCGGTAAACGCTCCGCCGTGATTATCCGAGACAATTTTTTTGACCAATAAAGGAAATCGTGGTGGCGACCGCCAAGAAGAAAACTGCCAGAAAGCGAAACGCGAAGAAAGCCCGCAAATCGCCTCGCACGCGTATCGTCAAGGCTTCGGTGCTGAAAAAGCGTGCGAAGAAACGCACGAGCGCGGTGAAGAAAGCCAAAAAGACCGCAAAGAAAACGCCGGCTGCGAAGAAGGTCTCAAAAAGATCGTCGACGAAATCAGCGAAAAAAACAAGGTCTAGAAAGCCCAGTTCGACGCCGAACAAGACGAGCGTTGCCAGAAAGGCACCGGCTGGCAAAAGGGCAAAAGCCGGCACCACGAAAGCCGCTGGAGTAGCAAAGCCGCCAACCCCGTTGGAGCGAAAATCGTTCTACATCACAACCGCGATCGCGTACCCGAACGGGGTGCCGCATATCGGCCACGCCTATGAGGCGATTGCGACCGATGCGCTGGCGCGCTTTCAGCGGCTCGACGGCAAGGATGTGTTTTTTCTCACCGGGACCGACGAGCACGGCCTGAAGATGATCCAGACTGCCGAACTCGAAAAGCTGCCGACCCTGGAAGTCGCGACACGCAATGCGCTGCGGTTCAAGGAGATGGATGAGCGGCTGAACGTCTCGTTCGACCGTTTTATCCGCACCACGGAAGAGCAGCATCATCGCTCCAGCCAGGAGATCTGGAAGCGGATGTCCGACAACGACGACATTTATCTGGATAGCTATGCCGGCTGGTATTCGGTGCGCGACGAAGCCTATTACGCCGAGGACGAGACCGTTGTCGGCGACGACCAGGTGCGGCGCGGGCCACAGGGCACGCCGGTCGAATGGGTCGAGGAGAAGAGCTATTTTTTCAAATTGTCGGCCTATCAGGACAAGCTTCTGGCGCTCTATGCCAGCCAACCGGATTTCATCGGCCCCGACTCGCGCAAGAACGAAGTCGTCAGCTTCGTCAAAAGCGGATTGCGAGATCTGTCGATTTCGCGCACCACGTTCAACTGGGGCGTAAAGGTTCCCGGCGATGCCGAACACGTCATGTATGTCTGGGTCGATGCCTTGACCAACTACATCACCGGCGTCGGCTTTCCCGATGAGAGCGATGCGAACTGGCGCTACTGGCCAGCCGACGTTCATATCATCGGCAAGGACATCATCCGCTTTCACGCGGTGTACTGGCCGGCATTCCTGATGTCGGCGGGCATTCCGGTACAGAAGCGCGTCTATGCCCACGGCTTCCTGTTCAACAAGGGCGAGAAGATGTCGAAATCGGTCGGCAACGTCGTCGATCCCTTCAATCTCGCCAATCAATACGGCGTCGATCAGACGCGCTACTTCTTCCTGCGCGAGGTGCCGTTCGGACAGGACGGCAGCTATAATCACGAAGCCATTGTCGCGCGCATCAATGCCGATCTCGCCAATGATCTCGGCAATCTGGCGCAGCGCTCGCTGTCGATGATCGCAAAGCAGCATGAGGGTGTGCTGCCCGAGCCGGGTGCTCTCAGCGACAACGACAAGGCGATCCTTGCGCGGGCCGATGGCATGATCGCGCTGGCACGTGCCGCGATGGCGACGCAGCAGATTCATCATTGGCTGAATGCGGTCTGGGCCGTCGTCGCGGAAGCCAATCGGTATTTCGCGGGCGAGGCGCCGTGGGCACTGGCGAAAACCGATCCGCAGCGCCAACGAACCGTGTTGTACGTAACCGCCGAAGTCGTGCGCCAGATCGCCATTCTGGCGCAACCAGTCATGCCGGACTCTTCTGCGAAGTTGCTGGACAGTCTTGGCATTCCCCGGGACGCGCGCGACTTCGCAGCGCTGGGCGATGCAACGCGTATCAAGCCGGGCACCAGGCTGCCGGCACCAACAGGGGTTTTCCCGCGTTACGTCGAACCAGCAGCTTGAACGATCAACCGATGCTCGTCGACAGCCACTGCCACCTCGATTTTCCTGACTTCGCCGATGATCTCGACGCCATCGTGGCGAGGGCAGAGGCTGCCGGCATTGGGCGCATCGTCACCATCTCGACGCGGGTCAGACGTCTTGGCGGGTTGCTGGCGATATCCGAACGATTTCCGGACGTTTATTGTTCGGTCGGCACGCATCCGCATCACGCCGATGAAGAAGACGGGATCCTTGCCGGCGAACTGATCGAGCTGACGCGGCATCCCAGGGTCGTGGCGCTTGGCGAGGCGGGGCTGGATTATTTCTACCAGCATGGTTCACGCGAAGCGCAGGAGCGCGGCTTTCGTGCGCATATCGCGGCTGCCCGCGGCACCGGCCTGCCGCTGGTCATTCATACCCGCGAGGCCGACGACGACTGCGGCCGCATCCTCGAAGATGAGATGACAAAAGGATCGTTTCGCGCCGTGCTGCATTGCTATACCGGCGGGCGCGAACTGGCGATGAAAGCGATCTCCCTGGGTCTTTCGATTTCGTTCACGGGGATTCTGACTTTCAAGAAATCGCAAGTCTTGCGCGATCTGGCGGCCGAGCTTCCAGCCGATCGCATCATGGTCGAGACCGACGCGCCCTATCTGGCGCCCGGCAAATTTCGCGGCAAGCGCAACGAGCCCTGCCATGTGGTCGAAATTGCCAAGGTGCTGGCGGAGACCCGCGGGGTCTCGTTCGAGGAAATTTCGCGTCAGACCACCGAAAATTTCTTCCGTCTGTTCAGCAAAGTGCCAGCTCCGAAAGCGATGGCATGACGCTGAGCTTGACGATTCTCGGCTGCGGATCCTCGGCCGGCGTTCCGCGTCCCGCTCTCGGTTGGGGGGCGTGCGATCCCAACAATCCGAAAAACCGCCGCCGCCGCTGCTCGCTGCTCGCCGAGCGGACTTCGGATCGCGGGATAACGCGGATCCTGATCGATACCTCGCCCGATCTGCGCGAGCAGTTGATTGACGCTCATGTCGATCACATCGACGCGGTGTTTCTGACCCATGAGCACGCCGATCAGACGCACGGCATCGACGATCTCCGCTCGGTCGTGATGCATCAGCGCAGGCGCATTCCGGTCTATCTGAACCGATCGACCGCCGAGCATATCCTGCTGCGGTTTTCGTACTGCTTTGCGGCGCCACCGGGCAGCGACTATCCGCCGATCCTGGACAATCACGCAATCGAAGCCGGCGAAAGCCGCAGCATCGCAGGGAAGGGCGGTCCGGTGACGCTTTCGGCATTCATTCTGCAGCACGGCAATATTCCGGCGCTCGGTTATCGGATCGGCGATGCCGCCTATACGCCTGATGTCAAAGACATCCCGCGCGAGAGCTGGGGACATCTGGAAAATCTCGATCTCTGGATTATCGACGGGCTGCGCTATGCCGGACATCCCAGCCACTTCAGCGTCAACGACGCGCTGTCATGGATCGACCGCTTCAAGCCGCGCCGGGCTGTTATCACCAACATGCATTCCGATCTGGACTACGAGGTGCTGCGTCAGAGCCTGCCGCCGCACGTCATCCCCGCCCATGACGGCATGCGGCTGATGCTGGAGCAGGCCACCGCTTGAACCGTTACGCGGAAATCGCCTTTGCGGATTTGACCTCATCGCGCAGCATGAACTTCTGGATCTTGCCGGTCGATGTTTTCGGAACAGGTCCAAACACCACGGACTTCGGCGTCTTGAAACCGGGCATCTGGGCGCGGCAAAACGCGATGATCTCGGCTTCGGTCGCGCTGACGTTGTCCTTCAATTCAACAAAGGCGCAGGGCACCTCGCCCCACTTCGGATCGGGTTTGGCGACCACGGCCGCGAACAGCACCGCGGGATGTTTGTAGAGCACGTCTTCGACCTCGACCGAGCTGATGTTTTCGCCGCCGGAAATGATGATGTCCTTGGAACGATCCTTGATGATGACATAGCCGTGTTCATCAAGCACGCCGAGATCGCCAGTGTGAAACCAGCCGCCGGCAAAGGCTTCCTTGGTGGCTTTTTCGTTCTTCAGATAGCCCTTCATCACGATATTGCCGCGGAACATCACTTCGCCGATGGTCTCGCCGTCGCGCGGCACCGGCTGCATGGTTTCGGGGTCGATCACGGTGACGGCTTCCTGCAGCGGGTAGGACACGCCCTGCCGGCGCTTCAGTTGCGCGCGCTGATCGGCGGGCAGTTCGTCCCAGCCCGGCTGCTCCGCGCAGACCGAGGCGGGGCCATAGACTTCGGTCAGGCCGTAGACATGTGTCAGCTTGATGCCGATGCTTTCGGCGCCTTCAAGCACCGCCACCGGAGGTGCTGCGCCGGCAATCAATCCGACGACCGGCCGCGCGGCGGCGCGCTTCGGCGCATCGGGGGCGTTAATCAGGGTATTATAGACGATCGGCGCGCCGGCCATGTGGGTAACGCTGTGCTTCTTGATCAACTCGAAAATCTTGCTGGGCTCGACCTTGCGAAGGCAAACGTTAGTGCCCGCCGCCGCCGCTATGGTCCATGGGAAGCACCAGCCATTGCAGTGGAACATCGGCAAGGTCCAGAGATAGACCGGATGCTGGCCGAGATTGCCGGCGAGGATATTGCTGACGGCGTTGAGGTAGGCGCCGCGATGGTGGGTCACCACGCCCTTCGGATTGCCCGTGGTTCCCGAGGTATAGCTGAGCGCAATGGCGTCCCATTCGTCTTCCGGCAGTCTTGCGGCGAAGCCGGGATCGCCCTGTGACAGCGCGTCCTCGTATTCGAGCTCGCCGATGCGCTTGCCGGCGGGGAAGGATCCATCATCGACGTCGATGACGTACGGCTTTGGCCCCTTCATCAGTGTCAGCGCCTCTGAGATCACGCCGGTAAATTCCGGGTCGACCAGGATGATCCTGGCGCCGCCGTGATCGAGCTGGAAGGCGATAGAGGCGGCATCGAGCCGGATGTTGAGCGCGTTGAGCACGGCGCCGGCCATCGGCACCGCAAAATGCAGCTCGTTCATCGCGGGGATGTTCGGCAGCATCGCCGCGACCGTATCGCCGTTACCGATGTTTCGGCCCGTCAGAAACGAGGCGAAGCGCCGGCAACGCGCATAGGTCTGCGACCAGGTGAAGACGCGGCCCTCGTAAACCGCGCTGATATGATTGGGATAGACAGCGGCGGTGCGCGCCAGGAAACTCAACGGCGTCAAGGCTACGAAGTTGGCGGGCGTCTTGTCCAATCCGATGCTGTATTGGTTCTGCGCGACGCTCATCGGCTTTCTCCCATTTCGCAAAGTTCGAATGTTCTACAAGAACCCGATCGATATCCACGGAAATATCGCCACAACGATCAGGCCCACCAGCAGCGCCAGCAGATAACCCCAGATCGGCCTGATCCCCTCGGCGGGGTCGACGCGTCCAATGGCGCAGGCCGCATAATAGCCTACTCCGAACGGCGGCGCGAACAGTCCGATGCCCATCGCCAGGATGATGATCATCGCATAATGGACCTCGTGAACGCCCACCGCCCGCGCGATCGGAAACAGCAGCGGGCCGAACAGCACGATCGCCGGAATGCCCTCGAGCACGCTGCCCAGGACCGTAAACGCGACGATCGATACCGCAATGAAGGTCGCGGAGCCGCCGGGCAGGCCGGTCATCGCGCCGGCTAGAGCGCGAGAAAATCCGGACTGGGTCAAGCCCCAGGCCATGCCGGTCGCGGTGCCGATGATCAGCAGGATCGCACCCGACAGGCACGCTGTATCGACAAGCATCGGCAACAGACGCCGCCAGTCGAAGCGGCGATAGACCAGCAGCCCGATGACGAAGCCATAGACGATCCCGATGGTGGAAACCTCGGTCGCCGTTGCAACCCCCTCGACCACGGCGGCGCGGATCACAAACGGCAACGCCAGTGCGGGCAGGGCGATGACGAAAGACCTGATGATCTCGCCGCCCTCGGCTCTCTTGACGTGACTGAGGTCCTCGCTGCGATAGCGCCACCACACCAGCGCCGACAGCGTGATGGCCAGCACTACGCCCGGCAACAAACCTCCGGTAAACAGCGCCGAAATCGAAACGCCGGTCACCGAACCGATGGTGATCAGCACGAGACTTGGTGGAATGGTTTCGGTCTGCGCACCGGTAGCCGCGAGCAGGGCGACGAGGTCGCCGGGCCTGGCGCCCCGCGCTTTCATTTCCGGAAACAGCACCGGCGCCACGGCCGCCATGTCGGCGGCCTTCGATCCGGATATGCCCGACACCAGATACATCGCGCCGACCAGCACGTAATGCAGGCCGCCGCGGACGTGACCGAGCAGGCTAGCCAGAAACGCCACCATGGCGCGCGCCATGCCGGTCATCTCGATCAAGAGGCCAAGGAACACGAACAGCGGCACCGAAAGCAGGATCAGGTGACTCATGCCCTCATCCATGCGGCCGACCAGCACCATCAGCGGCGTACGCGTCGTCAGCGCCAGATATCCGAAGATCGCCAGTCCGAACCCGAAGGCGATCGGCACGCCGGTGAAGACGCAGAAGCCGGCCACGCCGACAAAGAAGATGATCAGATTGATATTGCCGAGCGGACGCAGCCACGGCTGCGCCAGCCAGAACACCGCAATCAGCAAGCCAACCGACAGCACCGCACGCAGCACGACCCGGATATCGCCTGATCGTGCCAGCCGCACAAATGCAAACAGCGCCATCAGGCCAATGCCGACCGGCAGCGCCGCGGCGCGCCAGACGTTGGGAATTTGCAGCGCCGGCGTGGTGATGAAGCTTTCTTCGTAGGCGTATTCGTAAGCCGGCCAGGCGATCAGCAGCAGAAAAGCCAGCGCGGCGCAGGTCGCGACGACGTCGAGGTAGGCGCGCATCGCAGGCTTCGCGCTGGCGACGACCGCGGTCATTCGCATGTGCTCGGAACGGCGAAACGCCACCGCCGCACCCAGCATCGCCAGCCAGAGGAACAGGATCGACGCCAATTCGTCCGACCAGATCAAGGGCCGGTGCAGGCCGTAACGCGCAACCACGCCCGCGAACAGAATGACGATCTCGGCGACGACCAGAAGCGCCGCCGGGATCTCGACCAGCATCGCAAGCGAAGCTTCCAGCGATGCCGCAAGCGAACGGCGGCGAGGGGACATCGCCTCGCCGGCCGCCGTTTGCGAAACTTCGGCGTCAGCCATGACGGTCCCTTTGCCGCTTTCCCGGCGACCCGTTACGACAATTTGCCTACGGATTTCTCCAGCAAGGCCCACGCCTCGTCGCCATATTTTCCCTTCCACTCGGAATAGAACCCGGCCGAACGCAGTTTCTCGCGGAATGGCGCGATCACCGGCCGGTTGAACACGAGGCCCTTGCCGGCCAATTCCTGCTGCAACCCGGCGTTCAGTTTTGCCACATCCGCGCGCTCTTTGACCCCGGCCGCATTGATGTTCCTGGCGACGATCGCGCGCACGTCCTCGGGAAGCTTCTCCCAGGCGCGGCGGTTGGCCAGGAACCAGAAGCCGTCCCACATGTGATTGGTGAGCGAGCAGAATTTCTGCACTTCGTAGAGTTTCGCGGTCGAGATGATTGCCAGTGGATTTTCCTGACCCTCGACGATCTTGGTCTGCAGCGCGGAATAAACCTCGCTGAAATTGATCGACGCCGGAGCGGCCTCAAAGGCCTTGAACATCGATGTCCAAAGCGGCGAGACCGGCACGCGGATCTTGAAACCCTTGAAATCGTCGGGACCATTGATCGGCTTGGTGGACGACGTGGTTTCCCGGAATCCGTTGTCCCAGATCATGTCCATCACGACGAGATTGGCCTTGCTGATTTCGCCGCGCACATAGGCGCCGAGCTCGCCGTCCATCGCCTTCCAGACCGTGTCGTAATCCGGAAACGCGAAGCCGATGCCGTTGATCGACGCGGCCGGAACCAGCGTGGCGAGGATCAGGCCCGACAGCGTGAAGAATTCGACGCCGCCAGAGCGGATCTGGCTCAGCATATCGGTGTCGGAGCCGAGCTGGTTGTTCGGGAAGATCTGCAGGTCGACGCGGCCATTGGTCTCGGTCTTGATCGTCGCCGCCATCTCCTTGGCACGGACGTTCAGGGGATGCGCGTCGGGAAGATTGTTGGCATATTTGTAGGTAAATTCGGCCTGCTGGGCGCGCGCGACAAACGGCGCGCCGACACTGCCCATCACCGCCGATGCAGCCGATGCCTTGAGTAGCGTGCGTCGAGAAAAGCTCATCTGGTTGTCTCCCTGATTGTTCTTATGAATTGCATCAAGCGGACCCGGCGCCGCCGGGCCATCTGACATCTCGCGACCGGCTTATTGCAGTGTCCAGCGGCGGCGGCAATATCGGGCTCGCAAACGGAGTGCCGGACGCGGCTAGCACCGCATCGTCATTGGTTGGTGTCGGCACAACTACAAAGACACCGCTCACGCGAGCTAGAATGATTTTTGGATAAGTATTTGATCTAATTGCAGATATAAATATTCCATAATATACCTTATGCGAATCTAGATTGTCTCGTGGCATTTAGATAGCCTTCTGCGCCATTCGATCGATTTTGAGTCTGCTGCAGCCCTATTCTCAGTCTGGCTCAGGATTCTGAGAAACGGTTTTCAGGATGGTAATTTGGCCGCATCCTTTCAGGGAAAAAAGGTGCAAACGCAACGATTTCCGGGTCACCGATTTCGTTTTGTTCGATGACGCCGGCACACGGAACGCTTTGGTCCATGAGCCGGTCTCGAGTTCGGGATCAGCCGAGGTCGGCGAAATAGGCGAAAGATGCGCCCTCTCCTGTCAACGAGCGATCGGCCATGAGGGTCTATGGAACGCGAATGGGCCCAAGCCATTCGACTTCGATGTCCGAGGCCGTCCTTGCATCCGCTTGGACGGCCTTTCGCTCAACGCTTCGTCACGGTCGGATATACCAGCGACATATCCTCAAAGTTCTCGATCGGGAGTTTGTTTACGTCGGCCGAGGTGTGGTGTTCTTGCAACGAGGTCATGTCTGCGGCCCCGACATGACGGTCGGTCGAAAGCGAGTGCGACCACAGCAAGTGGTTGCGGCAGCAAGCAGGGCGACCGTCGCGAAACCAGAGATCATCAGACGGTTCATGGGAAACCTCCGTTCGTAGAAAGTTTGTCCCCATTTTTAATTAACTCGAACCGCGACGCGCGAATGTGAGCTGCTTCATATCTCACGCTTATGTTTTTTACCTGGTGTGGACCGTTTCCCGGGGATATGCGACGGACCGCCTTCCCGGTTTTTTTGAGCGGTCGAACCGCTTGCACGCCCGTGCAGGTCGCGAGACACTTCTCGCGGGCTGGAGAAATTCGCTCCTGAGGTTGAACAGCGTCGAGCGTGATTTTCTAGCGCGATTGAATGTGAGGCGCTGAACGGATCGCCGCCGATTTATCAAGCATCTATCTGTTTGTCGCGCGCTCAAGGAATTGCACCAGCGCCGCGCGGTCCTGTTCCGAACCGATGCGCTGCTCGGGCATCTTGGTGCCCGGGGTGTAGGCCGCAGGTCCGATCTCGAACAATCGGGAAACCGTCTGCGGCGTCCAGACAATATCGAGGCGCTTGAGTGCTTCGGAAAAATTATAGCCCGGCAACGTTGCGATCCTCCGGCCGAAGAGGTTGGCCAGCGTGGGCCCCGCCCTGTTGGGCTGGTCGGCGCTTAGAGTATGGCAGGCAACACAAGCACGGAACACATCCGCGCCGCGGTCGCCGGCGTAGGCAGCCAGCGGATCTCCCGCTGCCTCCAGAAGAGGCGGGTCGACGGGATCTCCGGTCACCGCGTTCCAGCGGCGAATGATATTGTCAGCACCGCCGGTGAGCAGGATACGGCTGTCCGGCAGAAACGCGACCGACCAGACCGGCAGCCCGGGCCCGACCAGCGTGCGCGCCAGAGCGCGCATCTTGCGATCGATCACGGCTACCGATCCGCCAACGCTCGCGGCGGCCACCAGCGCGCCATCCGGCGAGACCGCAACCGAGATCACCGGTCTCGGCCCGGCTGCGATCTCACCTGCGGCCGCACCGGCTCCCGTCAGAAAATAAAGCTTGCCGTCGGCGCCCCCGGCCGCGATCTCGCCGTCGTTGGCGACGGCCACGGCGTTGAGCGGGCTCGGCATTGCAACGATGGTCGGCGCGGGCTGGCCTGAGAGCGGCCAGATGCGAACGCTCTGATCGTAGCTGACGCTGACCAGTGTGCCGCCATCCGGAGCGAACGCGACGCCATTGACGTTCTGGGTATGACCGTCGAGCACGCGCGGCACGCCGCCCGCGAGCGGCCACAACCGCACCGTTTGATCCCACGACGCCGAAGCCAATGTTGCGCCGTCAGGCGACATCGCGAGCGCAGCGATCGGCGCCGTATGGCCTTCCAGCACGGCGTCGGGCTGGGCGTTGCCGGGAGTCCAGATGGCAATGCGCCCGTCGGCGCCTGCAGTCGCCGCACGTCCATCCCTGAGCAGCACTACCGCGTTGACGGCGTCGGAATGGAAACGGAGCACCTGTTCGGCCGCATTGCGTGTCAGCGACCAGCGGATCGCGGTTGAATCAAAGCTTCCTGAGACCGCGGTTTGTCCGTCGGGCGAAATCGCCAATGCCCGTACCGGCCCGCCATGGCCGCGCAACTGGGCGAAGGCAGCCGTCACCCCAAGGAGCGGAATTACCAGCAAGGCAGCACAGGTCAAAAATGCGGGGCGGCGTCCTTTGCGAGGCAGAGCGTTCGCAGTAGTTTCCGCCATTCGCGTTGCCTTAGCGCACGCCCGGTCTGTCACGGTCCAGGCCCTTGGCGTGGAGATCGTCGAGGTAATCCTGAAGACGCCGCTCGGCGTTCACACCAAGATCGCGCAGAAACGCCCAGGAGTAGATGCCGGTGGCATGCATATCGTCGAACCCGATTCTGACAGCATAATTGCCGACCGGATCGACGGAGAGAATCGTCACATTGCGCTTGCCGCCAACTGTTTTGCGCTCCGCTTCGGAATGACCCTGCACTTCGGCGGAGGGGCTGGTCACACGGAGCAATTCCGCGGTCAGACTGAAAGTCTTGCCATCGTCATATGTGACGTGCAGCGCGCGGCGATCCTTCGCGAGCCGGATTTCAACCGGCCACGCCGGTGGGGTATTCGGCACGCTCAAGTGAGGGTCCTGTTCACGTTCTCGATTTACGCCCTTTGATACCCGCAACGGGCGTCCCTGCCCCGTCAGGTCGAACCCCATCATGTTCTCTTGATGGCGGAGGCGATTCCAGCCGGTCTCAGCTCGGCCCGACCAGGTTATTGCCGGGATCGCCGACCCTGGCGCCGCCGGTAGTGAATGCGACCGAGCTCGGTTCCTGGATGGTATTGAGCAATATCGACATACCGACCGCGGCGATCGCCGCAAACAACAAGGCCGCAAGAAAGACTTTCATGATGCTCCCCAAATTGGCTGGTATCGACGGACCGAACTATTCGGCCGGCATGGCTCGCGGAGCGCTTCCCGACGGTGCATGGCCCCTGGCCTGCTCTCCCTCGACCCAGAGCGAATGATGCTCCTTGGCCCAGTTGAGATCCACCTCGCCCGTTCCCATCGCATCGAACGCACCCTCCATCCCGATCGAGCCGATGTAGATGTGAGCCATCATGACGGCGATCAGGAGCATCGCGATCACGGCATGGGTCACGGACAACAATTGCAGCGTCGTGACGTTGGCCGGAAGGTATGGGAACAGCAGGAACCAGCCGGACACCGACATCAGCGCGCCGCCGAGGATGACGATCCAGAAAATGCCCTTCTGCCCGGCGTTGAAGCGCTTGGAAGGCGGATGTTGGCCCTTGAACAGGATGCCGCCGCCCTGCTTGAACCATTCCAGATCAAGCTTCCCGGGAATGTTGTCCTTGATCCAGATCAGGAACATGATCACGAGGCCGAGCATGAACGGGAACGCCAGATAGTTATGGGCTAATTTGGCGTAGGCCGACAGGGTCGCGAAAGCTTCCGCACCGAACAGCGGCAGAATGAGGATGCGGCCGAAGCTGATGTTCAGGCCTGACAGCGCAAGAACGATGAAGCAGCTTGCCGTCAGCCAATGGGTAAAGCGCTCGAAGCTGGCGAAACGCAGGATCGTCGTCCCCGCGAAACCGTGATGGATGCGAATTCGTCCGCGCACCATCAGGAAAATCAGCAGCACGGCGAACATCCCGATGATCGTAACGCCGCCAATGATAGGCAGCGTGCTGCGCTGGAAATCGCGCCATTCGCGGCCGGCGGGCTGAATCAGGCTGGCGGCCATGGCGTCGGGAATCGATATCCGCCCAGTGATCTTATCGCCTTCCTTCAGCGCATTCAGAAGCTGGTCCTCGTGCACGGATTCAGCCGTGGGCTTGAAGGAAAGCTGCGCCGCCGCCGGATGGGCGAGGACGAGAAGCAGCGCGAATGCGGCGCAAAAGGCCTTAATGATTGAGGTCTTGGGAATGGAGGCCCTGAAAGTTGAAAGTGAACTTGGCATCTGCACAACGCCTTTTCGGTTTCTGGTTACGCGAGCGCCGCCAAAGGATGGCGGCGAAAATTCGCATCAGCCGGTCGGCGAATCGCTATAGGCGGTTTTCCAGCCCCACATGCCCGAACCGTAACCGCGCTTCATCACGCGCTCCTTGTAGATTTCGGCGATGATCGCGCCATCGCCCGCAAGCAGCGACTTGGTCGAGCACATCTCGGCGCAAATCGGCAGCTTGCCCTCGGCGAGACGGTTGGCGCCGTACTTGGCGTATTCGGCCGGCGTGGAATCTGCCTCCGGCCCGCCGGCGCAATAAGTGCACTTGTCCATCTTGCCGCGCGACCCGAAGTTTCCGACCTTCGGGTATTGCGGCGCGCCGAACGGACATGCGTAGAAGCAGTAACCGCAACCGATGCAGAGATCCTTGGAGTGAAGCACCACGCCGTCGGCGGTGGTATAGAAGCACGACACCGGGCAGACGGCGGCGCAAGGCGCATCCGTACAATGCATGCAGGCCATCGACACCGAGCGTTCGCCGGGCTTGCCGTCATTGATCGTGACGACGCGGCGGCGATTGATGCCCCACGGCACTTCATGTTCGTTCTTGCAGGCTGTCACGCAGGCGTTGCACTCGATGCAACGGTCGGCATCACAAAGAAATTTGACGCGAGCCATGATCTATTCTCCCCTCACGCCGTTTGAATCTGGCACAGGGTCACCTTGCCCTCGTGCATGCCTGTCACCGGGTCGTAGCCGTAGGTAGTGATCGTGTTCGCGCTTTCGCCAAGCACGATCGGATCGTTGCCCTTCGGGTATTTGTCGCGCTGATCGACGCCCTGGAACCAGCCGGCGAAGTGGAACGGCATGAACGCCACGCCCTTGCCGACACGGTCGGTGACGAGCGCCTTGACCCGCGCCTTCGAACCGTTTTCCGGACCCAATACCCAGACCCAGCCGCCGTCCTTGATGCCGCGATCGGCAGCGTCCGAGGTGTTGACCTCGACGAACATGTCTTGCTGCAGTTCGGCAAGCCAGCGGTTCGATCGTGTTTCCTCGCCGCCGCCTTCGTATTCCACGAGACGTCCGGTGGTGAGGATAATCGGGAATTGCTTGGCAAGCCCCTTGTCCACCGCCGCCTTCTGAATCGAGAAGCCGAGATTGGCCATGCGGAACTGGCGGCCATCCGGACGCGTCGGATATTTGGCGACCAGTTCAGGACGCGCGGTATAGATCGGCTCACGATGAACCGGCACCGGATCGGGCAGATTCCACGCCACCGCGCGCGCCTTGCCGTTGCCATAGGCCATCACGCCATGTTCCAGCGTAACGCGAATGATGCCGCCCGACAGATCGACCGCCCAGCCGACGCCGTCAGGATTGTTGCCACCGATCTTGTTGATCGTCGCAAGTTCGGCTTCCGTGAGGTCCTTGTCCCAGCCGAGCTTCTTGAGCACGCCGTAGGTAAATTCGGGATAACCGTCGGTCAGTTCCGAGCCCTTGCTGTAGGAGCCTTCGGCAAGCAGATTGACGTTCTTCACTGACCCATCCGGCTGCTTCTCTTCATACACGACGCCGAAGCGTGCGCGGAATGTGCCGCCGCCGTCCTTGACGTGAAGGTTGGTGTTGTAGAGCGTATGCGTTCCCGGATGCTTGATCTGTGGCGTGCCCCAGCAAGGCCACGGCAGACCGTAATAATCGCCGCCGACATCCGGCTCGTCGGCCTTGGCGCGCAAGGTCACCAGGTCGAACTTGCCCTGGTTCTTCATGTGCGCTTTCAGGCGCTCCGGCGACTGGCCGGAATAGCCGGTGGAGAATCCACCCCGGTTTATTTCCCGCAGCAGGTCCTCGGGAACGGGACGATTGTTCTCGACCTTGATGTTCTTGAACATCTGATCGGCGAAACCGAGCTTTGCCGAAAGCCGATAGATGATCTCGTAATCGTCCTTCGACTCGAAGATCGGCTTGACGATCTGCTCGCCCCATTGCAGCGAACGGTTGGAAGCCGTGCGCGAGCCCGACGTCTCGAACTGGGTGCAGGCCGGCAGCAGATAGGTGCCATTCTTGCGCTCCGAGACCACAGCGAATGTCGTCGGATGCGGATCGGCGACCACCAGCAATTCGAGCTTCTCGAGGCCCTTCACCATTTCGGTCATGCGCGGCACGGTATTGCCGCCATGCCCCATGATCACCATGGCCTTCAGGCTGTCGCGCTGATCGACATCGTCGGGATTGGCGAGCGTCGCATCGAACCAGCGGGTTGAAGGGATACCCGGCAGTTCCATGTTCTGCTTGCGGGTGCGGGCCGGACGGCCCGCCTTGGCCGGCACCTCGTCAAAGCGAGAAACGAAGTAATCGTAATCGACCTCCCAGACGCGGGCCCAGTGCTTCCATGAGCCTTCGAACAGGCCGTAATAGAGCGGCAGCGTTGTGATATCGAGGCCGATATCTGTGGCGCCCTGCACGTTGCAGTGGCCGCGGAAGATGTTGGCGCCGCCGCCGAAGGTGCCGACATTGCCGGTCGCCAGCAGGAGGGTGCAATAAGCCCGGACGTTGGCGGTGCCGACGGCGTGCTGGGTGCCGCCCATGCACCAGATGAAGGTCGAGGGACGCTCCTTGGCGAAGGTCTCGGCTACCTTCTTCAACTGCTCGCCGGGGATACCCGACACACGCTCAACCTCTTCCGGCGTCCACTTGGCGACTTCGGCGCGGATCTGGTCCATGCCATAGACGCGTTGCGCAATGAACTGTTTGTCTTCCCAGCCATTGGCGAAGATGTGGTGCAGCATGCCCCAGATCACCGCGATGTCGGTACCGCTGCGAAACCGGACATATTCGGTGGCGTGGGCGGCGGTGCGGGTGAAACGCGGGTCGAGAACGAACACGTTGGCGCGGTTGATCTCCTTGCCGGTCAGGATGTGCTGGAGCGAAACCGGATGCGCTTCGGCGGCATTCGATCCCATGAAGATAACGGTCTTCGAGTTTCTGATGTCGTTGTAGGAGTTGGTCATGGCGCCGTAGCCCCAGGTATTCGCGACGCCGGCGACGGTGGTCGAATGGCAGATGCGGGCCTGATGATCGATGGAGTTGGTGCCCCAGAACGCCGCGAACTTGCGGAACAGATATCCGCCTTCATTCGAGAATTTCGCGGAGCCGAGAAGATAGACGGAGTCGGCACCGGACTTGGCGCGGATCTCGAGCATCTTGTCGCCGATCTCGTTGATGGCCTGATCCCACGACAGGCGCTGCCATTCACCGTTGACCAGCTTCATCGGATATTTCAGGCGGCGGTCGCCATGCACGAGCTCGCGCACCGAAGCGCCCTTGGCGCAATGCGAGCCGCGATTGATCGGGCTATCCCAGGCCGGCTCCTGACCGACCCAGACGCCGTTCTGGACTTCGGCGATCACGGTGCAGCCGACCGAGCAATGCGTGCAGATGTTCTTTTTGATTTCCGTGGGCGCCCCGATAATTTTCGGACCGGCCTGCGCCTTGCGCACCGATCCAAGCGGCATCAGGCCCAATGCGGCCCCTGCCCCCACGGTCAGACCTGACCGGCGCAGAAACGTGCGGCGGTCGAGAACTCCCGAAGCCAGGCCGGCGGCGACACCCTGCAAACGCGCCCTGCCCGCGGATCCATCTCTTCGCTTGATCAACATGTGCGTGGTCCCATCAATAGCGGTTGACGCGATAGTAGTTCTTGACGTGGTCGGTTTCCTTGTAGCGGGCCTTGACGCGCTCGGCCTGCGACTCGTCCGCCTCCGCCTCGCCGCCCGCAAGCGGCAACACCGCGGCCGCGGCGACCGCCGATCCACCCATCGTGAAGAAGCGGCGGCGGTCCACGCCTGCCGCGCGCGGCTTGCCTTCGCGGGCCGGCGCCTTGCTGTCGGATGGCTTGCTCATTGCGGTCTCCTCCCAGTCAATCACTCGCTTGCCTTCGGTGTCACTCGGACAGCGTAAAGGCCTCAGATTCCAGCTTCATAAAGACACGGCCGACACGGCCGACGGCACGATAGAAATTAGCGGATTGCGACATCTCAAGATCGGCGAACATCCGCGAAGCCCACGGCTTGAGATGCCGCTCGAAGAATCGCGCCTGTTCGGCAAAGTCAGCTTCGAAGTCGCCGCGCGCGAGGCCGGCCATGACCTCAAGCAGGATCGCGATGTGATCTTCCGGCTCCCGCGACGCGCCTGCGCGCTCGATCCCGAGCACATCCATATCTTCGCGGACACGCGCCAGCGGGCGCTCGTGAAGAAAGCCGGTTAGGTAATAGGAGGCATAAGGAAGCAGGTCGCCGCGAACGAGTCCGATGAACAGATCGAAGAACTCCTTGCTGACGGCGCTATCATCCGCCGCGGCCGCGGCCGCCGCGAGTGCGAGATGCGCCATGCCGAGATCGGACGCATCGCCCTTCAACGCCGCAACCCGCAACAGCGTATCGGCATTGGGCGCCTTGCCGAGCAGCAAGGACAACAGGCCGTATTCCGCGGCGCGCAGCTGATCGATCTCATCGACTTCGGAATTCGATGACAACTGACCCTCGGATGATCCGTAGAGATCGGGGCGAAGGATGACACGGTGCACACGGGTCAGCGCCTCGACGGCGAGCACCCTCTCAGCCGGAATACGCGACCACGCCGAAACCGAAGGCTGCGCGATCCCTATCGCCCGCGCCAGCGACGCGACGCCCCCTGCCGCCTTGATTGCCTGTTCCAGTCCGGCGTCACGCATGGTGCGACCGACCTTCTCCCACCGCCATGCCTCATAACCGGGCATCTGATTTAGAACTGAAATTGCTCTATTTGAAATATGTAACATAGGCTTAGCCTATGTCCTCAAAAACTTTTGTCTAAACCCGCGGTTTTGCAGAGCCATGGCGTCGCACCGCCTGTTGCGGCGCAACACAATTGCTTTCTTTGGAGTCCTCCGCCTGCTCGACCTCAATGCGGGCGCCTCCTTTAATGTTCGAAGGTTCTTGGGCCATTGAGGCCGTTTCGTTGCCCCGCCGCAAAGCTTGCGTCGGCAAATCTGGCTCCGATTCTTGCGTTGCATCATGTGCAGGGGATTGCACAGGATCGCTCGCCGGCTCATTTCCGGGGTCGGCGTCCCTTACCGACGGTTCGACCGCCGTTTCGTCGCTGCCCATGATCTGCGAAACCAGCCGCGCGACATCAATACCGGCTCCGATCTCGCTGCTGCCCGGCACGCCTCCGGGCGTGTTCCAATCATAGGCATAATCGAGCGCGGGATTGACATAATTGCGGATCGCGGGATCCAGAGCCCAGGATTTTCGCAGCGCCGCGTTGCGCAGATGTTCGGGAACGCCTTTGCGGAGAAAAGCCGTGATATCGGTCGATGCCGTCATGTCCTCAAGTTTTGGCAGGCTGGAGAGGTCGAACGCCTGTCCGGCATCGCCTTCCACAATTGGCTCCGACGGCACATCGGCTTCGTCAACCTGTGCGTCATGATCCGGCTGTTTCGCCTCGTGCTTGCGCTGCGACCAGCGCGCAAGAAAGCTCTTGTCGTCGCCGGTCATGCCCCGCCCTTCCGTCTATCTGTTGGACCTTCGCCCGCTTCCCGCTTGCGGTCCTCACTCGTGCGATCCCGTTTGCGTTTATGGAACACCCGTTCGACATGGAATTCATCGACAAAGGCTGCGATCCACGACGCGATGTCAGGCGGCATCGGAACGGTACCGATCACATCGCAACCGCTTTCGAACATCGCCTCCCCTTCGGTCGGATCGGCCGTTACTTTTGTCAACTCGAGTTCAGGGCCGCCATCCTGACGCCGCAGCGCGATCCAGATCAGAGGAGCGCCATCGGCGAGATTGTCACGATAATTCGCGGTGTCCGAGCTGAACAGATCGATGCTCGCGGAGCCCGCGTAGTAAATCGTCGCATCGGCCTCGGTGGACAGCACGGTCCACGGCACAGTCGCAGGCACTTCGTCGAGAACCATCACCGGCGACCACAAATGATCGATCCATGGATTGTCGATCGAACGGCGGCGCAGAACCACACCGACTTCGCGGGACGACTCGGTCATTGCCATGGTCGATCCTCCGTTCGCTGGCCGATCATGCAACATTCGCCGTTGATACGAGCGGCAGCCCTGCGACCAGGTTTTGCGGCTTCAGGCGCACCACCTTGTCCGCGCCCATCGCCAGAATGAGATAGACCGGCCTGGTGCCGACGCGCTCATCCACCAGCCGCGCATTCTCGATGTTCAAGCGCATCAGAGCGACGATGCGCTCTGCGGCATTGCCATCCAGCGCGTCGCCGTTCCACAAGGCGTTGCCGATCCGGGTGCCCTCGCTGTCGAGGCCGACGAACCAGCGCCAGTCGCGATCTTCGATCGAAGCAACCGTTTCCACGTTGACGGCAACGCCCAAGAGATGGGCCACCCATCGCTCGATGACCCTGCACAGCCCGGCGCGCGCCTTCGGATTGCCGCCGATGTTCATGACCATCGCATGCGCGTCCGAACGCGACCAGTAAGTCCAGGCGTTTTCGTCGTCCATCACGTCCATCTCGCCGAACGCCTTCGGCGCAAGCATGGCCGCGAGCGGCGACGAATGCATGTCGTGTTGCGCGTGTTGCTGTGCCTCGATGACTTCGGCATCGGCCAGCAGCAGCGCACCGTCGTGAACGGTCGCCTGCTGGCTGCGATAGAACAGTTCGGCAGCGCGCAGCGTGTATGGATCGTCGCAACCCTCAAGCGCGTTGCGCAGGATCAGATGGCAGAGCTGAGACAGAAAGATCGGCGGCAGATCGGCGGCGCCGTTGCGGGCCAGGGCCGCATAGACGGCCTCAAGCGATGGCGCGGCGATCAGCCGGTCGCGGAAGTTCATCATGAAGGTCCAGTTCTCGCGCGCATCGGCGTCGGCGAGAGCGGCAATGTCCGCCTTTGCGACCGGGCGCAGCGGATCGGCCAGCAGGCTGGCGTGCAGGTTGCGCTCGGCCTCGCAGGCGTCGGCCGGCGGCATCAGTTCAGGCCGCGCCAGATAGGCCATGATCAGCTCGGGCGTCGCGACGAGCCCACCATGATCGGCACGGCGGGTGAGGTGATGGCCGGAGGCGACCCAGAACTCTCTCATGTACAATCCCCGCTTATGCGGTCAGCCCTGATCAGTCCGAGAAGATCGACCTCCTCGGCGGGCCCGATGTCGCCTTCGACGTCGTGAAAGGTAAAGGCGCTGGCATGCGCGTGCAACCGATCGGCACCCGGTGCGGCTTCGCGCGCCTTGAGGGTGCGAAAACGCTCGCGGATTTCACCATGCTCGACGCTCCGCTGCACGGCGAGCAGGGTCTGCAGCGGGTGTTCGCACAACGAGGCCGCGAACGCGACCTCTTCTTCGGCGGCAAGACGCGCGGCTTCGGAATCGGGTGCGCCGAATCTCTCCAGCAATTGGTTTGCGAGGCGTTCGACCATGGCTTGCCTTTCCGCTTCCGTCGCCTCGGTGACGATGGCGAGTGTCGACCAGCCGAGGCTGTCGATGCCCAGAAAGCCCGAACGCAGCGCCACGCGTTGCTTCTGGCCGAGCATGGCCGTGTCCTGGTTCCAGAACACAAACGCGCCTGAAACAGCCCATTCGCCCGGCTCCGCAGCCCGCTCGAAAACAAACGTATCCGACGGGTCGAGCCTGATGGTCCGCGGAAATCTCAACATGTCCGCCTCATCCGAATTTCGGGCCGCGCGCTTG
>Ga0097691_1000830_pt1 | contig 24854 bp, 24 predicted proteins | sample NGESurdeep072012_8_FD_72858 | JGI IMG/M metagenome (GOLD analysis project Ga0097691, IMG submission 72858) | Arctic peat soil microbial communities from Barrow, Alaska - NGEE Surface sample 210-1 deep-072012 | ecosystem: Environmental > Terrestrial > Soil > Wetlands > Peat ... | reverse complement strand
CCGCGCTCGTTGAGCGCGCCGATCACCTCGAGATAGGGCGCAAGCAGCGCGCTCACCGGCTCGGAAAGTTGCGCGGCCAACAGCCGCTCGATGCCGTCGTGCCATTCGCCGCCACGGCTCGCTTCCGCGCTGGACAGATCGTAGAGCCCGGCGCCGGCATGGGTATCGATCACGCGGAAGGCGGCCTGCTTACCGCGAAGATAATGCAGGATGCGGCAGAGCACCGCGTGCTTGAACACATCGGCGAAGCTGCCGGCATGAAATGCGTGGCGATAGTTCACGTGTCGGCTCTAAGCTCCGCTGCGTTCAGCCGCGTTGCGAAGCTTATGCCACAGATAGACGCTCAGTGCGGCATGCCGCGCAGGCCGAAATGCGTGCGCGGCTTGACCGGGCGCAGCGGGCGCGCCGGCTTTGGCGGCGGCGGCGGCGCAATCGTGACCGGCATTTGCGCCGTGCGCGCGGACGCTTCGGCAGCAGTCCTGCCGGCCGCGCGCCGCGCGCGCCGGACTGCGTATACCAGCAGCCGCATGGTGACGAACACCGCCGACAAAAATCCGAGCGCATGCAAAGGCGGCGGCAGCAGTAGCGAATGCGACGAATTGCACAGCAAATCCAGCACGCTGAGCGAGCCGTCGCGGCAGAAGATGAATGCGCCGAATGGTTTGCCGCCCAAATCGGGCGAGGTCACCGGCCACAGCGCGATATAGCCGAGGCCCGCAAACCAGGTCGCAAAACCGGTATAGTCCTTGATACGATTCACCGCCGCGCTCCCCCGCGCTCGAACCTGCGCTTGAACCTGCGCGGAAAGATTGCGGGTTTCCCTTACGAGAATCTTGCGCCAATACGCGACGCACGGGGGTTATCCCCAATGCGCCCACAGCCATCGTTAGTGGCCGCTTAACGCGATCGCAGATTCAAGGGCACAATAACGAACGCATCAACCGCCGCGTAGCGCCGGCATCGCGATGGTGTCGCGCCGACAGGCACGGCGCGTCACTTCGGCGCAGTCGTGGAAGGAAAAGTCCTTGCTCAGGCACACGCGCACCTCGTTGAGCCGCTTGCTGTCGCAGGCGACCGCCACGCTGGCGCGCGACAAGCCCGGATTGGCTTTGACGAAAGCCTCGGCGACGTCGTCCGGCCGCACCGTGATCGGCTGGTCGAGCGCGAGATAATCCGGCGGGATTTTCACCACCGCGCGCGCCTTGCGCACCGTTTCGAAATAGGCGTGGCCTGAGAGCCCCGAACAGGTGCCGTGGCGATCCCATTCATGGAAAATCAGGCGCGGGCTCGGCATCAGGTCGAGCATGCTGCCGACGATGGCGCGGTCGAGCCGCGGCGCCGGCACCTGGCAGAAAGACGGGAAGCCCTGCTCGTATTGCGGCCACAGCCCGTGCACCACGAAGGAAAACGGCCGCCCGCCGCATTGCTGGTCGGGCGCCCGGTTGGGCGCGCGCTCCTGCGTGGCCTCGCAATAAGAGGGCGACCATGACAGCGCCAGCACATAGAAATCGAAGCGGCCCGGCTCGCTTTACCGGCGGTCTTGGGCCGGCCCGTCTTGGGCCAGCGCGACGATGGAGAAAAGGAAGATGAAGCTAAAGGTAACGGCGGCGGTGCGTGCCGCCCCCGCAACGCGATGACGAAGCATGGACGCCCCCTGGCGCTGACACCGGCGGCTGAGAACAAATCGGAAATTGATCTTGCGCAACGGTTTTGTATCAAAGTAACGGAAAAAAGAACATATCAAGAACAAATAGAATAAACCAAGACCGGCAGGCTCGGGCAGCCTCAGGGCCGCGCCATCTTGCAGCGCGGGTTATAGGCCCAGTTGCGGTCGAGGCCGACCACGCACCATTCGACGCCCCAGGTCATGCCGATCATGCCGGTGTCCTCGCCGATCGCGTAATTCACCGCATGCTTGCGCCCATCGCTGACCAACGCCACCGCGCTGCAGAATCGGCGCGGGATGGTGCCGGCCGCCCAGGGCCGGAACGCGATTTCGCGCACCTTCTCGAAATCGAGGATTCGCAGGTCGGAGTTCCAGAACCGGCCTTCCTTCTGCGCAAAGCGCGAGGCGATGGTGCCGAGCGCGGCATCGCAGGCCGGCAGCACGGCGTCGTAGCGCGGCCCGGTCATGTAAATGGTTTTTTCCAGCCAGTTCGCCGCCTGGGCCGGCGCCAAGGAGCCTAAGACGCCAAAGGCCATCAAAACCGCGACGGTGAGGGACCGAATGCAACGCGACACGCGCACCATGACTGAACTCCTGCCAGCGCATGATCCCGAAAAAGCCTGCCCCGGACTTGATCCGGTGTGGCATACCGGTTTTCGGACACGACCATGCGCAAGAACGACCGGCCGACTTTATCACAGCTTTTTCCCGCCACAGCCGATTCGTACACAGCTTTGCGGCCATTTGGACTCGTGACTCGGTTTGCGGCGCTGCATCATTTCCCTCGCGAATCGGGCTGACGTGCGGCTCCGCGGTGCGGGCCGCCGCTGAATGTCCGAAGCAGGAGGAGTCATGACCGCAGCACTGCGCCGGCCGGAGTTGGCCGAAACGGTGTTTGGTCTTGTGTTGGCGGCGCGTTTACTGGCCGAGGTTCTGCCGCGTTGGGTGCAGGATCTCGGACTGGTAATCGAAAAAGTGGAAGCCACCCGACCGGCCGGAGCGCCGGAGGATTGGCAACCGGGGGCACTGTTGCGTTTGCCCTTTGCCGCGGGGAACTGCCGCGACGGCGGCGTGGTGTGCGGGCCGGCGCTGATGGCGCAGGCCGACAGCGCGATGTTGTTCGGCTGTGCGGCAGCATGGAACGGTTATCGGCCGATGACGCCGATCGATCAGACCACGCATTTCCTGCGGCCAGTGAGTTTCGACGTTCTCGCCGATGCACGCGTGGTGCGTATCGGACGGACGACGACCTTCTGCCGCGTGTCCTTGTCGAGTGCGACCGACCGTCGTCCGGTCGGAATGGTATCGGCCGCGTATGCCATGTTGTGAGTAGCGTTCCTGGTCATGGTCGGTTGTTTGTTCGCGTTCACGGCGTTGGTTGCCGGCCAGTTGCCGGCAACCGCGCCGCAACGGGCCCCGGGCTGATCGGGTCGACCAAGGGAAGCGCAATCCCTGGCGGCCGGTCAGCCGGGCGTCCGCATCCGCGTCGGATCATGCCTTTTTTTATTGCGCATGATCTTTTCCGAAAACCGGTTCCCACTTTTCGGAATTATGCGCCGCGCCAATCGCCCAGCACCGCCTGAACCAGCGCGAGCGCGGCCACCGCTGCGGTGTCGGCGCGCAGGATGCGCGGCCCGAGCGCGATCCGCACCACATTCGGCCGCTGGCGCAGCGCCTCCCGCTCGTCCTCGGCGAAGCCGCCTTCCGGGCCGATCAGCACGGCGAGCGGCAAGGCGAGTGGATTGGCGGCGCGCGCGGCCTCGGCCGGCAGCAGCGCCCGCGCCGACGGGCGCGCCCCTGCCAGTGCCGTCACCGGATCCGTCACCTCGGCGTCCTCGTCGCAGAACACCAGCAGCCGATCGGCGTCGGCGGTGCCGGCGACCGTCTTGAACGCCACCGGCGCGGCGACCTCCGGCAGTGTCAAAACGCCACACTGCTGGGCCGCCTCGATCGCATTGGCGCGCATGCGTTCGAGATTGACCCGCGCCACCTGGGTGTGCCGGGTGATCACCGGCTGCAGGCGCGAGGCGCCCATTTCCACCCCCTTTTGCACCAGGTAGTCGAGCCGGGCATGCTTGAGCGGCGCGAACAGAAAATGCAGGTCGAGCGGCCGCGGCTGCTCGCGCATGCGCTCGCCCACGATGGCCGTCAGCGCCCGCTTGCCGGTTCCGGCGAGTTGGCCCTGCCATTCGCCGTCGCGGCCATTGAACAGCAGCAGCTCGTCCCCGCGCTTGAGGCGGAGCACATTGAGCAGGTAATTGGCCTGGTCGCGGTCGAGCATGGCCTCTTTGCCGCCGGCGAGCGGCGCATCGAGGTAGATGCGGGGGGTGCGGAAATCGGTGCGCGGCATGGGGTCAATCGTCGCAGGTGTGTGGCTGGCACTGATTTACGCCGGCCGGCGGGGCTGCGCGAGGGGCATCGATTTTGGGCGAATTGCCGCCTTCCCAACGCATTCAGCAGGTTGTTATAAGGCTCCCATCGGCCAACCGCCTGTATAATGCGCCGGGGCCAAAAGAGGATTCGCCATGAACTTGCGCCGGGCAGTGTGCATCGCCGCGTGCATGTTTGCCATCGCCGCAGGTCCCGCTGCGGCGCAGTTCCAGCCGCTGCCGCAACCGCAGCAGCAGCAGGAACCGCCCTGCTTGAAGGAATTCGGCAAGCTGCGCGATGAGGCGCAAAAGCGGGCGGGCGCGATCCGCGCCGCCGGCGATCGCAAGGCGACGGCGAAAGAGGCCTGCGCGCTATTCACCGCGTTTTCCGCCGCCGAAATGAAGATGCTCAAATACGCCAGCGACAACGCGGTCTGGTGCGGCATTCCCCCGCAAGTCCTGAGCAACATAAAACAGGGGCACGCCAAGACGGCGGAGATGCGCAGCAAGGTCTGTCAGGCCGCCGCCGCGCCGATGCAGCAGACGGCGCCGAGCCTGAGCGACGCACTGGCCGCCCCCGTGCCTGACTCCAACAACATCCGGACCGGCCGCGGCACCTTCGACACCCTGACCGGCACCCCGCTCGGCAACAAATGAGCGAGAGCAGCAAGTGACCGGAAGCGGGCGCGTCGCCGATGCGACCGGAAATTGGGTCGACGGTCTCGCGCCCGCGTTCACCCGCCCCTATCTGCGGCTCGCCCGCCTCGACCGTCCGATCGGCTCTTGGCTGCTGCTGATGCCGTGCTGGTGGTCGGTGGGACTGGCCGGCATGCAGGTCGGCCGATTGCCGAGCCTGTGGCACATCGTCTTGTTTTTCATCGGCGCCTTCGCCATGCGCGGCGCCGGCTGCACCTGGAACGATCTGGTTGATCGCGATCTCGACACTCGCGTCGAGCGCACGCGCTCGCGGCCGATCCCGTCCAAACAAGTGACGGTCGCGCAGGCTATCGTTTTCATGCTGGCGCAGGCGCTCATCGGATTGCTGGTGCTGATCCAGTTCAACCGCTTCACGGTGGTAACCGGCCTCGCCTCATTGCTGGTGGTCGCGATCTATCCGTTCATGAAGCGCATCACCTATTGGCCGCAGATCGTGCTCGGCCTCGCCTTCTCCTATGGCGCGCTGATGGGCTGGCCGGCGGCTTTCGGCCGGCTCGATTGGCCGGCGATCGTGCTCTATGCCGGATCGATCTCCTGGGTGATCGGCTACGATACGATTTACGCGCACCAGGACCGCGACGACGATTCGCTGATCGGCATCAAGTCGACCGCGCTATTGTTCGGCGAGCGCACGCAGCCGATGCTGGCGAGCTTCTATGCCGGCGCGGTGGTGCTGATTGCTGCTGCCGGACTGATGGCCGGCGGCGGGTTGATTTTCGTGCTCGGGTTGATCGCTTTCGCCGCGCATCTGGCCTGGCAGGTGATGCGCCTCGACATCAACGACCCGGCGCATTGCCTGATGTTGTTCAAATCCAACCGCGATGCCGGCTTGATCCTGTTCGGCGCCATGCTGCTCGAGGCGCTGTTTTGAACCGCAGATGAGCCGGGGCGTTCGGCAGGTACATTACGTGCCAGGAATGGTCATTTCTGTTTTAGAAATTATCGAAGCACTTGGTCCGCGTCGCGCAACACGACGTATATGGCCGGAATAACCAGCACGGTCAGCAAGGTCGACGAGGCGAGACCGAATAGCAGCGAGATCGCCAGGCCCTGGAAAATCGGATCGAGGAGAATCGTCGCCGCGCCAATCATGGCGGCGAGCGCGGTCAGGAGAATAGGCTTGAAGCGGACCGCGCCGGCTTCCAGCAACACCTCGCGCAAAGCTTTCCCCTGGCGTGAACCGTGGCGGATGAAATCCACCAGCAGGATCGAGTTGCGCACGATAATGCCGGCGAGCGCGATGAAGCCGATCATCGACGTCGCGGTGAACGGCGCGCCGAACAGCCAATGCCCGAGCACGATGCCGATCAGAGTGAGCGGGATCGGCGTCAGGATGACCAGTGGCAGCAAGAAGCTGCCGAATTGCGCAACGACCAGGATATAGATGCCGACGATTGCCACCATGAACGCCGCGCCCATGTCGCGGAAGGTCACGTAGGTGATCTCCCACTCGCCGTCCCACAAGATCGTCGGCTTGCTTTCGTCCTCCGGCTGGCCATGGAAACGGATGGTCGGCCGCTCGAGCGCGCCCCAATTATGCGCCTCGATGCGCTTGTCGACGTCGAGTATGCCGTAGATCGGAGCCTCAAAGGCGCCTGCCAGTTCCGCCATCACCATGTCGGCAAAGCGTCCGTCACGACGGAAGATCGTCGGTGAACCCAATTCCTTGCTCACACGCACGACGTCGCCAAGCTCAACCACGGTCTTGTTGCCGGGCACGCTGTTGGCGGGCACCGGCGTCGAGGCCAGAAGCTCGCTCCAGGACAGGTCGCGTTTCGGCAGCCGGACGACGATCTCGATCGGGTTGCGGCCTTCGCCGCGGTGCGAATAGCCGACTGCGGTGCCGCCGAACAGGGCCGCGATCGTGTCATAGACGTCGCGCTGTTCGACACCAAAGAATTCGAGGCGATCCTGATCGATCGAGATCCGCAGGCGCGGCCGCGGCTGTCCGATCGAGTCATCGATGTCGACGATGTAGGGTACGGAGGCAAAAAGTTTTTTCAATTCGGCAACCACGGCGCGGCGGTCCGTCGAGCTCGGCCCATAAACCTCGGCCAGCAGCGTGGCCATGACCGGCGGCCCCGGCGGCACTTCGACCACGCGGGCGACCGCACCGTCCGGCATAACAATCGTCTTCAGCCGGGCGCGCAGATCGAGCGCGATGGCGTGACTGCTGCGCGCGCGGTCGTCACGCGACGCCAGGTTGAGATGCAGCTCGCCCAACTCGGGCAATTCGCGCACATAATAGTGCCGGACCAGTCCATTGAAATTGAACGGTGCCGGCGTGCCGGCATAGGTCTCGATCGAGCGGATTTCCGGCAGCTGCCGCGCCACGCCGGCGATCGAGAACAGGGTCCGCTCGGTGTCCTCGAGCGTCGCGCCCTCGGGCAGATCGACGACTACGGCCAGTTCCGACTTGTTGTCGAACGGCAGCAGCTTCACCGTGACGCTCTTGGTCACGAATAGTAAGCACACGAGCACCGTCGCCACCCCGACCGCGATCAGGAACGTCCAAGCCGACCGGCGCGAGCGCACGACCGGATTGGCCAGGCGGCGATAAAGGTGGCCAAGAATGCCCTCGCCGTGCGCCGCCTCGTGTCCGTGCAGCGCGTTTCCTTGCGGGTGGAGGCGAACCATCAGCCACGGCGCGATCACCATGGCGACGAAGAACGAGAACAACATCGCCGCCGACGCGTTGACCGGGATCGGCGCCATGTAAGGCCCCATCAGGCCGGAGACGAACAGCATCGGCAGCAGCGCCGCCACCACGGTCAAGGTGGCGACGACGGTCGGATTACCGACTTCCGCCACCGCCTCGATCGCTCCCTGCAGGCGGCTGCGGCCATCCTTCATCGCCCAGTGCCGCGCGATGTTCTCGACCACCACGATGGCATCGTCGACCAGGATACCGATGGAGAAGATGAGCGCGAACAGGCTGACACGATTAATGGTGTAGCCCATCACCTTGGAGGCGAACAACGTGAGCAGAATGGTGGTCGGGATGACAACGAAGGTGACCAATGCCTCGCGCCAGCCGATCGCAAAGGCAATGAGCACGACGATCGACATGGTTGCGAGGGCGAGGTGGAACAGGAGTTCGTTCGCCTTGTCGTTCGCGGTTTCCCCGTAGTCGCGTGTCACCGTCACCTTGACGTCCGGAGGGATCAGCCTCCCCTCCACGCTCCGCAGCCGCGCCAGCAACTGCTCAGCCACTACGACGGCATTGGCGCCGGCGCGCTTGGCGAAGGCGACGCTGACCGCCGGCACACGGCCCCAATTGCCATCTTTCTCCGGCGTGTCCATCCACACGCGATGCTCTTGCGGGCTTGGTCCAATGACGACCGAAGCCACGTCGCGCACGTAGACTGGGCGGTTATCGCGCGTGGCGACGAGCAAGAGTCCGATATCGGGAATGCCGGCGAGCGTCTGCCCGGCCGCGACGTTGCGCATGGCGCCGTTGTCGCGCACCTGGCCGGCCTGGAACGAGCGGTTAGCGTCGCGCACTTTCGCGACCAATTGCTGCAGCGTGACGCCAAACAGTGCGAGCTTCTCCGGGTCGGGTTCGACACGGATCTGCTGGGGGTTACCGCCGGAAATGTAGGTCAGGCCGACATCGTCGGTCTTCACCAGTTCGGAGCGCAACTGGTCGGCAAGCTCATAGAGGTCTTTGTCGGCCCAACGCGCCGCCGCTTCCGGCTTCGACGACAGCGTTAGCACCACAACGGCGACGTCGTTAATGCCGCGTCCGACGATCAACGGATCCGAAATTCCAACCGGGATTCGATCCAGGTTGGCGCGAATCTTCTCGTGCACCCGCACGATTGCGTCGTCGGCTTTGGTGCCGACGAGGAAGCGCGCCGTCACCATGACACGATCGTCGACCGTCTGGCTGTAGACGTGCTCAACCCCGTCGAGGCCTTTGATAATGGCTTCGAGCGGCTTGGTCACCAGCTCGACCGCATCCGGCGCCTTGAGACCGTCGGCGTTAACGCGAATGTCGACCATGGGCACGCTGATCTGCGGTTCCTCCTCGCGCGCGATGGTGAGGAGCGCGATCAACCCGACCGCGAGTGCCGCCAGCAGGAACAACGGCGTCAGCGGCGAGCGTATCGTTGCTTGGGTGAGTCGCCCCGACAGCCCGAGCTTCACGGCCGCACCAATATGTCGCCACCTTTAAGTCCGGACAGGATTTCGAGGGCATCCGGCATCTCGGGGCGTGGCAACTCGCGTCCGCGCTGCACCGGCACATCGTTCACGGCTTTGGCGTCCTTGCGAATGCGGACATAGTCAATGCCAAAGCGAGTGATGATGAATGATCCCGGCACGATGAAGCTGGTACGCTCACCGGCCGATACCCACACCCGGATGCGCTCGCCGACGAAATAATCACCGAGACTTGCGACCGCCGCATCGGCGATCACACGGCCATCTTCGATCTGCGGATAGACCAGGCGGATGGTGCCGAATTGCGCGCCGCTCTTGCCGAGCTCTTCACCATCGATCCGCACCGGATCGCCGGCCTTGAGAAAACGGGCATGCCGCTCCGGCACGCGCAGCCGCAGCACGAAATTCTGTTCCGCCACCGTGGCGACGGTTTCACCGGCCAAGATGACGGTGCCGGTCGTCACCGGCACCTTCAAGACGCGGCCGGAGGTCGGCGCGAGTACGCTGCCTTCGGTGACCTGCTGCTGGATGACCGAACGTTCGGCGGTGCGCGACTTCAGCGCATTGGTCGCGACGTTGAAGGCGGTGCGCGCCTCATCGAGCCGGGTCTTCGGAATGGTCCCGCGCGAGAACAAATCTTCGCCGCGGGTAAGATCGGCCTGCGCCTGGGCAAACTGGGCTTCCAGACCGGCAATCTGCGCATCGAGCGACTTCATCTGCAGCGCGAGCTTCTCGTCGCCGATGGTCGCAACGATCTGGCCCTGCTTGACCGCATCGCCTTCCTTCACGGCAAGCTGCACCACGGTGCCGCCGATGCGCGCACGCGCCGGCACGACGTTGGCGCTTTCGACCGTGGCAAAGACCGCCTTTTCGTCGGCGACCGTCTTCGGCGCAACGACGAAAGTCTCCTGGGCGAGCGCCCGTTGGGCAAACAGCGCGAGCGCCACCGCTACGACAATACCGGCACGCATCAGTACTTTTCCTCAGTCATCTGGACATCGACCGGTTATCGTGTCCCGCGTACCGCGGGCACGGTCATTGATTTGACGCAAGACTCTGGCGGCGCGCCGGGCGTGGCGTCTTGATCCGCGCGTTCGGGAGGCAGGCGGAGGTCGGCGCGCAATAGACCCGATACAGGGTGCGCACGAGTTCGCGCGCCGGAGCGCTACCGATCGAATACCAGATGGTCTGCCCGTCGCGCCGAGCCGTCACGAGCCCGTCCTTGCGCAGCAGCGCCAGGTGCTGCGACACCGTCGAGTTGCGGATCTTCAGCAAGGCGGCCAATTCACCCACCGAGCGCTCTTTCTCGATCAGCTGACAAATGACGATCAGGCGGTGGCGGTTGCCGAGAGCCTTCAGCAGGGTGCTCGCTTGGTCCACCGCCGCGAGCATGTCATTGGCTTGTATTTTCATAGTTGCGTATATACGAATTAACGCATATATAGTCAATGCCGTCGCGCAGGGTTAGCCCGGCCGGCAGCGCCCGCGGGGCCGGGCACCGAGCGCAAGTTTCAGCCCTTCGATCAGGAGGTCCACCATGAACGTCGATCGCGCAGTCCTTACCCTAGCCGGCACAATCGTGCTGCTCAGCCTCGCGCTTGCCTGGCTCGTCAGTCCCTATTGGCTACTTCTCACGGCCTTTGTCGGGCTAAATTTGTTGCAAGCCGCTTTTACCGGTTTCTGTCCGGCCGCCATCATCTTCCGCAAGCTGGGCCTGAAGACCGGTTCCGCATTCGAGTGCCCGCCGGCCACGCGCTGACAGGGCGTCGTATTCGCCATGACGACGGCCGCGCTTGCAAAGCTTGAAGCCAATGCGCCTGACATTGCGCAGATGTTGACGGTGTTCGCAAACGAGCAACGCGTCCGCATTCGTGCCGCCTTGCAGCAAGCAAAGACGAGTTGTGCATCGCAGCCTTGGCGGAGGCCGCGCAGATGGCAATTGGCACACAAAAAATTATGAAGATACGGAGGCGATGACGCCTCCCCCCGAGTGAGCCTGCATGCGTACCGCGATGCGCGGCAGCGAGAAGCCGTGTCCGGCGGCGGCAGGCGTCAGTGAATTGCTGACCTGCGCTCTTCGGCGCGAATAGCTTCATCGCTAACCGTGCGTGACCGTAGCCGCGCCGGCGTTGCGATCGAGTCGGTGACCGTTTCCTCGCCATCCTCATCTGCGACATCGCCGTCCTCGCCGGGAACGGCGATCGGCGGCGCGCCAGGCTTGGCGAGCTGCGTCGCGACCGAGCCGGTATAGGCCGGCCCGCGCTGCTTGCTGGCATAGATCGCGCGCGCCTTGGCCGCCGCCACTTCGCCCGGAATCGCATTCGGCCGGCACGGATTGCGTCCGCTCGAGCGCCGCATCAGGTCCACGTGAATGTGGTCGTAATGATAGACGTTGTAGCCGGGCGCCAGCACCGTGGTGAAAGTCTCGCAGGCGGAAAGCTGCACGTCGTGCAGGAAGCCCTGCTCTTCCGGCGTACCGTGCCAGCCGTCCTTCACCGTGACCTTGCGGCCGTCGGCGAGAATGAAGCCGGCGATGTCGAGCGCATTGCCGAAGGCGTGCTCGGAAATATTCGAGGTTCCCGCCCCGACCATGCTGCGGCAGGAATAGGCCGAAATCTGCTTGATCTCGGTGACCTGCGCGCCGAACCAGCGCATAGCCGCCGGCTGCACGCCGTCGCTCACCCAGCGATCGAGCGCGGAGACGATCGGACAGGCGAGCGTCGCCGGCGGCGTCACCACCGCCGGCATGATCGTGCCCGTCGTCTGCGGGCCGCGCATCGGTCCGAGCGGCGGCAACGCGCGCTGCTGTTGCTGCGGCGGCTGCTCCACCGGCGCGTTATAGGCCGGCTGCGGGCGCAGATAGGCGGGTGGAGCGCCGCGGCCTGGCGGCAGCACGGCGTCGTCGGCAATATCGTCGTGAAACGGCGCCACGCCCGGCGGGTTGAGCGAGATCGGCTGCCCGGCCGGCGCGGTGACCTCGGGCGGCTCGATCACGGGCGCATAGCGCGCCGGCGCGGCGATCGGCCGTCCGCCCATCGGCTGCGCTTGCATTGGCTGCACCTGCACCGGCTGCACCGGCGCCGGCCGCGCGTAACGCGGCTCGTTCACCGGCCAGCTCGGCATCTGCGCGGAGGACGCGTTGGGGATTGCAGCGGGCGGACGCAGCTCGTCGGCGTAGCCGACCGCCGAGCTCTCGCCCAGCGCCGCCACCTTGAGCGGGAAATCGGCCCCACACATGCCGGGGCCTTCGATCGGCTGAATTTGCACGACGCCAGTGCCGATCTTGACGCCGCCCGACTTCAAGCAGGTGACCTCGGCTTCATGCCGCCAGGACGCGCGCTCGCCATATTGCAGCAGGCTGCGCCCGCAGCCGGCCAGCGCCAGCAGCATCACCGAACCGGCGAGATAGAAACGAACGCCACCCTTCATGCTCACGAAAATGCGAGCAGTTGCTTTAACGAGGCCTCAACGCTGGCGGCGCGGAATTCGTTAAGGATAAGGAATCGTTGCTAACGCAAGAGCCCGAAAAACCCTGTCCCCGACTTGATCGGGGATGGCAACCGGTTTTCGGACAAGATCATGCGCTTAGCAAAATAGCCGTCACTGCGCCGCCTTGATCCCGAGGTTCTTGCCGATCGCCGCCACGGTGGCGCGCTGATCGTCGATCTCGGCGGCGAATTCGGCCGGCGAGCCCGGACTGATCACCTGCCCGGTCTGGGCAAGCCGCGCGATGATCGTCGGATCGGCGGCGATCTCGCGAATATCGGCGGCGATGCGCTCGCGCACGGCGAGCAGCATGTCGCGCGGCCCCAGCAGGCCGACCAGGCCGTCCATTGACAGCGACTTGAAGCCGGCTTCCTCCGCGGTGGGAATATCCGGCAGCGCCGCCGCGTGCTTCCGATTGGTAATCGACACCACCTTGACCTTGCCGGCCTGCACCTGCGGCCGCAGGATCGCATAGGCGGCGACAAAGGAATGGATGCGGCCCTCCGCGAGATCATTGATGGCCTGAACCGTGTCGCGGTAGGGCACCTTCGCCATATTGAGACCTTCGGTCTTCAGGAAACTGGCGAACAGCAGATCGTTGGCGCCGGTCACCGAAGCATAGTTCAGCTTGCCGGGCGTCGCTTTGATCTTCTCGGCCAGTTCCTTCACCGTATTGGCGCCGAGCGATGCCGGCACGCCGACGCCGATCAAGGTGTTGGTGACGCGCGCGATCGGCACCAGATCGTTGATGTTGTAGGGCAGCTTGTCGTGCAGATAGGGATGCGCGGTGAAGGTCGAGGTGGGTGCAAACAGCAACACATGATCGTCATGTGCGCCGATCACCGAGGTGATCGCCACGATGGCATCGCCGCCCGGCCGATTTTCTACCACCACCGTCTGACCCCATTTCGCCGTCAGCTTGTCCGCGAACAGCCGCGCGGTGATATCGACGCCGGCGCCGGGACCGAGCGGAATGATGAACTTGACGGTTCGCTGCGGCCAATTCGGTGTCTGCGCCGACGATAATGTGGATGACAGCGCCAGCGCGACGATGAAACCAATGACGGCAAACGATGACCAAAGTTTAGGCATGATATCTCCCGGCGATGAATTTGAACGATGCGAACGGACGCGGATGCATGTCGTGACTGCGAGACGCGCTATCGTCATAACCGATTTCGGATCGGTATATCCAACCCGTAAACAATTTGTGTCAACAGCGGCCCAACTCGCGCCGTGGGCGTCGATCGCAAATGATTGCGAGGAGCCGCATGACGTAACGGCAATGTGCATGCATTTTTGCGGCGACGAAATATTTCACCGCTCAAACTGCGGCGATTTCGCCCTGATTTTCCTCAAATCACTCCGAAATTTTGGTTGTGCACCAATACTGCACTGCCGCATTTCTCCACATTGCGTAGTTTTGTATCGGGCGATCAATCGGTTGCCGCCGCCATGCCCGCCGCGCATGACCTGCGCGCAAAATTCGGTGATCCGGCTTGCAACCGGCTTCGACGCGCGTACGTTTTGTGCTAGCTTGAAGCTACATCAACAAGGGAGGCACGACCCGTGGACCTTACCTTGAGACTGAATGTGCTCGCTGTGTGCGCCGTGTTTGCTTTTGTCGGTGCGATTTTGCTGGGAGCATTCTGAGTTCAAGAGGCCGACGACGACGCCACATTAATCAATAATGCCGGCATGAGCCGGCTCGACAGATACGACACCGGAGAGCGCCCCTCTCCGGTGTTTTGTTTTTGCTGCAAGTGTCCGCGATTTACGCCGCCGCGATGGTGGCCGCGCGATGCGGATTATAGTTGAGGATCGGCGCCAGCCAGCGTTCGCATTCCACGATGCTCCAGCCCTTGCGTTTGGCGTAATCCTCGACCTGGTCGTGCTCGATCTTACCGACGCCGAAATAGTGGCTCTGCGGATGGCTGAAATAGAGCCCGCACACCGCCGCCCCCGGCCACATGGCGAAGCTCTCGGTCAGTTTGACGCCGATGCGCTCGCTCTCAAGCAGGCGGAATAACGTGCCCTTCTCGGTGTGGTCGGGCTGCGCCGGATAGCCGGGCGCCGGGCGGATGCCGCGATATTTCTCGCCGATCATCTCGTCGCTGCCAAGCGTCTCGTTCGGATCGTAGCCCCAAAATTCCTTGCGCACGCGCTCGTGCAATCGCTCGGCAAAAGCTTCGGCAAGACGGTCGGCCAGCGCCTTGACCATGATGGCGGAGTAGTCGTCGTTCGCCCGCTTGAAGCGGTCGGCAACCTCGTCCTCGCCGATGCCGGCGGTGACGGTGAAGGCACCGATGTAGTCGGCCAGCCCGCTGTCGCGCGGCGCCACCAGATCGGACAGCGCCTCGTTAAAGCGGCCTTCGCGCTTGGACAGCTGCTGGCGCAAGCTGTGCAGCACCGCGACCGGCTGCTCGCGCGCCTCATCGCCGAACACCACAATGTCGTCGCCCTGCGCATTGGCGGGCCAGAAGCCGGCCACGGCGCTGGCCTTGAACCAGCGCTCGGCCACGATCTTATCGAGCATCGCGCGCGCATCTTCGTAGAGCGAGCGCGCGACCGCACCTAATGTCGCGTCGTCGAGAATGGCGGGAAATTTTCCCCGCAACTCCCAGGTCGAGAAGAACGGCGTCCAGTCGATATATTCGACCAACTCGGCAATCGGATAATCCGCCAACACCTTGGTGCCGATGAAGCTTGGGCGTGGCGGCAGGTAAGCGCCCGACCAGTCGAGCTTGAGCGCATTGGCGCGGGCAGCGACCAGCGGCAGCCGCACCTTGTCCTCCTGCGCGCGCGCATGCGCCGCCGCGATCTTGGTGTATTCGCCGCGCAGCTCGGCGACATAGCCGGGCCGCACCTGCGCCGACATCAGCGCCTGCGCCACGCCGACCGCGCGGCTGGCGTCGTTGACATAGACCGTCTGGCCGCGCCGGTAGTTCGGGTGGATCTTCACCGCCGTGTGCACGCGGCTGGTAGTAGCGCCGCCAATCATGAGCGGCAGGTCGAAGCCCTGCCGCTCCATCTCGGCCGCCACGTGGCACATCTCGTCGAGCGAGGGCGTAATCAAGCCGGACAGTCCGATGATGTCGGCATTCTCCGCCCGCGCGGTCTCCAGGATCTTGGCCGCCGGCACCATCACGCCGAGATCGATCACCTCGTAATTGTTGCACTGGAGCACGACGCCGACGATGTTCTTGCCGATGTCGTGCACGTCGCCTTTCACGGTCGCCATTACGATCTTACCGTTCGAGCTGTTCTTGGTGATGCCGCGCTCGAGCTTGTCCTGCTCCATGAAGGGCATCAGATAGGCCACCGCCTGCTTCATCACGCGCGCCGACTTCACCACCTGCGGCAGGAACATTTTGCCGGAGCCGAACAGGTCGCCGACCACGTTCATGCCGTCCATCAGCGGGCCTTCGATCACGTCGAGCGGACGCGTGGCGAGCTTGCGCGCTTCCTCCACATCGGTCTCGACGAATTCGGTAATGCCGTGCACCAGCGCATGCGCGAGGCGCTTCTCCACCGGCCGCTCGCGCCAGGCCAGATCGACGTGCTTGGCCTCCTGCCCGGCTCCGCGGAATTTGTCCGCCAGCGCCAGCAGCCGCTCGGAAGCGTCGGGGCGGCGGTTGAGCACCACGTCCTCGCAGGCCTCGCGCAATTCGGGATCGAGGTCGTCGTACACCGCCATCTGCCCGGCATTGACGATGCCCATGTCCATGCCGGCCTTGATGGCGTGGAACAGGAACACCGAATGCATGGCTTCGCGCACGCGCTCATTGCCGCGGAACGAGAACGACAGGTTCGATACGCCGCCTGAGACATGCACGTGCGGCAGGTTCGCCCTGATCCAGCGCGTCGCCTCGATGAAGTCGACGCCGTAGCCGTTGTGCTCCTCCATGCCGGTGGCAATGGCGAAGATGTTCGGATCGAAAATGATGTCCTCGGGCGGAAAGCCAACCTGGTTCACCAGGATGTCGTAGGCGCGTTTGCAGATCGTGGTCTTGCGCTCGAACGTGTCGGCCTGGCCCTTCTCATCGAAGGCCATCACCACCACCGCGGCGCCGTGCCGGCGCACGATGCGGGCGTGTTCGATGAAGGCGGCGTCGCCCTCCTTCATCGAGATCGAATTCACCACCGGCTTGCCCTGCAGGCATTTCAGCCCGGCCTCGATCACCGAGAACTTCGATGAATCGACCATCACCGGCACGCGCGCGATGTCCGGCTCGGCGGCGATCAGATTGAGGAAGGTCACTATCGCCGCTTCGGAGTCGAGCAGACCCTCGTCCATGTTGACGTCGATCACCTGCGCGCCGTTCTCCACCTGCTCGCGCGCAATGCTGAGCGCGCTGGCATAGTCGCCGGCGGTGATCAGCTTGCGAAATTTGGCCGAGCCGGTGACGTTGGTGCGCTCGCCGACATTGACGAACGGAATTTCCGGCGTGAGCGTGAACGACTCCAGTCCCGACAGCCGCAATTGCCGCGGCAGCTGCGGAATCTTGCGCGGCGCCTTGCCGGCGACCGCCTTGGCGATGGCCGCGATGTGCGCGGGCGTGGTGCCGCAGCAGCCGCCGACCACGTTGACCAGCCCGGCATCGGCGAACTCGCCCAGCAGCTCCGCCATGTATTCCGGGCTCTCGTCGTAATAGCCGAATTCGTTCGGCAGGCCGGCATTCGGATAGGCGCACACAAACGTATCGGCGAGCCGGCCGAGCTCGGCGATATGGGCGCGCATCTCGGTCGCGCCCAGCGCGCAGTTGAGGCCGATGGTGATGGGGCTGGCGTGCTGCACCGAATTCCAGAATGCCGCCGGCGTCTGTCCCGACAGCAGGCGGCCGGAGCGATCGGTGATGGTGCCGGAGATCATCACCGGCACGTCGATATTGCGCTCGGCGCAGGCTTCGGAGATCGCGTAGATCGCCGCCTTGGCGTTGAGCGTGTCGAAGATGGTTTCGATCAGCAAGAGATCAGCGCCGCCATCGAGCAGCCCGCGGATCTGCTCGCCGTAAGCGGCGCGCAACTGGTCGAAGGTGATGGCGCGGAAGCCCGGATTGCTCACGTCCGGTGAGATCGAAGCGGTGCGGTTGGTCGGCCCGAGCGCGCCGGCGACGAAACGGCGGCGGCCGTCGTCCTGCTCGGCCAGCCGGGCTGCCTCGTGCGCCAGGGTCGCACCGGCATGATTGAGCTCGTAGGCGATGCCCTCCATGCCGTAATCGGCCTGCGCGATCGCCGTCGAGGAAAACGTGTTGGTGGAAACGATGTCGGCGCCAGCGCGGAAATAAGCCAGATGGATGTCGCGCACTGCGTCCGGCCGGCTCAGATTGAGCAGGTCGTTGTTGCCGCGCACCTCGCGGTTCCAGGCGTCGAAGCGGGCGCCGCGGTAGCCTTGCTCGTCGAGCTTGAGCTCCTGGATCATGGTGCCCATGGCGCCGTCGAGCACGAGGATGCGCTCCTGCATCAGATTGAGGAATGCTTCGCGGGCGTTGGTCTTGGACGCTGTCACTTCGATGGACTCCAAATCAGGCTGCCTGTTCCACCGCCGGCCTTAGGCCCAGCAAGTGGCAGATTGCGTAGACAAGGTCCGCGCGGTTCATGGTGTAAAAGTGGAAGTTGGTGACGCCGCGATCGACCAGATCGAGCACCTGCTCGGCGGCGACCGCAGCCGCGATCAGCTTGCGCGTCGCCGGATCGTGGTCGAGACCGTGGAAACGTTCGGCCAGCCAGGCCGGCACCGAGGCGCCGGCGCGCGCGGCGAAATTCGTCGCCGCCTTGAAGTTCTGCACTGGCAGGATGCCGGGCACGATCGGAATATCGATACCGCGCGCCCGCACGCGATCGAGATAGCGGAAGTAGAGATCGTTCTCGAAGAAGAATTGCGTGATGGCGCGCCCCGCACCAACATCGACCTTGGCTTTGAGCATGTCGATATCGGCATCCACCGTCGGGCTGTCGGGATGCTTTTCCGGATAGGCCGACACTGAGACCTCGAAATCGCCGACGCGCTTGATGCCGGCCACGAGATCGGCGGCGTTCTGATAGCCGCCCGGATGCGGCGCGTAGCGCGTGCCGGCGCCGCCGGCCGGATCGCCGCGCAAAGCCACGATGTGGCGCACGCCGGCATCGTGATAGCTGCGCACGATCGCGTCGATTTCGTCGCGCGTGGCGGCCACGCAGGTCAGATGCGCGGCCGGGGTCAGCGGCGTTTCCGCCAGGATGCGCTTGACGGTCGCGTGCGTGCGCTCGCGCGTGGTGCCGCCGGCGCCGTAGGTCACCGAGACGAAATTGGGCGCGAGCGGCGCCAGCCGCTCGATCGACTCCCACAGAATCTTGTCCATCTCCTCGCTGTTCGGCGGGAAAAATTCGAACGACACCGAAATGCGGCGGCCGTCGCCGCGCATGAAGCGGCTGGCGCGGATCGTGCTGTTCATCATGCCACCTCCCGCCGCGCCGGCGATACCATCAGCGCGCGGGTATCGCGCGCCAGCCACAGCGACACCGCGATCTTGCCGTCGGAGCCCGGCTCCGGCGGCAGACTCTTATGCATCAACGGCTCGAGCCCGGACGCGGCCATCCATTGCGTCACCGTCTCGGGCGCAAAGCCGAGCCGGCGATGGGCATGCTGCTCGCGCAAAAATTCCAGCTCGTGCGGCGCGAAGTCCACCACCAGCAGCCGCCCGCCCGGCCGCAGCACGCGCGCCGCCTCGCGGATCGCGCGCGCGCCGTCGTCGAGGAAGTGCAGCACCTGATGCAGGATGACGACGTCGAAGGAGGCGTTCGCCAGCGGCAGATCGTAGATGTCGCCCTGCCGCACGCTGCAATGTTTCAGGCCCGCGCGCTCCAGCCGGTCGCGCGCCAGCAGCAGCATGTCGAGCGACAGATCGAGCCCGAGCCCGCGCTCAATCTCCCTGCCGAACAATTCGAGCATGCGCCCAGTACCGGTGCCGAGATCGAGCAGCGAGCGGAACGGCTTATCGGCGAGCGCTGAGCGGATCGCCGCCTCCACCGCTTCGTCCGTTACATGCAGCTTGCGGATGCGGTCCCATTCGGCGGCGTGCGCCCGGAAATAAGCCTGCGCGGCGGCGGCGCGGGCGGCCCGCACCGAGGCGAGCCGGTCGCGGTCGCGGGCAATAGTCGGATCGGCCGGATTGAGCCGCGCCAGCAGCGCGCGCGCGACCTCGGCGCCGCCGCCTTGCTCGGACAGGCGGAAGAAAGCCCAGGTGCCCTCGCGGAAGCGCTCGATCAGGCCGGCCTCGGCCAGCAGCTTGAGATGGCGGGAAATGCGCGGCTGCGACTGGCGCAGGATGTCGGTGAGGTCGGAAACGGTCAGTTCGGCCTCGCTCAGCAAAGCGAGCACGCGCAGCCGCGTCTCCTCGCCGGCCGCCTTGAGGGCGGCGTTGAGCGCATCGAAACCGATCTGGGCGCTATGACTCATTGGAGCCTGACTGGGCCGCTGTTGTGCTTGCGCATGATCTTTTCCGAAAACCGGTAGCTACTTTTCGGGATCATGCGCTATGGGCCGTTTCCCACTATATAAAGATATCTTTATACGTTGAAAAAGCCGTCCGCAAGCCCTGCGCGCGGCGCTGGTCAGCCCACGGCGTGGCGCAATCGCCGTCCAAGGCCGGCGTACCCTGCCTGTATCGGCAATGTTCTTCATTAAAAGCGCTAATTAGTCGCGATAAAGAACAGATCCGAACGCCGGTAGGGTCAGCACTCGACGGCCGCCCTGCCGCTATGAGTAAATGCCCGCCAACGACCGGAGCCAGTGATGACAGCCAAGGATTTCGGCGTCCGCGACGGCGAGGTGGCGGTCGAACTGCCCGAGCAGCCCGACGCCGGGCTCTACTTTATCGGCCGCATCCGCACGCCCTGGAAAGAGCGTAAGGACTGCCCGAAAAACGCCCGCGAATCCGACGCGGTCTGCACCGTCGAGCTCGATCCGCGCTGGCGCGACGGCCTCAAGGACGTCGCGACCTGCAGCCATCTGGTGCTGCTGTATTGGATGGACAAAGCCCCGCGCACCCTGGTGCTGCAGGTGCCCGGGCACTACGGCGCGCCGCACGGCACCTTTGCCCTGCGCTCGCCGGCGCGCCCGAACCCGATCGCCATGAGCGTGGTGCGGCTGCTGCGCCTCGAAGGCAGCAAGCTCTCGGTGATCGGGCTCGATTGCCTGGACGGCACGCCACTCATCGACATCAAGCCCTATTTCGCCTCAACCGATAGCGTGCCGGAGGCGGTGGTCGGCTGGCATCGGCGCAAGGATTAGCGCTTTGGTAATCCTGGTGGCCCCAAACGCACCGCGGGGCGACTGGTTCCGCTCGCTCGCATGCATTTGAGCCGGCCGTGAACAGGAACCTTTGAACCTCCTCGACGCTTGCCTCGACGAATGATGGCGAGCAATTCGCCGGAGGGTGTCATGTCCATCAAGTCTTATTCTTACGGTTCGCTGACCGCGCTGATCGCCGCCGCAGCCCTGTCGTGTGGCAGCGCGCGCGCCGAGCCGCGCTTCGCCTATCTCGCAGCCCCCGCGCCGAGCCAGATCGCGCCGCAGTACGAAGCGATGCCGGCCGAGCAAGACGAGGCCGGCGGTCAACTGGACCCGCGCCTGCAACGGCAGATCGTCGACTACGCCACCAATGAGGCGCCCGGCACCGTGGTGATCGATACGCCGCACACTTATCTCTATTACGTGCTCGGCGGCGGCAAGGCGATGCGTTACGGCATCGGCGTCGGCCGCGAAGGCTTCACCTGGTCCGGCGTCAAACAAGTCGCGCGCAAGGCGGAATGGCCGGACTGGTATCCGCCGTCCGAGATGATCGCGCGCCAGCCTTATCTGCCGCGCATGACCGCCGGCGGCCCGGGCAATCCGCTCGGCGCGCGCGCCATGTATATCGGCGGCACCGAATATCGCATTCACGGCACCAACAATCCGGCCACCATCGGCAAGCGCGTATCGAGCGGCTGCATCCGCCTCACCAACGAGAATGTGACCGATCTTTACGAGCGCGTGAAGATCGGCGCCAAAGTGGTGGTGCTGCCGCAGACCACGCCGGCGATCGTCGCGCAGCATGCGCCGGCCCGGCCGCAGCACGTGCAATCGCAGCAGGTGTCGCTCACGTCCGGCTATGCGCCGGAGAGCAGCACGCAGCGGACCTGGGCCACCATCCGCCCATCCGGTCTCTACTAGTTTCTTCGGACACTTCCCCCAAACTTGCCCGGCCATTGTGCCGGGCAATTTTTTTGTGGGATGGTCATTGTCCGCTTTGTCCCCAAAAGTAGACTCTCTACCGCAGTATGGATCATCAACGGACATCGCTCGATGTCCGCATCACGTCGGTTTATCTCCGATAACGGACAGTAGGCAGCAGGGTTGGCGTGTCCGCTTTGTGCCAACAACAAACGTTGATTACGGCAACTTCAGCTAATAAATTCCGGCCAGCGGCAGCACCCGTTGAAGGATTGCCAATAGGCAGTGCGGCGCAACAATTCTTCTTTGCTTGGTAGCCAGCCGATGGACCTTCTCGCCAAGGATATTTTTGCAGCACTCCCGTCAACTCTCGGGGCCGCCGCAATAGCGCCTTCAATGTTGGTTCTCTGGACAATCGCCTCGATGGACAATCGTCGCGAGCCGGCCAGGGTCGTTCTCGCCACGTTTCTATTTGGCGCGGGGAGTGCCTTCTTACTATCGTATTTGCGCGTACCGGTCCCCGGCATTTCCATCCTTACGAACTGGCCAATCGTCCAAACCTACCTCCACGCGACATTTGAGGTCGCTGCGCCGGAGGAGGCGGCGAAGCTTATTGTGTTGGTCTTTTTTTGTTCCCGTTACATAGCCTATGACCATCCGATGGAAGGCGTGGTCTATGGCGCCGCCGTTGGACTAGGCTTTGCGGCTTACGAGAGCCTTTTCTACCTGGCAAACAACCCGGATAATTGGAAGACGATTGCTTTCATGCGCGGCCTTTTCACCGTTCCAGTGCATGGTGCGCTCGGCGTTATCATCGGCATTTACGTCGCTTGGGCGCGGTTCGAAGATAGGCGCCGCCGCAGCCACGGTTTTCGGATCAAACCCTATTTCACCGGATGGGTGATTGCCACGGCCCTACATGGGCTGTTCGATTTCCCGCTCTTGCTGCTGCAACGCCAAGTACTGGGCCAAAGTGACAACGTAGTTTTGCTGCTAGCAATTGGCATCATCGTGGCCGGCTTAGCATCGGTGGTCGCGGCACGTATCATCTATCGAGCCAGGAGATCGCAAGCCATCTCGCCAAATTCTTTTACGACCGGACATCGCTTTCAAAACCACCCGTGGCACTTAACTAGTCTGATCGGCATCGTCCTTTTCCTGATCACGCTACCCATCTTGGGCTGGGCGCGGTCGTCCATGATCTCTTAAAAATTAGGTGGGAGAACGCCGGCAAAGCTAGGCGCGGAATATATCAAAAAAAACAAGAACGGAAATCGCAGCTTAGGGCCATTAGCGGGCATCGCGGCATGTCCGCTTTACCCCCGAAAGCGGACATCCGGGACGTGTTCCGCCGCGATTTGTTGAATCGAATTTTCAATGAATCGGAGTCGCGTTTCGGCGCGGCGCGCGCGATCCTGCCACTGTTTTATTTCGGTCTCGAGTTGGTTGATCCGTTCTTCGGCGGTTCGATGCGGACACCGCATTTTCTTTGGCGCAAATTTGAGTACCTCTTGTACGCCACCACCCCGCGGCTGCGCATCCTGCTGCCCCGCGGGGGAGTGTTCGAGGTTGGCAATCAACTGCTGAAAAAATGCCATCTGGCCGCTCAGGACAAGGGCATCGTACCGGCTCATTATTCGATTAACGCCGATCAGTGTCCTAATAACGCCGATCAGTGTCCTAAGTTCCCGCCTTAAGTTTGGCATGGCCGATTGGAACCTTAACCCTTCGTCGGACATTTATCAGATAACGGATACTCATAGAGAACCCGATGACTACGCACCACAGTGATCATTTTACCCATGACATAGATTACGCGACGATGCTGGAGCTATGGATGGGTGTTCCGGTATTCGCATTTGCGGGTTATGTGTTCGGGGTGATTATTTCACAATTGATGTGACAAAAGCCGAACTCCCGGCAACCGCTTCGCAGCAAACAGCATTTCTACGGTGTGCTGGAGGAGGCATTAGCTTCGTGCATTTCGGCGCAACCGCTGAAATGGTCCCGTAATCTCGGCGGCGCGGTGGTGTTCGACGGTAATGCTTCCGAGCGCTGAGGTCGTTCGGGATCGTATTCAGCCGTCCACTATGGCCTGTTAACCGTGGATGTAGTGTTCGAGCTGATCAATCATGAACTTCTGATCACCGATTATGCTTTTGACAAGATCGCCGATTGAAACAATGCCAATTGGTTTTTTCCCTCAAACACCGGCAGATGGCGCACGCGCTTCTCGCTCATGAGCGCCATGCATTGTTCAACGGATTGTTCCGGCCGCGCAATGATAACGTGTCTCTCCATGATGTCCCGCACGGGCATTGTGGGAGATGTTTTGCCCTTAAGAACGACATTCCGCGCGTAGTGTCTTTCGGTGATGATGCCAACGAGTTCGTCGCCATCCATCACGACCAACGATCCAACGTCTTTTTCAGCCATTTTCGCGACGGCATCGAAGACAGTAGCATGCGGGGGAATAAACCATATTTTCCTGCCCTTCTGATCAAGCAGCTGTCGCACCGTAGTCATTTGGATCTTCCCTCGGACACAAGCCTCGGCGAGATTTTTGATAACAATCTATCGAATTTCCATCGTCGTGACGTCGTCATGAACAGCGATTGTGACGCGTCCGCAACAGGGCAGCTTATCCCCAAACAACGGAACTGCTTATGCTGTTTGGCAGCTTCTCGCTAAAGCGGCCGTGTCGTGCGTTTGCCATCAAGTGCGCAAACTGCGCATGACTTATATGGAGTAGCGTCTCGTGATCGCCCGCCTCCATATAGATTTCCGGCTGCGTCTCGATGCTGTCGTCTACGACGAGAGGCAGCGCATAACAGTGACCGAAGGGAGGAACGGCCCCGTGCGCACAATCCGGGAACAGCGGATCGATCTCGGCTTCCTTGGCCATTTCAACATCATCGCCAAGCTGGTTCCGCAAATCCGAAAGGCGAAGGTGATGCGACGCTGGCAGGACGGCGAGCATATAGCCGGCATCGCGCCGCAGCACGATTGCCTTGGCCAAACAATCCCCCGAAATCCGGCACGCGTCGGCGGTACGCGCGGACGACAGGGTAGGGTCATGCGTGATCAAATCGTATTGGATGTTTTCCGCAGTCAAGTATCGCTGGAGTGTGGGAGCTATGGACATGATGGACCTCCGGTGCGGCATGCAAGCCTCCGTGCGAAAGTGCCGGCAAAATTTCATCGAGTGTTAATGAGATCACCTAAATCGCTATATGCAATGATGCAGATCAATAGGTCA
>Ga0097691_1000829_pt1 | contig 24875 bp, 20 predicted proteins | sample NGESurdeep072012_8_FD_72858 | JGI IMG/M metagenome (GOLD analysis project Ga0097691, IMG submission 72858) | Arctic peat soil microbial communities from Barrow, Alaska - NGEE Surface sample 210-1 deep-072012 | ecosystem: Environmental > Terrestrial > Soil > Wetlands > Peat ... | reverse complement strand
AGCAGGAGCTCCACGAGCCGCTGGAGGTCCCCCTCCGAGAGGGAGTGGAACACGAGAACCTCGTCCACCCGGTTGAGGAACTCGGGCCGGAACTCCGTCCGCAGCGCGCCCATCACCTGCCGCTTCATCGCCTCGTAGGCCGAGTCTTCGGCGCCGGGGTGCCCGGTGAAGCCGGTGATGAGGTTGCTCCCGACGTTGCTGGTCATGATCACGATGGTGTTCTTGAAATCCACGGTGCGGCCCTGGCCATCCGTGAGCCGCCCGTCGTCGAGGACCGCGAGCAGGACGTTGAAGACCTCCGGGTGCGCCTTCTCGATCTCGTCGAGAAGGACCACCTGGTAGGGACGCCGCCGGACCGCCTCGGTCAGCTGGCCACCCTCCTCGTACCCCACGAAGCCCGGGGGGGCGCCGATCAGGCGCTGCACAGAGAACCGCTCCAGGTACTCGGACATGTCGATCCGGACCATCGCCTGCTCGTCGTCGAAGAGGAACGCGGCGAGCGCCCGGGCGAGCTCCGTCTTGCCGACGCCGGTCGGGCCAAGGAAGAGGAACGACCCGATCGGGCGGCGCGGGTCCCCGAGGCCGGCCCGGGCTCGCCGGACGGCGTCCGAGACGGCGGAGATCGCCTCGTCCTGGCCGACCACGCGCTCATGGAGCCGGTCTTCCATGTGGACGAGCTTGGCCATCTCGCCTTCGAGGAGCTTCGTGACCGGGATCCCGGTCCAGGCGGCCACGATCTCGGCGATGTCGTCCGCATCGACCTCCTCCTTGAGGAGGCGCGGGCCGCCATCAGTGATCGCGAGGGCGGCCTCCTGGGCCCGCAGGCGCTCCTGGAGCGAGACGAGCGTGCCGTACTTGAGCTCGGCGGCCGTGCCGTAGTCGGCCTCGCGCTCCGCCTGGTCGATCCGGACCGCAATCGCCTCGAGCTCGGACCTGGTGCGCCGGAGGCCGGCGATCGCCTCCTTCTCGGTCTCCCAGCGCTGCTTCATGGCGCCGGCCTGCTCCGCGATCTCGCCGAGCTCGGCCTCGAGGGCCGCCAGGCGCGCCTTCGATGCCTCGTCCTTCTCCTTGCGGAGGGCCTCGCGCTCGATCTCGAGCTGGATCCGCCGCCGCTCCAGCTCGTCGAGCTCGACCGGCATCGAGTCGATCTCCATCCGGAGCCGGCTCGCCGCCTCGTCCATGAGGTCGATCGCCTTGTCCGGGAGGAAGCGTTCGGTGATGTAGCGGTTGGAGAGGGTCGCGGCCGCGACCAGCGCCGAGTCCGTGATGCGGACGCCGTGGTGGACTTCATAGCGCTCGCGCAGGCCGCGCAGGATGCTGATCGTCTCCTCGACCGTGGGCTGGTCCACGACCACGGGCTGGAAGCGCCGCTCCAGCGCCGCGTCCTTTTCGATGTGCTTGCGGTACTCGTCGAGCGTGGTCGCGCCGATCGTGTGGAGCTCCCCGCGAGCGAGCATCGGCTTGAGCAGGTTGCTTGCGTCCATGGCACCCTCGGCCGCCCCCGCGCCGACCACCGTGTGGAGCTCGTCGATGAAGAGGATCACCCGCCCCTCGCTCTCCTTGATCTCCCGCAGGACGGCCTTCAGGCGTTCCTCGAACTCGCCGCGGTACTTGGCGCCGGCGATCAGCGCGCCCAGGTCCAGCCCCACGACGCGCTTCTCCTTGAGCGTCTCGGGCACGTCGCCGCGAACGATCCGCTGGGCCAGCCCCTCGACGATCGCGGTCTTGCCGACGCCGGGCTCGCCGATCAGGACCGGGTTGTTCTTCGTCCGGCGGCTCAGGACCTGGACGACACGCCGGATCTCCTCGTCGCGGCCGATCACCGGATCCAGCGACCCCGCGCGCGCCTCCTGGGTCAGGTCGCGGCCGTACTTCTCGAGCGCCTGGTAGGTGCTCTCGGGATTCGCGGAGGTGACCCGACCGCCGCCGCGGACGCCGGCCAGGGCGCCCAGGACAGCCTCGCGCCCCGCCGCGTGTCGCTCGAGGAGCGCCTGGCCCTCGCCCCCCGCGTCGATCACGCCCAGGAGCAGGTGCTCCGTGGAGACGAACTCGTCGGCCAGCCGGCGCGCCTCCTCGGCGGCCCGTTCCAGGACGCGCCGCGCGCGCACGTCCAGCGTCAGCGTGCCGCCGGCGATCTTCGCGCGGCGCGCCAGGAGGGCGGCGAGCTCGCCGCGGAACGCGCCCAGGTCAACCCCGAGCCGGCGGAGCGTCTGGGCGGGGATCCCGTCGTCCGCCTCCACGAGCGAAGCGAGGATGTGCTCCGCGTCGAGGATCGGGCTCTGGAGCCGCCCGGCGAGCGCCTGCGCGCCGGCGATCGCCTCCTGGGCCTTCTGCGTGAATCGGTCGAGGTTCATGGCGTTGTCGGATCCTTCCGCTCGGGGAGCGCCGTTCCGGCGGCATAGGCCGCCGGCTCCTGGTTCACTGCGTGGACCTTGGGTCGGGCTGGGCCACCCCGTCCAGGAAGGCGGCGGCCGCCTGCCGTCCCGCCTCGTCGAGCACCGGCAGGACCACGCGGACCCTGACGTGCATGTCGCCGCGGCCATCGCCGCGCAGGTGTGGCATCCCCTTGCCCTTGAGGCGAATCGTCCGGCCGCTCTGGGTCCCCGCCGGGACCTTGAGGAGCACGCGGCCGTCGAGCGTGACGATCGGGACCTCCGCGCCGAGGAGCGCCTCGCGCAGGGTGATGGGCAGCTCCCGGGCGAGCGTCGCACCCTCGCGGGTGAAGACGTGATGCGGCAGGACCTTGAGGATGAGCACGAGATCGCGAGCGGAGGCGCCCTCGCCGCCGCCACGTCCGCGAAGCCGGATCCGGCTGCCCGTCTCCACGCCGGCCGGGATCTTCACCTCGAGGCGCTTCCCGCTCACCTCCACGAGCCGGGTCGCCCCGTGAAAGGCTTCGTCCAGGCTCACGTCGACCCGTGCCTCGACGGCAGCCGGCCCTTCCGCGGGGCCGCGGCCACGCGACCCGCGACCCGCCGCGGAACCCGCGCCGTGTCCAGCCGGCACGTCCTGCTCACCCGGCACGCCGCCCGCGAAGAAAGTTCGGAAGAAGTCTGAGAAGTCGCCGCCGTCACCGGCGAACTCGAAGCGGACGCCGCCCGCCCCGGCCCCGCCGCCCGTGCCCGGGCGCCGGCCCGAGCCTGGTCCGCGGTCGCCCGCCGACCCGAAGCCGGCGAAGGGTCCGCCCGGACCGAACGGGTCGCCGCCAGCGCGGCTACCGGCCCGGGCATAGTCCTGCCAGTTGACGCCCAGCTCGTCGTACTGGGCCCGCTTCGCGGGGTCGGCAAGGACCTCGTGGGCCTCGTTGATCTCCTTGAAGCGGCGCTCCGCGCTCTTGTTCCCCTCGTTCCGGTCCGGGTGCGAGTCCCGGGCGAGCTTCCGGTAGGCCTTCTTGATCTCCGCGGCCGAGGCGGTCTTGGGGACGCCCAGGACGGCGTAGTAGTCCTTGTAGTCCATCGTCGCCCTCCCTCAGCAGCGCCGGCGACAGGCGTGTGGCCGAACCGCGGTCAGCGGCCCGACGCGATCGCCGGGGGCTGGTCGGCCGGGAAGCCGGGCCGCGTCGGGACCGCTCGGGGTTCGCTGTGCTTCTCGTCGCCGCCGGAGCCCGGGGACCGCGTCGGGAGCGGCTGCGGGCGTCGCCGCAGGGCCGCGTCCAGCACCTGGTCCATGGAATCGACGAGGACGAGCTTGATCTGCTTCCGGATCTCCTCCGGGATGTCCCGGAGGTCCTTCTCGTTCTTCTTGGGCAGGATCACGAGACGCGCGCCGGAGAGGTGCGCGGCCAGGATCTTGCTCTTGAGACCCCCGATCGGGAGGACCCGTCCGCGAAGCGTGATCTCGCCGGTCATCGCCATGTCCTTGCGGACCGGGATACCGGTGAGCGCGCTCACCATCGCGGTTGCCATCGTGATCCCGGCCGACGGGCCGTCCTTCGGGATCGCGCCGGCCGGGACGTGGATGTGGAGGGTGTTCTTCTCGAAGACCTCGCGCTCGATCCCCAGCCTCGGGGCGTTGGCACGGATCCAGGAGAGGGCCGCCCGGGCGGACTCCTTCATGACGTCGCCCAGCTGGCCGGTGAGGATGAAGTCCTCCCGGCCCTCCATCTTCGTCACCTCGACGGCGACGATGTCGCCGCCGACCTCGGTCACGACGAGACCGGTGGCCGCGCCCGTCTGGTCCTCGGACTCGAGCTCCCCGTACTCGAAGCGGGGCGGGCCGAGGAACTCGACGAGCTTCCTGACGTCAACTCTGGTCTTGCGCTTGCGGCCTTCGGCAACCTGCCGGGCGACCTTGCGCATGATGTTCGCCAGCTCGCGCTCCAGGTTGCGGACCCCCGCCTCGTGGGTATAGCCCTGGACCAACTCCACGAACGCGTCGTCCGTGATCTCGATCCGCTTCTCGGTCAGGCCGTGGTTGTGGAGCTGCTTGGGCAGCAGGAACCGCTTCCCGATCTCCACCTTCTCGCGCTGGGTGTAGCCGGGCAGCTGGACCACCTCCATCCGGTCGCGCAGCGGCGCCGGGATGGGGTCGAGCAGGTTGGCCGTGGTGATGAAGAGGACCTTGCTCAGGTCGAACGGCACCTCCAGGTAGTTGTCCTGGAAGGTGTTGTTCTGCTCCGGGTCGAGGACCTCGAGGAGCGCGGACGACGGGTCGCCCCGGAAGTCCATGCCCAGCTTGTCGACTTCGTCGAGCATGAAGACGGGGTTGTTCGAGCCGCTCGTCTTGATGCTCTGGATGACGCGGCCCGGCAGAGCCCCGATGTAGGTCCGGCGGTGGCCCCGGATCTCCGCCTCGTCGTGGACGCCACCCAGGCTCATCCGCACGAACTTGCGGCCCATCGCCCGGGCGATCGACTTCCCGAGCGACGTCTTGCCGACGCCTGGCGGGCCGACGAAGCAGAGAATCGGGCTGCGAATCGTGGCGGCGAGCGTGCGGACCGCGAGGTACTCGAGGATGCGCTCCTTGATCTTCTCGAGCCCGAAATGATCCTCGTCGAGGATCCGGGCCGCCTCGCGGATGTCGAGGTTGTCATCCGTGGAGGTGTTCCAGGGCAGCCCCACCAGCCAGTCCACGTAGGTCCGGATCACGCCGACCTCGGGCGAGGCCGAGGGGATCCGGCTCATCCGGTCCACCTCCTTGAGGGCCCGCGCCCGGACCTCGTCGGGCATCCCGGACTGCTCCACCTTCTCGCGGAGCTCGTGGATCTCGGCCTGCTGCGGGTCGTCCTCGCCCAGCTCGCGCTGGATCGCCTTGAGCTGCTCGCGGAGGATGTACTCGCGCTGGGTCTTGTCGAGCTCCGACTTGACCTCGCTCTGGATCTTCCCCTTGAGCTCGAGGATCTCGACCTGGCGGTTGAGGAATGTCGAGACGAGCTTCAGGCGCTCCATGACGTCGATCGTCTCCAGGAGCTCCTGGCGCTGCTCCGTGGACATGTCGGGGCTGTAGGCGACCATGTCGGCAAGCAGGCCCGGCTCGCTGATGTTGCGCGCGGCGACGGCCGCCTCAGGCGGGACGGGCGCGCCCGACTGGACGTACTGCTCCATCTGCGCCTGGACGGTCTTCATGAGGGCCTCGACCTCGACGCCCTTCGGAGACGCGTCAGGCAGCTCTTCCACCGTCGCGACCAGGTGCGGGCTGGTGGACACGAACCCGAGCACGCGCAGCCGGCTCTGGCCCTGGACGATGGCGCGCACGGTGCCGTCCTGGAGCTGGACCACCTGGGCGATCTTGGCGAGCGTCCCGATCGGGTAGAGCTCGGCGGGGTCGCCGATCTCCTCCGTCTCGGCACGCCGCTGGGTCACCAGGGCGATCAGGCTGCCCTTCGCGACGGCGGCATTGAGCGCGTTCACGCTCTTCTCGCGGCCGACCTGGAGCGGCACGATCATCTCCGGGAAGATGACCGTCTCGCGAAGCGCCACGAGCGGCAGCTCGCGGGTGTTCGTCGGGGACGGTCGAGTCCCGTCCTTCTTCAGTCTTGGCATCACGCCCTCCTGGCGCGTCTGGGACGTTGGACCGCCCCGGGTCGAGGGACCGGCCCGCTGGCCGGGGCCCCCGTCCGGGGGCGCGCTGTTGGTTCGAATGGCTTCGTTCCGATCATGGCGCGGATCGAGGGCGCGCTGCGCGTGGGATTGTTGTTGCCGCCGGGTCAGAGCCCATGCTGGCCCGCCGGCTCGGCGATGGCGGCACTGTCGTGCTCGCCTGCAGTCCATTCGTCCGAAAGGGCTTCCAGGATGCGGACCCCGAGTCGCTCTTCGAGCTCGAAGAGGATCCGGACGCCGGCCAGGTTGACCCCGCGGTCCTGGGTGAGGTGCCGGATCCAGAGGATCCGGCGCAGGTCGTGGTCCGAGTACAGGCGAATGTTGGTCGGCGTGCGAGCCGGTTCGATCAGGCCCTCATCCTCGTAGATCCGGAGCGTGCGCGGATGGACCGCCACGATCCGGGCCGCCACGGAGATCACGTAGACGGGACGCGTCGGGTCCCGATCGAACCGGCTGCGCTGCATGCCGACCCGCCGCTCAGCGGCTGCCGGCCCCGGCGAGCTCTCGCTCGGGCCGGGTGTCGGCGCCGGTCGCGGCGGAGGCTCGGCGGATCAGGGTCATCGCTTGCACCTCCGGGTGCCGAGATCGGATTGGCGCCCCTGCCCCCGGGGGCAGGGTGGTCGGACGGATCGACCACGAACAGGCTCGCACCGCGGCCGGCGTTGGCCGTCGGGACGTCATGCTTCTAGACACATGCGAAGTATGAAAGCTTGACAATGACATTGTCAAGCGTCTGGTGCCGTCCCGCGGATGGCTGGGCTCCCGGGGATCGGGCCGGTCCGGGCCGAAGCTGCCGGGCGAGCCAGCGGCTAGCTGACGGGGAGCGCCCCGATCAGTGCCCCGTGGAGTGCAGGCTCGCATTCGGGCCGACCCGTCGCGATCACCTTGTCCCCGGCCCGGAAGACCGTCTCGGCGTCCACCGACTGAGCAATGTCGTCGCGGACGATCGCCACGATCGCGCAGCCCGTCGGCAGCGGCAGCTTTAGGAGCGTCATCCCGACGGCGGGCGACTCCGGCGTGAGGTACGCCTCCACCAGCTCGAACTCGTGCGACAGCGGCGCCAGGTGCATGAGCTCGTGGACCGGGATGTCCTGCTCGATCGAGCCCAGGATCATCCGCGTCGGCGAGATCAGCTCGTCCACCCCGAGGTGCTTGAAGAGCGGCTCGTTCTTCGGGTTGTTGACCCGCGCAATGGTCTTCGGCACCGCGAAGTGGTGCTTGGCCATCTGGCAGATCACGAGGTTGTCCTCGTCGTCGCCGGTGACCGCCGCCACGATGTCCGCCCGGTTCGCACCCGCGTCGGCGAGGGCGCTCCCTTCGCAGCCGTCCTTCGCGACCACGATGGAGCCGAGCTCGTCGGCGACCTGTTCGGCGCGGCCGCGATCCTTCTCCATGAGCACGACTTCGTGGCCCGATTCCGAGAGCTCGCGGGTCAGGTAGTAGCCCACCTTTCCGCCACCGACCACCAGGATGAACATCGTCAGCCCTCCCCCAGCCCGGCCGCTGCGGCAGCCCCGAGGGGCCCGTGGTCGTGCGCCGCCCCGGGGCGGACCGACAGCTCGGTGCCTTCGGGGAGCCCCATCGCGCCCAGCAGCGCGTCGGCCATCATCGTCGTGCGGCAGAGCGTCCCGATCCCCAGCTCCGAGTAGGCCAGCGCGCGCATCGGGTCGTTGACCTTCGCGTAGACCGTCTTGATCCCCAGCGCCTCGCGGGCCGCCTGGGCCGCCATGATGTTCCGGTTGTCGCCCTCGGTAAGCGCGAGGAAGACATCTGCCCCGTCCGCGCCCGCGCGGCGAAGCGCGTCCTCGTCCGTCCCGTCACCCCGGACGGCCTCCCCTCCGAATGTCGCCGGAAGCCGGTCGAAGGACCGTACCAGCAGGTCGATGATGATGACGTCATGGCCCGAGCCGTCGAGCGACGCAGCAAGCAGGGCGCCGACGCGACCGCAGCCGACGATGACCACTTTCATGCCTGGATCTCCCCTGGCATTGGCTCGCGCACCACCCACACGGCGCACGGCGCGTTCTTGAGGATGTAGGGCACGGTCCGCCCGATCGCGAAGTCCCCGCCGAACCGCTTGCGATACGGGAGGCCCACGACGAGCAGGTCCGCCGCGCGCTCGACCGTCTCGTCGACGATCGCGGCGCCAACGTCGCGAGCCTGGACCAGGACGGGCGTGATCGTTCCGTGGAGGTGCTCCGCCACCGTCTCGGCTGTATCGAGCACCCGCTGGGCGCTCTCCGAGCGTTCGGCGACGTTCGCGTCGAGCGGCAGCGTCCAGTCGATCTCGACGACGTGGATGGCAACGACCTCGGCCTTCATCGCGCGGCCCGTCTCGACCACGATCCGGACGATCCGGTCGTCGCACGGGCCGCCGTTGAGCGCCACGACGACGCGAGAGAACAGCGGGTTGGGCTTTTCGGCCACGGGGCGCGGGGCGACCTCCGGGTCAGCGGTTCCGGGCCCGGAGATGCGGGCCGCGACGGGCGGTTCCCATCGGCGAGAACGATACCACCGGGCCGCGCGACCGGGCTACGCCGGGCCCCTTCAGGTCCTGGGGCCGTTCGGCGGACTCTCCGGATGCAGGCGCCCCCGACGCTCGAAGACCGCCGGCTCCTCCCCCCGGTATGGGACACTCGCGATGACCGTGTTCGGACGGCCGAGCAGCGCGCGACGGAGCTGGTTCGTCGACTGGTTGTAGAGGATTCGTTCCCACCAGTGGCGCGGGACGTACTCGGGGATGACCACGAACGTGATCGGGGCGTCCTTGTCGGGCGTCCAGGAATGGTCGAGGACGTCGAGGTAGGCGAGGAACGGGCCGGTCAGGGCGCGGTAGGGCGATTCCACGATCACCAGCGCGACGCCGGGGACCTGCCGCGCCCATTCGGCGCGCACCTGCTCGGCGTAGGCGTGGTCATCCACCACCAGCACGGCGCGCACGTCGGACGAGATGACCCGGCCCACGTTGACCGCCTGGACCACCGACCGGCTGAGGCCGTTGATCGGGACCACGACCCGCTCCTCGCGATGCGGCGGCGCGATGACCTGGTCCGGGCGGAGTGCCAGTTCCCGGCGGGACGTCGCGTACTGCCGATGGATGAACCAGAAGATCGCCACGAGCGCCGGAATGAGGACGAGGACGAGCCATGCGCCGCCGGCGAACTTCACGCTTGCGACCACGAGGAGGACGACGAGCGTCAGGATGCCGCCGAACGCGTTGACCGCGGCCCGCCACCACCAGCCGGATCCGCGGTCGGCGATCCAGTGGCGGACCATCCCGATCTGCGACAGCGTGAAACAGACGAAGACGCCCACCGAGTAGAGCGGGATCAGGAGGTGCGTGTCGCCCTGGAACACGACGAGGAGCAGCCCGGCAATCCCGGCCAGGATGACGATGCCGTAGGAGAATGCCAGCCGGTCGCCGCGGAAGCTGAACTGGCGGGGCATGTACCCGTCGCCTGCCAGGATCGCGGCCAGGCGCGGGAACGCGTTGAAGCTCGTGTTGACGGCCAGGAACAGGATCAGCGCGGTCGCGACCTGGAGGGCGACGAAGAGCGGAGAGCCGTCCCCGAAGATCGAGCTTCCCAGCTGGGCGATCGCCGTCGGCCCGCCGCCCGCGACGGCCGGGCGGAGGCCCATCACGTCGGCGAGGAACATGAAGCCGACAAAGAGGACGCCCAGCAGGATCGCCATCGTCGTCATCGTGTTGGCCGCATTCCGGGATTCCGGCGGTTTGAATGCCGGGACCCCGTTGGCGATGGCCTCCACGCCGGTCAGGGCGACGGAGCCCCCGGCGAAGGCGCGCAGGAGGAGGAAGATCGTAAGCGCCTCCGTCCCCGGCGCCGGGACCTGCGGGGGGATGGGCGGGCTCGGAAGCTGACCGGTCATGGCCCGGGCAAGGCCCAGCCCGATCATCAGCAGCGCCAACCCGACGAACACGTAGGTTGGCAGCGCGAAGATGTTGCCCGATTCGCGGAGGCCCCGCAGGTTGCCGATCGTGATGAGGACGATCGAGGCGATCCCGATCTCGACCCGCACGTCGTAGAGAGCAGGCCAGACCGAATAGGCCTGGGCGACTGCCGACGCCGTGGAGACCGCCACCGTCATCACGTAGTCGATCATCAGGGCGCCGGCGGCGATGAGCCCGAAGACCTGGCCCAGGTTCTCCTTCGCCACCGCATATGCCCCGCCGCCCGCGGGGTACGCCCGGCACACCTGACGGTACGAGGTCGAGACGACGGCGAGCATGAGCGCGATCGCCAGCGCAGTTTCCACGGAGAACTGGAGCGCCACGACGCCACCGGCGAACAGGGCGATCAGGATCTCGTCCGGGGCGTACGCGGACGACGAGATGGCGTCGGAGCTGAAGATCGGGAGGGCGAGCTTCTTGGGCAGTCGCTCCTCGGCCTCGTCCTCGTTCGAGAGGGGACGTCCGAACAGGGACCGGCGGGCGTTCGACCAGACGAGCGCGAACCCGGAGCGCGGCTCGGTGGCGGCCTCCTTGGCCGTGAGCATTCCCGCGCCGGTGTACCGGAAGTACGGGGAATGCGGGCGCTCCACGCGAACGCGCCGGTCCCCGATCTTGCGGCCCTGGAGCGGCCGGCGGCCACCGATCATGCGAAGGTCGTCACTCGAAGGTAGGGGCCAGCGCTCTCGCGACGGCCAAGGGCAAGGGTATGGTTATACCACCCCGCCGAGGCGCCGAGAACATCGCCTGCACTCAGGGCCTGCCTTGAGAATCCTCCCGGGCCCGGATCACGCGGCGTGCGGGGCGAGTGTGACCGTGTAGCCGAGAGCCTCCAGTCGGTGGGTGAGCCGGCGGCGGATCCGTTCGGCATCGCGTTGGTCGAAGTAGGTGGTTCCAAGATCGCGGAAGGACTGGCCGGTGGTCAGCAACTCGTAGACGATGCCGAGAATCGTATGGCCGACGGCCATGAAGGCGCGCTTGGCCCCTCGGCGTGCAGCCAGGCGGTGATACTGGGCGCCCAGATAGGTCTTCGTGCGCGAGGCGGAGCGGGCTGAGTTGACGAGCGCCGTGCGGAGCCAGGGGCTGCCCTTGCGGGTCTGCCCACCGTGTTGGACGCCGGCGCTCTCGTAGTTGCCGGGACACATTCCGGCCCACGAGGCGAGCTGGCGGGCGGAGCCGAAGCGGGTCATGTCGGCCCCGATCTCGGAGAGGATCACCTCGGCACTGCGGCGCCCGACGCCCGGGATCGTGGACAGCCGCTCGATCAGCTCCTGGGCACCTCGAAGGCGCTCCTTGATCTCGGCATCGAGCGACTCGATCAGCGTGTCGAGATCACCGAGGTGCCGCAACTGCGCGGCGAGGAGGAACCGCTGGTGCGGCCCGACCGACCCGGCCAGGGCCTCGACCAGGACCTCGTGCTTGTTGCGCAGGCGACCCTTGGCGAGCTGAGCGAGCGCCTCGGGATCGGACGCCCCTTGGGTGAGCGCGGCCAGGATCGCGCGGCCCGAGACGCCACCGATGTTGGTGCTCACCGAGCCGAGTTTGATGTTGGCGCCCTCGAGCACCTTGGCCAGCCGGTTGATCTCGGACGCGCGTTCCCGGATGAGGCTCGTCCGATAGCGCACGAGCTCGCGCAGCTCGCGCTCAGGGCGGGGCGGGATGAAGCTTGCCCGCAGCAGACCGTGGCGGAACAGCTCGGCGATCCATTCGGCGTCCCGGACGTCGGTCTTGCGGCCGGGCACCGCCTTGAGGTGGGCGGCATTGGCCAGCAGCAGCTCGAAGCGGTCCTCGAGCAGGTTCCAGATCGGCTTCCAGTAGCTGCCGGTGGCCTCCATCGCCACCGCGGTCACGCCACGCTCGTCGAGCCAGTCGGCGAGGGCGAGCAGGTCGCGGGTGAGCGTGCGGAAGGTGCGCGTCTCCTTGGCCGGTTCGCCCCGGGTGCCGGTCGTGATCACGCAGACGGTGAGTGAACGCTTGCCGATGTCGATGCCGGCGCATCGCTGATGAACGGTCTCCATCGTCTTCGGGCCTCCAGCTCCACAGGCGGCCGAGGAGGCGCCGTCGTCGCAGCGACTGCCTTGCGTGCTCTCCCGTGAGCGGGAGGCAACAGAGAGTGATACCGCCGGCGCCTCGGGGTCGATCTGCCATCACGGGTTCGCAGCACCAAGGACCTGCGACCTCCACATCCCGACCGCCGAACTCGGATTCTCCCTCTGACGAGATCGGGCCAGCGGCCCGCGTGCATCTGCCTCGAAAACAGGTTCGGAGGCGAGCCGCCGAACCTATGTCTCCTTCCAACGCGATCGGGCCAGCGGCGCGCGGGCATCTGTGGCCGAAATCCCTGAGCACGAGGGCCGCGTGTCGGATTGGGCGTCCGAGAATGGCCCGCCACCTCGGACGTCACGCTCAGGCTCAAACATTCGGCCACAGACCCTGAGACCATCGCGTCGAGCGGGACCTGATCTACGAGTGCGTGCCCGGCGTCGAAGTGCGGCCCTCGATCAAGGCGATTCGAACGGCTCTGGCGTGAACCTGAAGGTGCCCGATCAGGGCACGCTCGATCTCGTCGGCAAGAGTCAGGCCGGGGAAACCGACGACCTCGCGCCCCAGGTCCTCATCGCCCAGGCGCTCGATGAAATGTGCCATGCGCTCCGTGTTGGCGCGGAGCGTGCGGAGGGTGTCCTCGCGGGTCCTCCTCGCGAGCCGCCGGGCTTGGCGGGCATTCACGGCGGCGCCCTGCTCGACGGTGCGGTATGCCTGGACCGGCAGTGGGCGACCCGCTGCGATGGCCCGCACGATCTCCCCGATGATCAGGTGGCCTTCGGCGATGTGCCCCACGACCACGCCGACCGACCGACCCTCCTGAGGGCAGTCTGCCGTCCAGTCGTGCTCGTCCATGCCGGTCACGAGCGCGATCAGGGCCTCGCTCTCCGCGCGGAACGCAGCGGCCAGCGCCTCGGCTCGTCTGCTGGCGACGACCATGCGCGAACTCTACGCCGCGTCAGTAGCCCGACGGGTAGGGGGCGGGAGAACTCGCCGCCACGACACCTCCTGCCCCGCCGCTCACGGAGACAAACACCGACGGTCCGCCGGCGAAGCCGAAGATGACGATCCCAGCGTTGCCAAGCGGAGGAGCGCACGGTGCCCCGGGTGGACAGAGGCCACCCCAGCGGAACTCCTCTCGGATGATCGGCGGGTGCCCCGGAGCCAGCACGGCGAGCGCCGCCGCGATAGCCGGGCCGCAGGTCAGGCTCGGCGGCGGCTGGAACTGCGATCCATCGCAGATGACCGCAGGCGATGCGACGGCCGAGGATGAGGGGGGCGGTGACGACGACGAGGATGGCGCCGCGCATCCCGCGACCACGATGGCGACCATCACGAGCGAGATCAGGAACCGCCTCATGGCCGCACCGACGGTCGGACAGCCCTGCCGGTTCCCGCGTGCTCGGGCGTCGCCGCGCTGGCCCGTAGTGAACGTCCTTCGTGCGGCGCGTGGGGCCCACGGACCGGACTTGCGCATGGTCTTCTGGTTCGAGACCATAGGCCAGTGCGAGAGTTCGTGCCCGCCCCGTTTGACCCGCCTGTGGGCCTCGATCACGTCGCGTTCCGCCTGCGGCCCCTCGGTGCCGAGCACAACCTCTCGGATTACGCCGCGTGGAGTTCGAGCATCGACCACATCCGCTCGACGCCAGGCTTCGCAGGCCACGGGTGGCCCCATCCGATGACGCTCGAAGAGAACCTGGGCGACCTCATCCGCCATGCGGGGGACTTCGCGGCGCGGAGGGGCTTCACCTACACGGTGCTCGCCCCGGATGAGGAGCACGGCACCGTGATCGGTTGCGTCTACATCTACCCGAGCGAACGCGCCGGGTACGACGCTCGCGTCCGGTCCTGGGTCCGGGCGGCCGACGCTCGTCTCGACGCGCACCTCTATCGGGCCGTGGCCGACTGGCTCGAAGCGGCCTGGCCGTTCGAGCGCGTGGACTACGCCGTCCGACCGGACGTGGCACCGCCCACCCCAGCCCGATATCCGAGCGCCCGGACTGAGCCGCCCGGTGGGATGGATGGGCACTCCTCCCGCCCCAACCAGCGCCTCCGCCACGCGTTCGTCAGCCGAGCAAGCGGGACTCCAGGCGACGGCTCGGGCGCGGGCTGACGGCCGAGGAGCTGGAGCGGGTGCTGTGGCATTACCCGGGGGATCTGCCAGAGCACCCGGATACGTCGCCGGATCACTTCACGACGGACGCCTCTTGCCCTGAGTGATAGGCGAGACCAGACTCGCCCCGCACGCGGAGGGCCTGGACACGCGGCCAACATCCCGGCCACTGTGACCGCGCCAAGCCACTGGGCGAGACCGACCCGCGAGGATGTGTCCCGAGGAGGTCACCGATGCCGATCGACGATTCCGCGGCAAGGCGGACGAGCGAGTTCTTTCGGTTACTCGACGCGAAGGACGAGGCTGGACTGCGAGCGCAGTGGGTCGACGACCCGCAGGCGACTGACGAGATCACCCGCGGTTGGTTGCGTGGGAGGATCCCCCTGGAGGATTACTTCCAGGACAACCTCCCGCACCTGTCGGATATCCATTCAACAATCGACACGCTCGATGTGCGCACATGGGGTGATGTCGAGGTCCAGACCTACGTGCTGCGCCAGACCTACGTCCTCGACGGCACCCGCGTTCAGATCGTCGCGCCCACGACGATGATCTGGCGGCGCGTGGCCGGCAGTTGGAAGGTCGCGTTGTTCCATTCGATTCCGCTTTCGGCGGCGTCGTAGGCTCCCGCTCCAACCCAGACGGGCGGCACGTTCACCGGGACCATCGGCCCCGCACCGGGCGCTCCGCTCCGCTACCCGATGGGACGCGCACCGGGCGACCGGGAGCCGTTCCCCTCGGTGGGATAATCCGACTACACGGGGAGCTTGGACGCGCGGCCCAGATACGTGCCCGCCGGGACCGCGCCGAGCCACTGGCGAGACCGACCCGCCCAACCGCCAGGAGGGCTGCGCCATGGGTCACGCAGTGATGAAGGGCCACGTCGAGGCGCCGATCGAGCAGGTGTTCGACTACGGCGTCGACTTCAGCCGGACCGCCGAGTGGAACGTGATGATCGTCGAGATGGAGCCGCGGCCCCCGCTCGCGAAGGTCGGCGACGGCTTCAAGGGCAAGATGAAACTCCTGGGGCGAATCTACGAGGGCGAGGGCGAGGTCACCGCCTTCGACCGACCGCGGATGTTCGCCATCAAGTCCACCCAGCCGATGGGCGGCCACCAGAACTGGACGGTGCGCTTCACGCCGGCCGGGACCGGCACCGACTTCGACGACGAGATCGACTACGAGGTCCCGCTGGGCATCGTCGGCGCCGTCGCCGACAAGCTGTTCCTGGCGCGGGAGGTCCAGCGGGCGATGGACCAGTCCGGGGAGAACTTCAGCGTCCAGGCCGCTCGCGGGGTGCCCCAGCCCGTCTGACCGCCTGATCTCGGTGCCGGTCGGGCTCGCGGGGGCGTCGTACGCGGGTGACTCCGACGCGCGGCGCACACCCCGGACGCAAAGGGCGGCCCTGAGACTCCAGGAGGGCGAGATGCCGAAGTATCTGATCCAGTCGTCGTATACGGCCGAGGGCGCGAGGGGCATCCTCAAGGAAGGTGGAAGCAGCCGGGTCGCCTACCTGAAGAGCCTGTTCGAGAGCCAAGGAGGCAAGCTCGAGGCGTTCTACTGGGCCTTCGGCGAGACCGACGTCTACATCATCGTCGACGTCCCAGACAACGTTGCCGCGGCCGCCGCCAGCCTCGCGAGCAGCGCGTCGGGCGCTGCGCGGGTCAAGACGGTGGTACTCCTCACGGTCGAGGAGATTGACGCGGCGGCCAAGCGCCAGGTCACCTTCCGGGCACCCGGCGCCTAGTCCTCGCGCGCGAGCCGGGGCGTCCTGGCCATCGGGGCGCCCCGGCTCGCTCACTTGTGGCCACCCCGCTTCCGGCTCCGCATCGGGCGCTGCGCTGCGCTCGCGGGATGGGACGCGCACGGGCGACCGGAGTCACTTCACGACGGACGCCTCTTGGCATCGGTGGTAGGGGCAGCCAGATTCGCGGGGCAGCGGGAAGCTCTTGCACGCGGTCCGCGCCCACGGCCGCTCAAGGCCGCGCCGAGCCCACTGGCGAGACCGACCCGCGTTGATCGCGTCCCAGCGGAGGGCGGAGGATGGGTGCGCACGACGTAGGCCGCCGGGTGCTGGTCGGCCTTACGGTCCTGATCCTGCTGGCGGGCTGCGGCGCCAGCGCGAGTCCGACACCGGCGGCCGGGGGTGCCGCCACGAGCGCATCGCCATCGCCGTTCTTCAACACGCAGGCGAACCCGCAAGCAGACATAGACGCCGCCATCGCGGCCGCGAAAGCCGATGGGCGTCGCGTGCTCATCGATTTCGGGGCCAACTGGTGCCAAGACTGCACGGCGCTCGCGGCCGACTTCGCCTCGCCGCAGGTCAAGCCCTTCCTCGACGCCAACTTCCACGTCGTGCCGGTGTACATCGGCAACTGGGACACGAACATGGCGGTCGCAGGAAAGTACAAGGCGGCGAGCACGTACATGCCGATGATCGCCATCCTCGACGGCACCGGCGCGAACCTCTACCAGAGCGCGGGCCTCCAGAACGCTCACAGCATGAGCGTCGCCGAGGTGATGACGTATCTGCAAAAGTGGGCACCGTCGCCGACCCCCACCTCGGCCAGCGTCCCCTCGACGGCGGTTGCCACACCAACCGAGACCGCCACCCCGACACCGACTCCGATCGCCACGTCGACGCTCATCGCGACCATCGGCAAACCCGCCGATGATGGCGCACGCATCGTCAAGGTCACCACGCTCGATGCTCGCACTCGTGATCTCACCATCGACTCGCCCGCCGTTGGCACCGTCATGGTGCGACTCCTGATCCCGAGCCAGTTCGACACGAAACCCTCCACGCGCTGGCCTGTGCTCTATCTGCTGCACGGCGCGACCATGTCGCACGAGGCGTGGACGGACAGCACCGACGTGGTGGCCCTGACCGCCCCGACGGACCTCCTCGTTGTGATGCCCGATGCGGGCTCCATGGGGTTCTACTCGGACTGGTGGAACGGGGGCGCGGGAGGGCCGCCGAAGTGGGAGACGTTCCACCTCGTCGAACTGCGCCAGTTGCTGGAGCGGAACTGGCACGCAGGCGACAAACGCGTCGTCGCCGGTCTGTCGATGGGCGGCTATGGGGCGATGGAGTACGCCGAGCGCCAGCCGGGGATGTTCCTCGCGGCAGCCTCATTTAGCGGGGTCGTCGACCCCCTTGGCGGATGGCCGACCATCGGGAGCTTGGCTCCTCTCGGGATGCCCGCGTGGCCGACGGCCTTGTGGGGCGATCCCGCAACGCAGGCCAACGTGTGGAAGGCCCACGACCCGACCACCAACGCGGCGGCCCTGAAGGGCACCGCGCTCTACGTGGCCTACGGCAACGGCCAGCCGGGAACCTTGGACGCGAGCGGAACGTCAGCGGACGTCCTTGAGCAATGGGTCGCGCCCCAGAACGAGACGTTCGTCCATCAGCTCGCGACGCTGAAGATCCCGGCGACCGTGGACGCCTACGGAGCGGGCACCCACACATGGCCGTACTGGCAGAGGGCCCTCCATCGCTCCCTGCCGCTCCTGCTCAAGGCGCTCGGCGAGTAGGACGGCAGGCGGTCCGGCCGACGACATATCCCCAACTCCGTGATCGGAAGGTGAGTCGCGGTCGCACTGGCCGCGTGTCGCCGAGCGTTGAGGCGCACGATTCGCTGGCGTCGGACGACCGCCCAGAGGTCCCTCGCTCAGTTATCGTGTCGTCCCGAGCACGGAACTAGGGTTGGAGCGGGAGACGGGGATCGAACCCGCGACATGCAGCTTGGAAGGCTGCCGCTCTGCCAGCTGAGCTACTCCCGCCGGGCCATCGCTGGGGGTGGCGATCAAGAGCCTAGCACGGCCACCAGCCTGAAGGCGTGCCGGCATCGGTGGACGGCGGCTCGTCGATTCGCGCGATCGTGCGCGGATGACTGCCCAGCTCCTCGGCCCCCTCGTCGCGCTCCGGCCGCTCACGTCGGACCACCGCCCGCGCCTGCGAGCGATCCTGGCCGAGCCGGACGTCGTCCTGTGGTGGGGAGGCAAGTTGCGCGGACGGCACCTGGCACGATGGCCTGTTGACGGATCTCCTGCCCCAGGATCTTCGGGAAGCCTGGTGGACGGTCCCCCTACCGCCGCGCCATCTTGAGGACGCCGAAGGCAGCCCCCTGGGGATCGCCCAGGATCGCGAAGCGCCCGCCGGGGAAGTCGCGCGGCGGCAGCATCTCGTGGGCACCGGCCGCGATCGCCTTCTCGAATGCCGCGTCGACGTCGTCCGCCCCGAAGTAGACCATCCAGTAGCTGGGTACGGCCGCCGGGACCGTCGGGTTCATCTCCACGCCGCCGGCGATGCTGTCGCTGCCGAGGTGGAACTCCGTGTACTCCATGCCCTTGCCCATCGGCTGCGTCGCGTGGGACCAGCCGAAGACGCGCTCGTAGAACGGGACGGCTCGGTCGATGCCGCGCGAGTTGAGCTCGGCCCACACGAACATGCTCGATCGGCCGGCCCGGAAGCCCGGCATGGCCTTGGGCTGCCAGGCCGAGATGAACGCCCCGGTCGGATCCTGGAAGACGGCCATCCGACCCTGGTCGCCGACGTCGAAGGGCGGCGCGACGACCGCGCCGCCGGCAGCCTGGACGTCGGTCGCCACGCGCTCCGCGTCCGGGGTCCCGATGTAGATCATCCAGGCGGTCGGGGCGCCTGGTGACATGCTGGGTCCGATGCCGGCCACGTCCTCGCCGCCGATCCTCGCCATCGCGTAGCCGCCGTACTGCGGGTCCGGCGAGACCGTGATGTCCCAGCCAAACAGGCCCGCGTAGAACGCCCGTGACGCAGCCGGATCGGCGCTCGACAGGTCGATCCAGACGGGCTTGCTCACGACCATCGCCGCGTCGTCCCCCATGTCGCCGCTCCTTTATTCGTGACGTCTCGCTCGCCGCCCGATCGGGCGGGAGCGAAGGTCGCCCATGGTAGCGCTTGCCCGGCCGATGAGTTCGCGGGCCGATCACGCTCGGCGCGGTTCGACGCACGCGCCGCGACAAGGCAGCTCGCGCTCGGGAGATGACAAATCTCCTTGACACGTGGCCCTGACAAGCTACCTTTACATGGTGACGAACGATGTGCGCCAGCGACGCGAGGACCGAGGCCTGAGCCAGGGCCAGCTCGCCGCCGAGCTGCGCGTCTCGCGGCAGACGATCAACGCGATCGAGACCGGCCGGTACCTGCCCTCGCTGCCGCTCGCCTTCGCGATTGCCCGCTTCTTCGGCCGATGTATCGAGGAGATCTTCCATGTCGACGAGCATGAGTAAGTGGCTCGTTCCGGCGGTGGGCTTCGTGCTGGGCCTGCTATTCGCGGCGGCCCTCATGGGCCGGCAGGCGAGCCCGGTCCAGGCGGTCATCGCCTTCGCGATCGTGGCTGGCTACGCCCTCGCACTGCGCGGCCTCCAGTCTCGCTCCGACATGGCGAGCCTCCTCTCGGGCCTGCCTCGCGACGAGCGCTGGGACTCGATCAACCTGCGGTCCCTCTCGCTCGCCGCCCAGGTCCTTGCGGTGGTCCTCGTGGGTGCCTTCCTCGTGACCTCCTTCGGGGGTGGCGATTCGACGCCGTACGCCTGGCTGGGTGTCGTCTTCGCAGTGGCCTATCTGGGCGGGCTCCTCTGGTACCGGAGCCGCTCCTGATCGCGCGTGCCACGAGGGGCGACATCCACCAGGCGCGCTACGCTTGGCGCATGTGCCGAAGCATCCGCCCGCTCCGTACTGCGGAGCCGCCCACGACCGATGGCGACGTGCGCGCCGCCGCCCTCCAGTACGTCCGCAAGGTGAGCGGCTCGCGGACACCCGCGCGCCGGGACGCAGCCGCGTTCGATGCCGCGATCGAGGAAGTGGCCGCGGCGACGGCGCGCCTCCTCGCGGCGTTTGGCACGCTGCCCGTCTCCGGTGAGGCGACGCCGCCCGCCCTCTGGCCGCGATCGGGCCGCCCGCGCCGGACGACGCCCGAGCGGCCCGCCTGACGGACGAGGCCGCACGGCGCCTGTGGGCCGCCAGCTCGCGACGCCGGCAGCGCGCCGGATCTGGCCGCTCCTCCCCTACCCCTTCGCCGCGCGCCGGAGCGCGATCGCGCGCCGGAAGAGGTCCGCGTAGAGCGGGGCCGATGACGTTTCCCAGGCCCAGTCCACGGCCATCCCGCGCGCCACCAGGCCCTGCCAGGGCGCGCGATCGGCCGCCCCGTGGACGCGGAGCGCCCGCTCCACGGCGGTGGCGAGCGCCGACGGCGTGGCGTCGTCGAAGAGGAAGCCGGTCCCTGCGGCCGGGTCGACGGCGAGATCGACGATCGTGTCCGCGAGGCCGCCCGTGCGACGCGCCACCGGCGGCGTTCCGTAGCGCATCGCGATCATCTGGCCCTGACCGCACGGCTCGAAGCGCGAGGGCATCAGGAACAGGTCGGCGCCGGCGTAGATCCGGCGCGAGAGCTCGCGGTCGAAGCGCTCGAGCACTGCGATCCGGCCGGGCGACCGGGTCGCCTCCGCGCGGATCCCCTCGAGAAGCGTCGTGTCTCCGCTGCCGAGCACCACGATCCGGGCCCCGGCCGAGACCAGGCGACGAGCAGCCCCGGCGACGAGGTCGAACCCCTTCTGCGGGTCCAGCCGGCCGATCACGCCGAGGACGGCCGACGGGTCCGCCGGGTCGAAGCCGACGCTCGCCAGCAGGTCCGCCCGGCAGGCCGCCTTGCCGGCGAGGTTCGTCGCGTCGTAGAGAGCGGCGAGCGCGGCATCGGCGGCCGGATCCCACAGGTCCGGGTCCAGGCCATTGAGGATCCCGCTGAACCGGTCGCCGCGCGCCAGGAGGTCGCCGTCGAGGCCCATCCCGGCGGCGGGCTCGAGGACCTGGCGGGCGTACGTCGGGCTCACGGTGTTGACGGTCTCCGCGCGCCGGATCCCCTCGCGCAGGAGGTCGATCCCCCACCCGTCGCCGACCGTCGCCGCGGCCGCCTCGAGCCCGAGCTGGCGGGCCTGTCCGCGCGGCGTCCAACCGTGGTAGGCCAGGTTGTGGATGGTCAGGGCAATTGCCGCGGGGCCGATCACCGGGTCGTCCGCGTAGAGGAGGTCGCGCTGGAGGGCGACCGGACAGGCGTGCCAGTCGTGGATCGCGATGAGGTCCACTGGCCGTCGCTCGGCGCGCCGGGTCTCGAGCGCGGCGCGGCCCAGGAGCGCGAAGCGCCGGGCATTGTCGGGAAAGTCGCCGATGGCATCTCCGTAGAAGCCGGACCGGTCGAAGGCCGCCGGGTGATCTACGAGGCGCAACCGGTAGCCGTCCGCGTCGAACGACCGGACGGTCACGTCACTCAGGCCGCCTGTTGCCAGCGGGTCCGGGACGCGGATCTCCAGCGCGTCGATGACGCTCCCGGAAGGGATCGCGACGTTCCGGTAGCGCGGCAGGAAGACCTCCACCGGGCCGTCGACAGCGCCCGGGATCCGGCCGAGCGACCGGGCCAGGGCGTCCACGACGTCGCCAAGGCCCCCCGTCTTGGCCCACGGCTCGCATTCGGCGGCGATGAAGATGACGCGCATCCGCGCGATCGTAGCCGGGGTCGCGAGCGCGCGCCACTAAACCGGTTCACAGCGGTCCGCCCCTCCGGTATGATCCCGGCGCATATGGTCCCGCTCGTCCGCGTCCCCACCCTGCCCGGCGCGCCGTTCCGGGTTCCCCCTCAGTTCGATGGCCTTCGCAGACTGGCCTACAACCTCTGGTGGATGTGGCACCCCCGAGCGGGCATGCTCTTCAGCCGGCTGGAGCCGAACAGCTGGTCGCGCTACAGGAACCCCGTGGGCCTGCTCCAGGGCGCGATCAACTGGGAGCCGCTCATCGAGGACCCGGCGTTCATCGCCGAGTACCACGGGGTGATGGAGGCGTTCGAGCACTACCTTGACAGCGGGTCCGACCACTGGTTCAACCGGCGCCATGCGGGCCAGCTGGAAGGGCCGATCGCCTACTTCTGCGCCGAATACGGCTTCCACGAGTCGCTCGGCATCTATTCGGGCGGCCTCGGCGTGCTCGCCGGGGACCACGTCAAGTCCGCCAGCGACATGGCCCTCCCGCTGGTCGCCGTGGGGCTCCTCTATCGGCGGGGCTTCTTCCGCCAGACCATCGACGCGGACGGCCACCAGGAGCACGAGTACCCCGACTTCGACCTGGGGCGCCTGCCCTTCCTGCGCGTGCTGGACCAGGTCGGGGATCCGCTCACCGTCCCGATCGAGCTGCCCGGCAGGGTGGTCTGGGCCGCGGTCTGGATGCTCCAGGTGGGCCGGGTGCCGGTCCTCCTGCTCGACACGGACCACTCCGGCAACGACGACGCGGATCGCCCGATCACCCACATCCTGTATGTCCGCGGTCGGGAGATGCGGCTCCACCAGGAGCTCGTCCTGGGCGTCGGGGGCGTCCGGGCGCTGCGCGCCCTCGGCGTCGCGCCTCGTGCCTGGCACCTCAACGAGGGCCACTCCGCATTCCTGCTCGTCGAGCGCGCCCGCGAGCTCGTGGCGGGCGGGAGGCCGCTCGCGGAGGCGTGGGACGCCGTGCGCCGATCCAGCGTCTTCACGATCCACACGCCGGTCTCGGCCGGCAACGAGCGCTTCGACGCGAACCTGGTCCGGCGCCTGGCTGCGCCGTTCTGCGAGGTCGACGGCACGGCCGCCGCGGGAAGCGTGCCGCTCGACGAGGTCCTGAAGCTCGGCCTCGGCGTCGACGGCGACGCGGGCCAGTTCGACATGACCGCGTTCAGCCTTCGCCTCTCCAACGGCGCCAACGCCGTCTCGAAGCTGCACGCGGAGACGGCCAACGCCACCTGGGAGCCGATCCTGGGCCCGGGAGCCATCCTGAGCGTCACGAACGGCATCCATACGCCCACCTGGGTCGGCCGCGCCACGCGCGAGCTGTTCGAGCGCCACCTCGACGCCGACCTGGACGACCTCGACGGCCTGACCGACGCGGGGCACTTCTGGGAGCGGGTGGGGCGCCTCCCCGACCGGGATCTCTGGGACGCGCACCAGCACCAGAAGCTTCAGCTGGCCATCTTTGCGCGGCAGCGGCTCCGGCTGCAGCTGGCCCGGCACGGCGAGTCACCGTCGACGCTCCTCGAGCTCGACGAGGCGCTGGACCCGGCCATCCTGACGATCGGGTTCGCGCGCCGGTTCGCCACCTACAAGCGGGCACAGCTCCTCTTCACCGACATGGAGCGCCTCGCGCGGCTGGTCTGGAGCGCGGACCGACCGGTCCAGTTCGTGTTCGCGGGGAAGGCCCACCCGGCGGACCGGCCGGGCCAGCAGGTGATCCAGGGGATCTTCGCGCGGAGCCGCTCGGCTGAGCTGCGCGGGCGCGTCTTCGTCCTGGAGGACTACAACATGCGCGTCGCGAAGCTCCTGGTTCGCGGCGTGGATGTCTGGCTGAACAACCCACGCCGCCCGCTCGAGGCGTCGGGGACGTCGGGCATGAAGGCATCGGCGAACGGCGTCGTCAACCTGTCGGTGCTCGACGGGTGGTGGGACGAGGGCTGGACCGGGGACAACGGCTGGGCGATCGGCGGCCGCGTCACGAACCCGGACGAGGGTGCCCAGGACTGGGCCGACGCGCTTGACCTCTACCGGATCCTCGAGGACGAGGTCGTGCCCCGCTACTACGAACGGACGCCCGCCGGGCTCCCCCGCGAGTGGCTGGCGCTCATGAAGCGGTCCATGGCCACCACCGTGTGGCGCTTCTCGACGACGCGCATGCTCCACGAGTACGCGGAGCAGCTCTACCTGCCGGCCGCCGGGGTGGACCTGGCCGCGCTGGGGGCAAATCGGCGCCAGCCCGTCACCGAGGCGGGCTGAGCGACCACGGCCCCGGGGCCGAGCTCCGGGTCGTGCGTGACAGACAAGGGAGGACTCGTGGCGCCGCGGATCTCGCTGGCTCTTGCGCTGCACAACCACCAGCCAGTGGGCAACTTCGGGTGGGTCTTCGGCGACGTCTACGACGTGGCCTACCGGCCCATGCTCGACGCGCTGGACCGTCACCCCGGCGTGCGCCTGGCACTCCACTACACGGGCCCGCTCCTGGACTGGCTGCGCGCCGAGCGCCCGGAGTTCATCGAGCGCCTGGCCGGGCTTGTCGCCCGCGGCCAGGTGGAGCTCCTGGGGGGCGGCTACTACGAGCCGGTGCTCGCCTCGCTCCCGGAGCGCGACCGCGTGGGACAGCTGCGGAAGATGGCCGACGAGATCCAGCGGATCACCGGCCGCCGGCCGCGCGGCGCCTGGCTGGCAGAGCGGGTCTGGGAGCCGGACCTGCCCACGGCGCTCGTCGAGGGTGGCTACGGCTGGACCATCCTGGACGACAACCACTTCCGGGCCGCCGCGATCCCGGAGGAGAAGCTCTGGGGTCCGTACACCACCGACGACCAGGGAAGCTTCCTCACCGTCTTCGGAACCGAGAAGGGGCTCCGCTACCGCATCCCGTTCGGCGACGTTGAGGAGCTGATCGACTACCTCCGGGCCCACGCGACCGAGGAGGGCGAGCGGATCGGGATGATGGGCGACGACGGCGAGAAGTTCGGGTCCTGGCCCACCACGTGGGAGCACTGCTGGGGCGCCAACCGCTGGGTCGACCGCTTCTTCGAGGCCCTCGAGGCCAACGCGGCGTGGCTCACCACCACCACGCCCTCGGACTGGCTTGACCGGAACGCGCCGATCGGCCGCGTGTACGTGCCGACCGCCTCGTACGCGG